>Ga0272442_10012676_pt1 | contig 10157 bp, 9 predicted proteins | sample SSMForm2O_FD_200262 | JGI IMG/M metagenome (GOLD analysis project Ga0272442, IMG submission 200262) | Marine sediment archaeal communities from Little Sippewissett salt marsh, Falmouth, MA, United States - SSM-Form-2O | ecosystem: Environmental > Aquatic > Marine > Wetlands > Sediment ... | reverse complement strand
CCAAGGCCGACGACGAGAACTTTTCTGTTTTTTAATTCCATGTTATCTCAATTTTAACGTTGTCAGGCTGAAAAGAGCGAAAATGATGGCCAGGATCCAGAAACGGACCACGATTTTTTGCTCCGACCATCCGATGAGTTCGAAATGATGATGAAGCGGAGCCATCCTGAAAATGCGCTTCCCTTTGGTCAGCTTGAAGTAACTTACCTGCAGCAGCACGGACAGAGCTTCCAGGATGAAGACTCCCGCGACCATGAAAAGCAGAAACTCCTGTTTGGTCAGAATAGCGATAACTCCCAGCGTTCCTCCAAGGGAAAGGGCTCCCACATCACCCATGAAGACCTGGGCCGGATGGCAATTGTACCAAAGAAAACCCAAGCAGGCTCCCGACATGGCTCCGATGAAGATCGTGAGTTCGGAGGCCTGCGGGACGGGGGTGATATTCAGATATTGAGACCAGAGGGCATGTCCAGCGATATAGGAGATGGCGGTAAATGCGCTGGCGCTGATGAAGGTGAGGCCGATGGCCAGTCCGTCTAGGCCGTCGGCGAGGTTCACCGCATTGGAGGAACTCACCAGGATGAAGATGATCCAGGGAAGATAGAAGAATCCAAGATAAGGAATCCAATTTTTAAAAAACGGGATGCTTAAGTGGAGATTAAATTCCCCCTGATATCCCAGGTAGAGCAGGATCAGTCCGATGATTCCGGAGAACAGGATTTGAAAGATCAATTTGTGCCGGGCCACCAAACCCCGCGGCTTGTTTTTCTTGATCTGGAGATAATCATCCCAGAAGCCGATCAAACCGAAACAGGTCATGGTCAGCATTGCCAGCCAGATATATTTGTTGCTCAGGTCGGCCCATAAAAAAGCCGGGAGAAGGGTGGAAGCGATGATCAAAATTCCCCCCATGGTGGGCGTGCCGCGTTTTCCGGAATGGGATTTGGGGCCGTCGGGGCGGATCTCTTCTCCGATCTGGTATTTCTTCAATTGTTTGACCAGCCAGGGGCCCAGCACAAGGCTGATCAAAAGCCCTGTGATACCCGCCAGCGCCGTGCGTACGGTGATATAGCGGAACACATTGAAAAAACTAAATGCCTCTTTGAGCGGAACCAGCAGCCAGTACAACACGTCAGTGCCCCTTACTCTTAAGCTGAGTGATGATCCTGTCGGTTTTTATTCCATGAGATCCCTTGACCAGGATCAGGTCGCCCGGATCGAGAAGCAGCCAGATCTTACGCGCCGCTTCCTCTCCGTCTTTGTATATATGGATTTGTTCGGGTTTCATCCCCGCACCGCAGGCGGCCTTGGCTAAGTGTTTGCTAAGCGGCCCGACTGTGACCAAAAGATCGAATTTGTTGGCTGCCACCTGCTTCCCGGCGCGGACGTGAAAATCGATGGCCTGAGAACCCAATTCCAGCATGTCTCCCAATACGGCCACCTTTCGTCCCGCCGTTGGCCTCGGAAGGCTTTTCAGCGCGGATTCAAGGGCTGCGGGATTGGAATTATATGAATCGTCAACGACGATGATATTCGACTTGAGGCGGAGGATCTCTCCCCGGTGAGAGAAAGGTTTCAGTTCAGCGGTGAGGCTGGGAATATCCGACAAGGGGACGCCCATGACATAGGCAACCGCCGCCGAGGCCAGGAAATTATAAAGAGCGCTTTCGGCGTAAAACGGCAGCATGATCCTCCGGCGTTCAGATCCGAATACAAGCTGGAACGACAGGCCGCGGATTCCGGATCGGCGTATATCCCGGGCTCGAATCGGGCACTGTTCCCCCAATCCGAAAAACAAGGTTTTTCCCCGGAATCCCTGAGCTATCTTTCTTAATAAAAGGTTATCCCCATTCATGATGGCGATACCTTCCGGTTTCATTCCCGTCAAGATTTCTTTTTTGGCGAGCGCGATCTGTTCGATGCTGTCGAAGAATTCGAGGTGCACGGGATAGACATTGGTGATCACCGCGATATCGGGAGGGGCGATCCGTGTTAATACTTCGATTTCGCCCGGAGCGCTCATCCCCATCTCTAGGACGGCGGCATCATGAGAGGGAGTCATTTCCAGTATTGACAGCGGAAGTCCGATATGATTATTAAAGTTCCGTTTCGATTTCAAAACCCGGTAATGTTTTGACAGGAGAACGGCCGTGAATTCCTTCGTGGTGGTTTTACCGGCGCTGCCGGTGATACCGACGACACGGATATTCTGTTTCGAGAGGATGTTTCGCGACAGTTCCTGGAGTGCCGTCAAGGTGTTCTTAACGCGAATCAGCGCGAACCGGGAATGGGGTGGTTTGATATCCTGAGAGATGACGGCTCCGGCTGCCCCTCTGGCGGAGGCATCCGGAATGAAGTTATGACCGTTGCGTTCACCCTCTAAAGCAAAGAAAAGCTCTCCGGGCTGCGTGATGCGCGAATCGATATTGAACCGCTGAAATGACAAAGAAGGAGTTCCCTGTAACAGGGTTCCATCCATCATCCGGCTTATTTGATCCAATCGTATTTCCGTCATGTCACCTCCGATTCCTGTTGTTTCAGGATTTCGGCGATGACTTCGCTGTCACTGAAATGGATCACTTTATCCTTGAGAATTTGATAATCTTCGTGCCCTTTTCCCGCCACGAGAACGAGGTCTCCTGGCTTTGCCCGTGCCAGCACGAGGGCGATGGCTGCTTTTCGGTCGGGCTCGATCTCATAATTTCGACCGCCGCTCCGTGCGATTCCCGATTCGATATCTTTGAGGATGGCCTTGGGGTCTTCGGTCCGGGGATTGTCTGATGTCAGGATGGTCCAATCGGCCAGATCGGCGGCGATCTCTCCCATCCGCGGCCGCTTGGATTTATCCCGATCTCCTCCCGCTCCGAAAACCAGCAGGATTCGTCGGGGATCCAATTCCCGGGCCGTCTCCAGAAGATTGTGAAGGGCATCGTCCGTGTGGGCATAGTCCACCAGAATCTGGATGCCTCGGGCGTTGGGGATATTCTGAAATCGTCCCGGGACTCCCTGCAGGGAACGGATACCTTCCTGGATATCCCGGGGAGATATTTTCAATGCCAAAGCGGTCGCCGCCGAGGCAAGAATATTGTATAGGTTTGGTTTGCCCAGAAGGGGGGATGTGATTTTCAGTTGTCCTCCCGGATATCTCATGGTCAGCTCAATCCCATGGCTTGAGAAGCGGTAAGATGCCGGTCGTACCAAGGCCGGGGCTTCGAGTCCGTAGCTGATCACGCCCAGCTGGGTTTGGGATTGGAGTTCGCGTCCCCAATGATTATCGATATTGATAACGGCAATCTTTTTTTGCCGGCCGGTATCGAAGAGCTTTTTTTTGGCGGCGAAGTAGTTTTCCATGGAAACGTGATAATCCAGGTGATCTCCACTGAGATTGGTGAAGACCGAGGCCGCGAAGTCGATCCCGTCGACGCGGCATAGAGACAGGGAATGGGAAGACACTTCCATCAAACAGTATCGTGAACCGTGCTCGATAAGGGAGCGCATCATCTTCTGTAGCTCAGGAGCTTCCGGGGTGGTGCGATCGGCTTTATGCTCAAGGCCGGGCCCGCGGTAGGCGATCGTCCCGATGACTCCGGCCGTATGGCCGGCTGCCTGTAGAATGGACTCCAGGATGTAGGTTGTGGTGGTTTTTCCTTTAGTCCCTGTAATCCCGATCGCAGTGATCTCGCGAGAAGGGTGGCGGTAAAAATTGGCGGCGCACAATGCCAGGGCACGCCGTCCGTTTTCAACCTGGATCCATGGAAGTGCTGAAGCATCGGGAGGACGCTCGGAAAGCACGGCGGCGGCACCTTGGGCGGCGGCATCAGGGATGTAATCGTACCCGTCCGCCTTGAGGCCTTTGAGGGCGGCAAACAGGAATCCCGGCTCGATCGCGAGAGAGGAGAGGGAGAGTCCGCGGATATCGGTTTGCACCGCTCCTCGAATTTGGAGGCACGGAACACCTTGAACCATATCTTTTATCTTCATGGCGTGGGCTGTGTCCAATATTTGGCGGTGATTATAGGTTCCGGGGCGTCCGGGCGCCGGGGGATATGCAGATAGCGGAGGACCTGGGAGCCGATCTTTTGAAAAACGGGAGCGGCGACATCTCCTCCATAAAAAGCTCCCTGGGGATTCTCGATCACAACGACCATGGAAAGCACCGGATTATCGGCGGGGATGAATCCTACGAAAAGGGACCGATGCTCCGAGGTGGAATACCGTTGGGTTTGCGGATCCAGTATCTGTGCGGTTCCGGTTTTACCGGCAACGGCATATCCGTCGATTTGGGCTTTCTTGCCGGTTCCTTCCCGGACGGCTTCCCGCAGAATATGGGTGAGTTCGGTAGCCGTGGCGGTGGAGATCGCACGCCGCGGCTCCGCTCGGAGAGATCCGGTGTTGTCGTTTTGAAATGAATCGGATTTGACGATGTGCGGCCGAATGACGACGCCGTGATTGGCGATGACATTGACGGCTTGAAGAATTTGAATCGGAGTGACGGATATTTCATAGCCGATAGAGAGAGAGGCAGGTGATATGGTGGTCCAATCTTCTATGGCTCGAAAGATGCCCCTTTCTTCACCCGGCAGGTCGATTCCGGTTTTACTGCCGAATCCGAACGCGGAGATGGCGTCGTAAAGCGTTCTATCCCCCAGGCGTTGGCTGATTTGAATCGTTCCCACGTTGGAGGAATGAATGATAACCTCGGGGAATGTGAGAATCTGGAAGCGGTGGTGATCGCGGATGGTTTTTCCGGCGATACGGGTGTAACCCAAGCTGCAGTCAAAAGTATCGGTCAGCTGAATCTTATTGGATTCCAGCGCGGCGGAAGCGGTAACGATTTTAAAGGTAGATCCGGGATCGAAGGTGTGGTGGATAGCGAAGTTGCGGCCGGGGTGGGAATAATTAAGGTCTGAACTGGGAGTATTGGCGATAGCCAGGATTTCACCGCTCAAGGGCTGCGAAATGAGAACGGTTCCCCATTCGGCGCGGTTGTCGCGGACCGCTCGTGTAAGTTCCTTTTCGGCGATATACTGGATGGTTTCCTCGATGGTCAAAACCAGGTCTTTTCCCGGCTTGGGATCTTTGAGAGTTTCAAAGCGGTAGCCCCGTCTTTTGGCATCGCGGAGGATCAGCCCCTCGCCTTTTTCTCCGGCAAGCAGAGAATTGTAAACGTGTTCGATCCCTGCGCTGCCGGCATCATCGATATTAACGCCTCCAAGAATATGGGCGGCCAAGGAGCCGTTGGGGTAAAAACGCTTGCTTTCGGTTAAGAAATGGATGCCGTTGAGGTCGAGCCGCTCAATCGTCATGGCTTTTTCAGGTTCGATTTTTCGCTTGATCCAAATGAAGCGGGCGTTCTTTTCGATTTGTCCCCGGATGCGGCGGATCTGGCTATCGGTAAGATGGAGGATGGATTGAAGTTTTTTAATGCGGTTGAGTTGGAGGGTGGGGGATTCACTGTGAAAAGGAGTGTAGAAAACCGAAGGCCTGGGAAGGCTGCGGGCCAGGATGTTTCCCGAACGGTCATAGATGGTCCCGCGTTTTGGAATGATGAATTCGATGTTTTGATTTTGATCGACGACGATCTCCCGGTAGCGGGAATGATGGATCACTTGAAGATCGACCAGTCGATAAACCAGTCCGGCCAGCCAGAGGAGGAAAAAGGGCAGAAGGAGGATGATTCGCTTTTTTATCTTGTTTTGATAATAGCTTTTCATGAGGATTTCAAGGCTCCGGATCCGTATGTATATGGATCAGTTGATCTTCCGACGGCTCAACCAGGGTAAGTTTGGTGGTGGCGATCCATTCCACCCGATGGAGTGAAAGCAGCTCCGATCTTTTGGCCTCCAGGGCTTCCACTTCTTTTTTAAGGGTTTGAAACTTCTGTTCCAGGTCCCGTGTTTTGTAACCCAGCCGAATGGATTCGGCCTGATGCCAGATATAGAAGGTCAGAAATCCAATAACCGTCAGGACTGCCAGCAGTCCTGCGGCGATCTCTTTCTTGCTGAGCGTTTTTCTGACCATTCGGTTATATCCTTTCCGCCGCCCTAAGTTTCGCGGAGCGGGCGCGGAAATTTTCTTCGATTTCACCCGTGGTGGGAGTGATGGGTTTTCGGGTCAATATCTTCAGTCGGGGCGCGGCATCCATTTCGGAGGCCAGCCTGATGAATGTGTGCTTGATGATCCGGTCTTCAAGAGAATGAAATGATATGACGACGATGCGCGCTCCCGGAGCGGTTTTCTCAGTAACCCTTTCCAAAAAAGATTCTAAAAATCTCAGCTCTTCATTGATCTCGATACGTATCGCCTGAAAAACCCGGGCAGCCGGATGGGTCTTGCCTTTCTGGGCTCTCCAGCGGCATACTTCCTCGACGAGATGGAACAGCTGTGACGTGGTTTCGATGGGACGGTTTATACGGCGGGAAACGACTTCCCGAGCCAGCCTCCTGGACTGTCGCAGCTCGCCGTAGGAGTGAAACATTTCCGCCAGTTTGGATTCGGAATAGTGGTTGATAATCTTTGAGGCGGTTATCCGGCTTCGCTGATCCATCCGCATGTCGAGTGGGCCTTCCTGGTTGAAGCTGAATCCCCTCTCCGGATCGTCGAGTTGGAAGGAGGACAGACCGAGGTCTATCAATATCCCTTTGACTCGAGAAAAATCGATCTTCAGATCCGGAAAATAGCGAAAATCGGAATGGAAAAGCTCCAGCCGATCCGCAAAAGGTTGAAGGTTTTCTTTCGCTTCAAGAAGCGAGTGCTCGTCCAGGTCGAATCCGATGAGTTCGGCTTTAGGATTTCTTGAGAGGATCGCGTGAGCATGGCCGCCAAGCCCGATCGTTCCGTCGATGTAAATCCCTTTCCTTGAAATATCCAGGAACTGCATGACCTCTTCCAGGAGTACAGGAATATGGCCATGGTGGGTCATTCCGATTTTCCTTTGACTGATATCTCCGATATACGCTCGAAATCTTCATTTGTTAAAGGCCTTTCCGCAATAGTGGTTTCGAGGCGTTCTTTATTCCAAACTTCCAGATGATTATTCATACCAACGACTTCAATCTCGTTTTCCAGAAAGGCTTTGTCGCGCAGAGCTTGACTAATTAGCACGCGGCCTTTAGTATCGATCTCATGTTGTTGCCCTTTCAAATTAACTTGAAGCATGAAGTTCCGGACATCCGGTTTCAGAAGGATCAGCCCTTTATCCGTGAGCCCGGCGAGTTTCGTCCATACCGAATACGGGTAGATTTGAACGGCTTCATCAGTGAGAGAGGTGACAAACAAATCTTTTCCGTAGCGTTCTTCGATAACGGCCCTGAATTTTTCCGGAATTTTTATCCGGCCGCTTTTATCGATTCGTGCTGTGTAGCTTCCAATGAGGAAATTTCCCAATTTGTCCCACTTTGTCCCGTTTTTACTTAAAATATAGGGTATATATAGGTCCTTGTCAAGCATTTTCCGTGAAGATTGGATTATTTACGCGCCAATCTCACCACGTCGACTGTGCAACGGGCGGATCGACGTACCTTTAGTACGCCTCACCATCCGTTGCTTGCCGCCACGGCAATCTTGACCCGTAAATAATCCAATCACCCTCTCGGGATAAAATAATGCTCTTTTTTTTCTTGATAGCATGACCGGGCTGGGAGGGCTTCACCCTCCGGGCGCAGTTTTCCTTAATACCCGGGTGGGGGGGGTGGCCTCACCCCGTCGGCTTCACTGCAATCAGTTCGACATACATGAGTATGCCTCACTGCTTGTCAGCTTGCCGCCACGGCAATCTTGACCCGTAAATACACCAATTTCCCGTGCCGAGAAGGATGAACGAGCTGTATGCTTTTTCCTTAATATAAGGGCCGGGTGGGAGGGCACGCCTCACGAGCCGCTTCCTCGTCGCTATCGCAACCTTGGTCCACGGATAATCCAGGCATTTGCTGAGACCATATGCGTTGCCGTTTCCATGATATAAATTCCCTTTTCCGAGAAGGATGAGAGTGTTGATGTATTTGTCTTCAGAGAGAGACATGCTATACCAGAACAACCTGCTCCAGACTGGTATTAAGGTATTTTCAGGCTAAATCCCTCATAAATTGCTATAGCCATCATTTAGACTCTCAGCACCAAGCCCGAAGCAAGGCTGTGGGAAGGAGACACGACATACGGGTGCCTCCCGCCCACCCTGGTATTCAGGTATTTTCAGGCTAAATCCCGCCTACGATTGTTGCATATCTCCAAACGCTTTTAAGCACCAACTTTATTAGGCTGTGGGAGGGAGACACGACATACGGGATTTAGCCTGAAAATGGCGGTGCGCGAAGGAAGCCTCCGCAGGAGGCCGTCGAGTATGTCTGACCCACGGACGGGGGGAGTTACGCAGACGCTGAGAGAACCGCGATTTTTATGGCGTTAAAAATCCCGTCTAAGTGACGACTCCTACAGCCGTCATCCACTTCGCTCTAGTGTTGGGGAAAAAGTAATTTTATGGCCTTAGCACGGCCTGGATCAGCCAAGAGTCAAGATTGCTGCGGCGGCAAGGAAGTGGTTCTTGAAGCTGCAGTTTACTACCGCGAAAGGACCATGACGCAGTCGACGCGGTGAGATCGGCCTGTCCGTAGGGGCCCACCCCACCCAATCCTGATATTAAGGAAAAGGTACCATCGATCGGTTTAACCTGGATTAGCCACGGTGTCGAGATTGCCGTGGCGATAAGCTGACAAGCAGTGAGGCATACTCATGTATGTCGAACTGATTGCAGTGAAGCCGACGGGGTGAGATCGGCCCGCCCGTAGGGTGGAAAGGACTGATGATAAAAATGTATTTTAACTGTTGAAGATTATTATTTTGAGTTCATCAGTCATTTCCATGGATAATCCAGGTCACACGGCCGCGTCTTCGAGGAGTTTGATAGCCAACCCATAATCCTTATCCTGCACCATGATGCGGACTTCTCCGAGTCCGTCGGCTGAGAAGGCGTGCACGGATCGAACCACCAGCCCTTTCAAGATGCAGGAAATACCGTGACTTTCCAGAAAGCTCTTGATCACTTCCGCTTCCACCGGCCCCCATACTTTTCTAACCTCTTTCAGTTTTACATCCGCCGCCTCGGACGGGGTGTTTTCATGATTATCCGACATCTTGTGACTCCTGTTCCTTCCGTATCGATCCTTCTCGAGCGTAATAATCATCCAGTATTCCGCGGTGGTCGAATGCCAGTGGGAACGTGATCTCTTCTTTGCTGAAAATCCCGATATCCGCAGCGTCGTCCCGGGCCAGCGGAAGGCCTTCCGCGGAGGCGATAAAGACGGTGGTGATGGTGTGTTTGCGGGGATCCCGCTTGGGATCGGAGTAGGTGTGCATCTGACAATTGAGGTGTACTTCGAGGGACGTCTCTTCCTTGGCCTCCCTAACGGCGGCGTCTTCGAGGGATTCGCCGTAATCGACGAAGCCGCCCGGAAGCGCCCAGCCGTAAGGAGGATTCTTACGATCGATGAGGATGATGCCGCTCTTTCCGTCTTTTCTTCGGATTTCGATGATCACATCTACTGTGGGTGCGGGGTTTCTATATTTTGTCATGGGCCTTTTCTCCGTGTCGTGCCTTCGGATTCCACAACCGGGAAGGGGAAGGGATTACCGAATAAATTTATTGTAGTGATATAACCTCGGAAGTGTCAACTCCATCAGGATTGGATCCCTGCCGGGTGTTGGTCTTTTCAGGTAACAGATGCCTTCTGGAGAGGACAGCGCAAAGCCTTTTTTTTAATGTTTACCCTGGATCGATTTGGCATTAAAATTGCAATAGAGTATAATAGAATAACAAGAGGAGAGAAACCATGAAAAAATTATTATTGATCCTGCTTCTGGTTGTCTTTGCCTCCAGCTGTATCGTTATCGATGAAAGATATGCCGATCAAGGAGTCAGGACAGCCCCTGCGCGTGTATATACAAGTAGTTATTACGATGTGAATCCCTGGATCTATTCGTCTCCCTTTTATTACTACGATCCCATGTTTTCGTTTGGGATGGGGTTGTGGAGCCCCCTCTGGTATTACGGTATGTACCGGACCTATTGGGGCTATGGTGGCGGTTATTACGGCGGTTACTACGGTGGTTACTACAGTGGATACACCAACTACGGAAGCCGGATTTATGGGCGGACTAGAGTT
>Ga0272442_10012675_pt1 | contig 10158 bp, 7 predicted proteins | sample SSMForm2O_FD_200262 | JGI IMG/M metagenome (GOLD analysis project Ga0272442, IMG submission 200262) | Marine sediment archaeal communities from Little Sippewissett salt marsh, Falmouth, MA, United States - SSM-Form-2O | ecosystem: Environmental > Aquatic > Marine > Wetlands > Sediment ... | reverse complement strand
ACACCCTGGTAGGAAGCACCAGCTTTAAATTCCGAATCCCGCAGCAGCATACCGAATTCCGCTACCGCGGCGGAAAATTTAAATGCGTAAGAGGCGCGAACCGGATCGATGGAAACATCCGCCAACTCGTGGACGATCAGCCGGCTTTTTTTCTCCCGGAGATTCTTGTACCTCAATTTGACGGTCATGATCTCCCGGCTCTTAAAAGCAGCCGGATCGATCGTGTTCTGCTGGTATTTGAGCTCACCCCGTCCCGGTATCTCTTCATCCGAGCCAAAAGGGATGATCTCATAGAGAACCGTCACGGTATGCCCCGCTCCAAGCTCTCCGGCATCTTTTTCGTCATCGGCGAAATCTTCTTTCTTCATTATCCGGTTCTCATATCCGATCAGTCGATAGGCTTTGACTTTGGCCGGATTGAATTCGACTTGAATCTTGACATCCTTGGCGATCGTGAAAAGGGTTCCTCTCATATCATTGACAAACACCTTTTTGGCCTCCAGAAGATTATCGATATAGTAGTAGACGCCGTTTCCCTTGTCGGCCAGCTGTTCCAGCCGGGCATCCTTGTAGTTCCCCATACCGAAACCCAGAATAGTCAGATAAATCCCTTCCTTTCGCCGTTCTTCCAACAATCGGACCAATTCGGACGTGCTGGATACGCCGACATTGAAATCACCATCCGTGGCCAGAATGATACGGTTGTTACCGCCTTGAATCATGTTTTCCTTGGCAATTTTATACGCCAGCCGGATCCCTTCCCCGCCCGCGGTCGAACCGCCGGCATGCAAACGATCAACGGCCGCCGTGATCTCCGCCTTTCGGTCTCCCGAAACCGCCGGCAGCACCACTCCGGCCGCGCCGGCGTAAACCACGATGGTAATCCTGTCTTTCGTTCCCAGCTGATTGACCAGCAGCTTGAAGGCGGCCTGAAGCAGAGGAAGTTTTTCGTTGGAGCCCATCGACCCCGACACGTCTATGAGGAAAACGAGATTGCTGGCCGGTGTTTTTTCCGCAGTCAGTTTACGTCCCTGCAAACCCAAGTGAACCAAACGGTGAGCGGAATTCCAAGGACAAGAGGAGATCTCTGAGGTTATCGAAAAAGGCCGCCCTCGCTTCGGAAGCGGGTAAGCGTAATCGAAATAATTGATCATCTCTTCGATCCGAACCGCATCTTTGAGCGGCCGTTGATGACGATTGAGAAAACGCCGGATGTTGGCATAGGAGGCCGTATCCACATCGATGGAAAACGTCGAGAGCGGATTCGTCAGCGCGGGAAGAAATCCGGTTTCATAAATCCGGTGGTATTCTTCGGTATTATGACCGCCGCTCCAAGACACAAGTCCTTCGCCGTCCCGCTGTATCCCGGCATGCTCCGACGGTCTGATCACGCCGCCGATCACACCGGATGGTGCATCTTTGAATTTCTGCTCCTCCAGTAACTCAGCCGTGGGAATATGAAGCCTGAGCATGAGTTTCTCGCCGGCGCGCACACGAGCGGTTTCGATCGGACCGATCTTGGTCCCCGAAACCTCGACCATCATCACAAAGGTGCCAGCGGGCAGTCCGAAAAAATGGAACCCTCCGCCGACATCCGTCAACGAAACACGAATTTTCCCGGTTTCGGTATTTTGAGCGATCACTTTAACGCCGACAAGCGTTTTCCCTCCTGATCCGATAACGATCCCTCGGATCTCCGCCGTGTCCGCGGCCGATATACTGGACACAAACAGGATCAAGCTTGCAAATAAAACCAATCCGACCAATACGGGAAGTCCTTTTTTCCACATCGTCTTCTCCTTCTTGTTTAGGATCGGAGCCGCTTTTGCGCTCCAACCTCTAATACAATCGTGAAAAGAGATTATTCCCCTTCGCTTTTTAAAAAAAACAATTAAGGGGTCGGAATTCTCTATGGAAAAGAGACCACGGGGAAATTCTCAATTTAATGGAAGCCTAAGGCCTGTCAAAACCAGGTACTGAGTCCCAACGACAGGCACAGGCTGTTTTGTGTGTTCGAAGAGTCCAGGATCAGAACATAGCGGACATCCAGCCGCAGAGCCAGCCTCCGACTCAGTTCGAACATCCCGCCGGCACCGATATTGATGAGGGGGTCCAGGCTTTCTCCTCCGGATGGAGCTGCAAATATGATTTCGAATCCGTACTCCGAAATGGCGGTTGTCTCGTCGGCAAAAACTTTATCCAGTCCGGCTCCAATCAAAGCATAGGGCCGTAACCGACCACTGCTCAACCGATAGACCAAGTTTAATCCCACCATGAGATGGTTCGAAGTATCGAGCTGCACCGTGTCTTCATCGGCAGGATCATGCAAAGTCACCGGGGATGAAAAGAAAAAGCGCCCATCCAACTCCACAAGCAGGCGTTCGTTCAACGGCATGCCCAGAGCACCTCCCAGTTGGAACGAGGTGTGAGCGGGAGTTACGGGAAAATCATTTTCCCCCAGAACATAATCCTGCTCGGACCCGTAAGTGAAGGTACGGCCTCCCCCGGTGAAGAGCGATGCCTGGATTTTTTGCGCCCGAATTATCCCGGGGAGAAGAACCAATAGCATCAATCCCAAACCGGTTCCCCGCCTCAGGGTCCGTTTCATATCGTTTGCACTCATCGTTTCCTCGTACCCAGCTTTATCCAGGCTGAGCCACAATTTGTTTCAAACAGTATACCATGATCTTTCCATGGCGCAAAAAACGGCCCGAATTCAGCGCGAATCCAGTTTGAAGTTTCGGTGCTCGGTCAGGACCCGGAGAGAAGGATCAAGATTTCATCCCCCGCTTTCAGCTGCAGCTCTTCGGGAAACCGAAGCCTCCATCCGCCCTTATCCTCCGACACTTCGACCATCAGCGTTCGGTCCCCCAGGTGAACCCGGCTGAGTGCCGCTTTCGGGTAGTATCGGGGAAGATTCATGGCGGCTAGACGCAGACTGCCGAATTCAACCTTCAGGCGGACTTCCTTCTCTTTCAAGTCCACTCCACCCCACCCGGTTCCACAGGACCAGAAGCTTGAAAAATCCCTCTGATTGATCCGGGGCGCGAATCCCATGGAATGTTCCACGCCATCGTATCGAAATCCCGACAGCGCCACCAGGACCGCCCAACTGGCCATGGCCCGGGCATAATGATGCCCGCATTCCAGTTCGTCCCAGGGATTTCGGTCAAAGCCGCGGTAGCGGTCACGCACCGCCGTCACCAATTTCAATCCTTCATCGACATGTCCGGAATAAATCAATCCCACCGCCACCTGATATTCGATCCCAGTCCAGACCTCATCTGAATAGACAAACGGCAGGGCTGGACGATTTCCACGCGGCCAGGAGCACAACAGCAGACCCGCTTCGTCGTTCAAGGCATAAACCCTCTGGACATTCGAAAATCCGTTCAGATCTTGTTTGAAGTTATAGCGGAAGATCGATGCCATGGTCCGATCGACGTGTGACGGATTCAGAACATAACCAAGTCCTGCACTATGAGCCAGGTACTGCCCCAAGAGCTGATCGGAAAGACATCCGTCCCCGTACTGGTACTTGGGAACGATCTCCCCCGCTTCCAGGGCACTACGCTTCCCTCCCGGAGACTGCTTTCCCTTACACTCGGGGCTTCGACAGACCGAGACCGGAGAGCGCAGCTCTTCCGGTACGATCAATCCATCCAGAACGTCGACTTTCTGACTGTAATACTCACCGTTCCAGAGTTCGGCATCATACCGAGACGAACCGCTCCGAAACATTTTCAGATATTTCCTGGCTTTTTCCTTCTCTCCCATGGCCTTCGCCATTTCCGATCCGGCTTTGAGGGCGGCCAGATAAAGCGCGCCCATCATGGTGTTGGGTCCGTAAAACTCGATGTCATAGGTGTTATGCTGTTCCCCCTCCATCAATCCGTCTGCATCCGGATCCCACGGGAGAAGCAGGTTGGCCTGCTGCCATTTTTGCGTATCGTCGACTTCCCCCACTCCTTTCCAGGCAAATTCCAACGAAGCGCGAATGCGCGGCCAGAGTTTACGAAGCCACGCCGTATCTCCGGAATATTTCCACTCGCGATACGCACGCACCACATTGCCCATCTGCCCATCGGCACAGGGCTTGAACTGCCACCAGTAGGGCCCAAGGGGGACCAGGCTGCGGAATGTCTGGTACCCATTATCGAAGGTATTGTGAAGAAAATCGGTTTCCCGCATGGACCGCTCCAACGATGGGAATAGAAAAGCCTGGGTCTGTTCATAATTCCACACATGAGTACAGTTCATGGGGCAGCAGCCGCTGTCGTCGGTTATTCCCTCAAATGCGAACCATCCTCCGTCCTCGGTTTGCATCACCAGGTTTGTCTGCAGGGAAGAGGCCTGAGAAGAAACCGCATCGATGACGGCGGGAGGATAGGCGGAACTGAATAAGATGTCATGGAACCGGCGGGTGTCCGCGGTCAACTCCCGTATATTGGTGATCAGGTAATCCGCCGCTGCCGCGGCATCCCGAAATCGTTCGGCGTAATGATTTTTGAATCTTCTCCCGTTTACTTCGTCTTCCCTCCAGTAATTTTCCCGATTCCAGTAATTTTCCCGGTTAGGGAAAACCCAGGTGAGGTAGAAAGGAACAACTCTTTCCTGGCCGGGCTTGAGCTGAAAATACGCCAGGATTGTCGCCACATCGCTCTTGCCTGCTTCCGAGGCTTCGGCATCCCTTACGTTTTGGAGCCGGCCGTCGTCCGCAAAGTCATCCCAGAAAACATGCGCGCTGTCCCACCAGCCTCCGCGATACCACCGCGTCTGGATGTCGAGGTTCGGCTCCACAGTCGCCAAAACAATGGAACCGGCTTCCAGGGCATCCGCGGCCGCCCGTTCCGTATTCATCATGATCCCCCGAAAACGGGATCCCTCAAGATATCGGTTGCGATTTTCTCCGAGCGTGATTTTGCCTTCCGCGTCCCGGGTTTTGATCGGATTCTGCATGCTGAATGCCAGCGACACCGAGACCGGAACGGTTCCCGGATTGGATATCCGCCAGTTGAAAACGGTTCCCGGGATACTGCTTCGCTCCGGATCCAAGGGAATGAACGGGCTGAAAGCCTCCAGAGTGACGGACACCGGAACCGACTCATCCTCCAATTTCAGGTTGGCGAAAGGGAATTCGCCGCGGAACACCGCCTCCGCAAACCGCGAAACTCCCGCTAATTGGTTGCGGGGAAAACCCATCCACCCCACATAAGGAGGAAGCGGCCGTCGTTCCAGGATTTTGGCCACCGGCTGCCCGTTCTCAGCCTTGGCCCACAGGGAAAAGAATGTCATGTCCGGATGGATCCCTTTACGGGGGCGGTTGAAAATCTCCAGTTCGTGAATATCCCCCCGTCCGCCCAGCGTAATATTGCCCGTACCCAATCCTCCGATTGGAAACGCGATGGTTTTCAAGGACGGCCCCGTGAAATCTCTTACCGGCCCGCGGTCATAAGATTTTTCTTGGATGGATCCGGCGTCCGCCAAAACGAATACCGCCAGGAATACGCAAATGAACCCCGTCAATAGAATCTTTTTCATACCATCTCCCCTTTCAAACATACCCTTGACTTCAAGAGGACGGATGGAGAAACGGTTCTTTTTTAATGATCGGGATTACGTAAGTTCGACTTTTCCGTCCCCCGTCACCACGTCCCCGATTACCCAGGCTTTTTGCTTGAGTTCCCCACATTTTGCCATCAGCCCGGATACGGTGCGCGGATCGACCACCAAGATCATGCCCACGCCCATGTTGAAGGTACGAAACATCTCCACTTCCTCGACGTTGCCTCGATGCTGAATCCGGCGAAATATCGCGGGGATGGTCCAGGAGCCGTGTGCGATGCGTGCACCCAATCCCGGGGGAAGGACCCGAGGGATGTTGTCATAAAATCCGCCGCCCGTGATATGGGCGACGGCCTTGATGCGATACCGACTCATGAGCGGCAGCAGAATGTCGGCATAGATTTTAGTCGGTTTGAGCAACTCTTTTCCCAAAGGACCGCTCATTTCTTCGGCCGTGAAAACCCGGCGAACCAATGAAAAGCCATTGCTGTGTACTCCGCTGGACGCCAACCCGATGATTTTATCTCCAGCACGGCAGGACTTTCCGTCGATGATTTTATTACGGCTGACGATTCCCACGCAGAATCCCGCCAGGTCGATGGCATTCTCTTCATACATTCCGGGAAGTTCGGCGGTTTCCCCCCCGATCAAAGCACAGCCGACCTGTCGACAGCCGCGGGAAATACCCTTCATCACCGCATGCAGTTTTTCCCCATTGAGTCTGCCGCATGCGATATAATCCAGAAAAAAAAGCGGCTGCGCTCCGACACAGACGACATCGTCCACACACATCGCAACCAGGTCAACTCCGATGGTGTCGTACTTGTTCAGCGCATCGGCCAACAGCAGCTTCGTTCCTACGCCGTCCGTTGAAGCGACCAGAACCGGATCGCGGTAGCGAGACCAACGAGGATGGAACAATCCGCCGAATCCACCGGCGCTCCCTAAGACTTCGAGCCCCTGCGTCTGCTTGAGAAGCGGCTGGATCTTGGAAATAAAGGCATCTGCGGCATCGATGTTCACTCCCGCTTTTTTGTATGTTAATTCGGCCATAGCGTATCCTTTTTTCGTTTTCCTTGTTATAACACCCCCCCCTAGGCAAGTCAAACATCCTTCCTCCTCCCAAAAAATGAGAAACATGGCTTTATTTCGCCTTTTCATGTAACCTTTTTAGGGGAACTTAAGTCTAATCCTTTGAAATGGAAACCCATGAATAAAGAAACGCGAAGGGCCTTGAACGATACCCAGGTCATGGAAAATGTCAGAGATGGAAAGGTCGAGCAGTTGGCCATTCTATTCGAACGGCACCATGTTTCGCTCTTTAATTTTTTTCTCAGGCTCACCGGCAGCCGCCCATTGAGCGAAGACCTTGTCCAGGATGTCTTCTGCCGGATCCTTAAATACCGCCACAGCTACCGGGGAACCAGTAAATTCACCACATGGCTTTACCAGATCGCACGAAACGCCCACATCGACCATCTGCGCAAGCAAAAAAGCACTCTTCCGCTGGAGGAGCAGTGGGATGAGCCGCCCAGCTCGGATCCGATCCCGGAAAACAAATTCGAAACCGGGACCGAGATCGCTCTGCTCCAACGGGCCATGTCCCGCCTCCCCGTGAAAAGGCGGGAAATCCTTATCCTCTCCCGTTTTCATGGCATGAAATACCGGGAGATCGCCAATCTTATGGATTGTCAGATCGGAACCGTCAAAGCCCATGTCCACCGCGCCGTCAAGGAACTGGGGCGGATTTACTTTGAACTCTCAGGAGGATCGATCCCATGAGCTGTAAAAATTTCAAAGACAATATTCCAGACTATTTGCTGGGCGAGCTCGATCCCGCCGGACAGGATCGGATCCAAAAGCATGCCGCCGCCTGCCCCACGTGCCGGGCAGAGCTGGAAAATCTGATCGCCATCTGGACCAAACTGGGCGTCCTACCGGAAGAGCAGCCGGGAGAAGGACTGCGTGCGCGCTTTTATACCATGCTGGAAGCCTACAAACAGGGATTGGAGCAGCACCAACCGGGATGGCGATGGAAAAGCCAGTTGTCCGGCTGGCTGCAGCAGTGGTGGCCTCAACGCCCCGTGGTGCAGTTCGGGCTCACTTTCCTGCTTGTCGCCGCGGCATTAACCGCGGGTTATTTCCTGCGAACGGGAACCGCGCATCACGCCGACATCTCATCTCTCCGCCGGGAGGTAAACGGAACACGGCAGATGCTGGCGGTATCGCTCCTGGAACAGTCCTCCGCCAGTGAACGCCTGCGCGGTATCAACCTGAGCGCTCGGATGGAGACACCCAACGCGGAGATGCTCGAAGCCCTGCTTTTCGCGCTCGAAAACGATCCCAGCGTGAATATCCGGTTGGCGGCGGTGGACGCGCTTTACCTGTTCCGGAACGATCCCATCGTTCGTGAAGGCATCCTGCGCACACTGGACAATCAGGAATCTCCTCTGGTGCAGATTGCGCTCATCGAGCTGGCGTCCAGTCTGCGGGAAGAACGCGCCGCCGCCGCGCTGAAGAGTTTTATGCAGAACCGGAACTTGATTCCCGATGTCCGGCTCAAGGCCGAAGAGGGGATTCAACGCATCGGCTTTTAAATGGAGATGAAGATGAAAAAAATCATGGGATTTGCGCTTATCTTTTGTTTGATCGGCATGTCGAGCGAAGGCGAGGAGCGATACCGCGTCCAAGCCAAAGAAACCATCCAGGAAATCCTGACCTTCGCCGATGCCTCCCAGGAACGGGAAATCAGAGTAGACAACATCTTCGGATCGATCACGGTTACGGGTACAGACGGACAAAACGTCAAGCTTTTGGCTCACCAGACCATTAAAGCCCGAAGCCAGGAAAAAATCACCCAGGCACGCAAAGAAGTCAGGCTTGACATTTCCCGGGACGGAGGCCTGATCGACATCTATGTCGACGGTCCTTTCCGGGAAAACTGCCGTGAAAGCCGGCACGGCCGCTGGCGCGATCCCGGATATCAGGTTCATTACGACTTCGAGCTCCAGGTCCCCCGGCAGACGGGACTCTCGCTCAAAACCGTCACCAACGGAGATATCCGGATTAAAGCCGTGGAAGGTGAATTTGAGATCCATAACGTCAACGGCGAGATTTCTCTTTCAGATATAGCCGGCGGCGGCACCGCCCATACCGTCAACGGCGAAGTGACGGTACGGTTCGTTCGCCCTCCCGAGTTCGACTGTTCCTTTCACACCGTCAACGGCGACATCGATACCACATATCCCCGGGACCTATCGGCGGATTTTCGCTTGAAAACATTCAACGGGGACGCTTATTCGGATTTCCCTGTTACCCACCTGCCCGCGGCCGCACCCGAAACACACAAAAAGAATGGCAAATTCATCTATAAAAGCAATCGATTCTGCGGGGTCCGTATCGGGAAGGGTGGTCCCAAGATCCAAATGGACACACTGAATGGAGATCTTCTTATAAATCAAAAATAACCAGGAGGTTAGTATGAAAAAACAACACTTATTTATTGTATACACCCTCTGTCTGCTGCTGGCGGTCCCGGCCGCCGCAGTCCAAGAGACGAAGTCAGACCGGGCGACGGTTCAATTCAGCGATCCGTCGCGGCCCGGCCTGCTGGAGGCCAGCACGTTTAACGGCAGCATCACGGTCAAAGGGACGTCGAGAAAGGATGTCTCCGTGGAAGCGCAGACGCAGACCCGGTCCCTCTCCAAACGATCTTCCGAAAAAGAAGGGATGAAAAGGATCCAACTCTCCACCACCGGGCTCGAGATCGAGGAAAAGAACAACATCATGTCCATCGAAGTCTCCTCCATGCAGAAAACCGTGGACCTCGTCATCGAGGTCCCGCTCAACACATCTCTTATACTGGATGGACACAACGGCGGACAGATCACCGTAGAAAACATCCAGGGAGATATCGAGGTCGACCATCACAACGGTCCGCTCTCCCTCACCGGGATCTCCGGGTCCATCATCGCCAACACGTTCAACGGAAAGGTTCTGGTCACGTTCGACCGGATCGACCCGAACAAACCCATGTCGTTCAGTACATTCAATGGAGACATCGACGTCACCTTTCCCGCCGAGCTCAAGGCGACAGCGCTGTTGAAATCCGAAAGGGGGGATATTCTGAGCGACTTCGACCTGGTCCTGGAAACCAAACCGACCAAACAGCAGAAAGACGAGCGGGAGAAGGGGGGAAAATTCAAAATCAGTTTCGACGAAAACATCTACGGCAAAATCAATGGGGGCGGACCGGAATACAGGTTTGAAACCCACAACGGGGACATCATCCTGCGCCGCTCAAAATAAGAAATCGAGAAGGAAAAAAGGGGCTCCTTCGGGAGCCCTTTTTTTTTGCCCCGCTGCTGTCGGATCGGATCTTCAGGCCGCGGCGACGCGGCCACGGAGGAACGCAACCATGTTCGGAACCACCAGCGGGACAATGTCGGGAAGCATCTTGGGCATCAGGTTGTCCATGACTTTCGGCATCAGTTCCGGCATCTGCTCAGCCATGTAATCGGGCATCGGAACACGCTCGGCGACACGTTCCAGCATGGTGGGCATCACCTTCGGCATCATCCCGGGAAGCAGACG
>Ga0272442_10012674_pt1 | contig 10158 bp, 6 predicted proteins | sample SSMForm2O_FD_200262 | JGI IMG/M metagenome (GOLD analysis project Ga0272442, IMG submission 200262) | Marine sediment archaeal communities from Little Sippewissett salt marsh, Falmouth, MA, United States - SSM-Form-2O | ecosystem: Environmental > Aquatic > Marine > Wetlands > Sediment ... | reverse complement strand
GCTCGCCAAGGTCGGCGTGCCCGCGCTGCTCGTCGGCCTCGCCTACGTGTTCCTGACGGGCAAGCGCCTGCTGCCCACGGACGCGCGGCAGACGCCCATCAGCGAAGACCCGCGAAACTACACCCTCTGGATGCGCATCCGCGCCGGCAGCCGCATCGTCGGGCAGACCATCGAGGAAGCCGGACTGCGCCAACTGCGCGGCCTGTTCCTCACCGAGATCGAACGCCGGGACGAGCGCCTCGTCGCCGTCGGTCCCGAGCACGTCCTCCGCGCCGACGATCGGCTCTGCTTCGTCGGGGTGGTCGAATCGGTCGTCGAGTTGCAGCAGATTCACGGTCTGGTGCCCGACACCGATCAGATCGACAAGCTCGAGTCGACGCGTCACAACCGCCGGCTCATCGAGGCGGTGGTGTCGGAGGCGTCGCCGCTGGTCCGCAAAACCGTGCGCCAGGGGGCGTTTCGAACCCGATACAACGCCGTGATCATCGCCGTGCATCGCGCCGGCGAGCGCATCAAGGGCAAGGTCGGCGACATCGTTCTGCAACCCGGCGACACGCTCCTGCTGGAGGGCCCGCCCGGGTTCGCCGAGCAGCATCGCAACTCATCGGCCTTTTACCTGGTCAGCGAACTGCCGGCCTCCGCCTCCCTGCGCTGGGGCCGCGCGTGGGTCGCCATGCTCATTCTCGCCGGCCTGGTGACCGCCATCGCGCTGCGTCCGGACCAGGTCATGACGGCCGCCCTCTGCGCGGCGATGCTCATGATCGTCACCCGCTGCTGCACGGGCACCCAGGCCCGGCAGGTCATCGACTGGCAGGTCCTCATCGTCATCGGCGCCGCTTTCGGTCTGGCCAAGGCCATGGAGAACACCCGGCTCGCCGCCGCGATCGCCAACACGGTCCTCGGCTGGACCGCGACGATGGACGTGCGCATGATGCTGGCGGGGGTGTATCTCGTCACCGCGGTGCTGACGAGTGTGATGACCAACAACGCCGCCGCGGCGCTGGTCTTCCCCATCGCCTATCAGTTTGCCGCCGACCAGGGACAGCCGTTCATGCCCTTCGCCGTCTGCATCGCCATCGGCGCCTCCGCGGCCTTCGCCACTCCCGTCGGCTACCAGACGAACATGATGGTCATGGGTCCCGGCGGATACGGCTGGGGCGACTTCATCCGCTTCGGCGGGCCGCTCACCATCCTTGCCGGCATCATCTGTGTTTTGATCGCGCCGCTCGCCTACGGCGTGTGACGCCGCTTCCTGTTGACTGACGCCGTGATACTTACCCGCAGACGCCGACTGCTCTTCCGCCTGACGATCCAGATCCTCTGCGCCCAGGCCATGCTGATCGCGGCGCTCGCCGTGCTCGCGTGGCTGCTCGGGCGCCTGCTCAGCGACCGCAGCTTCGCCGGTCAATGGCTGCTGTGGATTCCCACGCCGGTGATGCTGCCGGCGGTTCTGCTCGGTCTGCTCGGCACGCTCGCCCCCGGCCGGCCCGCCCTTTTCAAACGCCTCCGCCTCCACGCCTGGCTGTTGTGCGTGCTGGCGATCACCGTGTATTTCTGCTTTGTCGAGCATCACATTCTCCGCCCCGGCCCGCCCCCGGTGGGCGTGAGCATTTCCCATTGGAACATGACCCACGGCCGCACGCAGGCGCAGCGCGACGACCATATCGTCCAAATCCACCGCATCCTCGGCGATGTCACGATTCTCGCGGAAGCCTGGTCGCTGGGCCGCAGCCAGGCGCTGCGCGACTCGCTGCCCGAGGACTACCTCGTCATCAATCGCGGCCAGTTCACGATCGTCACGCGCCTGCCCGTGATCGAGGCGCGCACGCTCGTCGCGCACGAGAACTTCAAGGCGATGCTGCTGATGGTGGACGCCACGGAGACGCTCGAACACGATCTGGTCATCTACGCCGTCGACCTGCCTTCCGACCCGCGGACCCCGCGCGCGTCGCTGGCCCGGGCGGCGCGCGCGCTGCTCGACGAGGCGGGCGCACCCCCGCCGGACGTCGTCGTCGGCGACTGCAACATGACCCGCAACAGCGCCTCGCTGCGCGTGCTCTTCCCCGGGATGCGCCACGCCTACGGCGACGGCGGCCACGGCTACGCCGCGAGCTACCACCGCGCCTTCCCCCTCTACCACATCGACCACATCCTTCTCGCCGACGGCATCCGCTGCGCGCGCTACGACCTCATCGACCCCGCCCTCGGCCGCCACCTCGCCCAACGCGCGTGGATCGTGGATGATGATGCGGTGAACGAGTGAACCGGTATCGAGGGTTCACGGCCGATGCACCTGTGGCAGCGAGCCGTGTCGTCCTCGACCACGGGTTGTTTCGGACTTCCCCGGCTATTGCATCGCGCGAACGGCGCCGCGGAACATCCTCGCGAACCCGGGCTTGAGGACAAGCCGGCTTGCTCTCCGAGTTTATCTGTGTTTCAGGTGAGGTGGTTACGGAGCCAGTTCCACTGGTGCTGGAGGCCTCTGCCGAAGGGGGTGTGGGGATGAAAGTTGAGTTCATCGCTGCTGCGGGTGAGGTCGGCATATGTGCGCTGCACATCGCCTGGCTGCATCGGCAAGTACTTGACGCGCGGCGACTTGCCGACGACGCCGGCGATGGCGTCGATCATGTCCGACAGCGTCACCGGGTGTGAGCCGCCGAGGTTGTAGATGCGGAAGAACCCGTCCTCGACGCGGCAGACGCGCTCGTACGCCGCGATCACGCCCCCGATGATGTCGTCGATGTAGGTGTAGTCGCGGCTCGTGGTGCCGTCGCCGAACATCGGGACCTCTTCATCGGCGGCGATGAGGCGCATGAACTTGCCGATCGCCAGGTCCGGCCGCTGCGCCGGGCCGTACACCGTAAAGAACCGGAGGCTTGCGATCGCCAGCCCGTACAGATGGCTGTAGGCATGGCAGACGAGTTCGCCGGCGCGCTTCGTCGCGGCGTAGGGGCTGATCGGCCGCGACACGTCGTCGGTCTCGGAGAAGGGCACCGACGCGTTGTTGCCGTACACGCTCGAGCTTGACGCAAACACGAATCGCCGACAGTCCGACCGCCGGGCCGCCTCCAGGACGTTGATCAATCCCTCGACATTCACCGCGGCGTAGCGCGCCGGATCAAGCATACTCGGCCGCACCCCCGCCAGCGCGGCGATGTGGAACACGCCCCTCGGCCGCCGATCCGCAAACAGCTCCTCCATCGCCCGCCGATCCCTGATATCCGCTTCCAGGAACCGGAACCCGTCACGGTCGAGCTCGGCGAGATTCGCCTCCTTCAAACCCCGTTCATAGAACGCATCGAAGTTGTCGACCCCGGTCACCCGGCAGCCCTGCGCCAGCAGCACGCGCGACAGATGCGAGCCGATGAACCCGGCCGCCCCCGTCACAATCACCGGATCGGGCATATGACGTCCCCTTCAGCGAGCGACGGCGTCGAGGCAGCGACGCGCTGTCCGTGCGGTTACTCTACCCGAACCCGTGACGCCCGGGGCCGTCTACGACACAGAACGCGCAGCGAATCACCTTCCCCGTATGTGCGGCCAGCGGTCTGTGTATTCAGAGATCTGCGAGTTCTTTCCAGAGCCCGAGATACGCCCCCTGATCTTCATCATGCAAGCCGTGCAGCGGCAAATGCGACATGAACTCGTCGGTCAACTCTCGCCACCGCACCGAGCCGTCGCCGCGCAGCATGTTCATGCCGGACTTGTCGCTGAGATCGCTCAACGTTCGGAAGCCGTCGGCGGCGAGGATCAGGCGCTCGCCGTCATCGAGGCGGCGACGGGCCTTGCGGCCCTGCCACTCCCGGTGCCCGCAGTAGTGGTAGTTCGTGTAGATGCGGTGCTTGCCGGGGTCAAGCCACTCGTCCTCATACTGGTCGATCGTGTGCTCGCCCTTGTAGGCCGGGCAGTAAAAGACCTCGATGGCGCGGCAGTAGCCGGCACTGTAGAGCAAGCCCAAGCCATCCCACCGCAGGGGGCCATCGCCGATGTGGGCGGCCATGAGCTCCAGCGGCAGGTCGTCGGTCAGCAATTGGCTGTAGGGCAGCTTCTCGCCCTCATCCTTGGCGTACATCGTCATGGACAGGCCCAACTGCCTCAGATTCGCCGCCGAGAGCACGCGATCGACGTTCAGTCGGACCTGCGAGAGTGCCGGCAGCATCACGGCCGTCAGGAGCACGGTCACCGCCAAGACCACGACCAGCTCAAGAAGGCTGAAGGCTGGCCGGGCCGGCCAGTGCGCACGTTCTCCCGGGTTATCGGACTCAGATGAGACCGAGCGGCGCAGCGGACGACATGGCGCCTTGTCACGCACGGGGCAATCCCACCCCTTTCTGGAAGCCGAACAGCGCCCAATCAGGCTCGTCCGGCTCCCGTTCCTGGCCCAACACGCGGCTTCCCCCGGCATAGCCACACAACTCCAGTATGACAGTCTACTCTGAAGACTGCTGATAATGCGAGGAAATTCTCTCAGTTTTGCCGTTTGATCGGGTAATCTTCTCTGGGGTGAATGCGTCGGGTTTGTCGCTCTCCTAAACTCAAAGGCGCTCCCGCAACCGCACGGGACCCCTCTGCGGATAGACCCTTGCCAGGAGACCTGGTGACATGAGCCAGCAGGACTGGATGCTGATGCATCGCGTCGCGGCTGGCGATGAGGAGGCCATTGGCGAGCTCTACGATCGCTTCGGCCCCCTTGTATACAAGGTCGCCTGGCAGTTTCAACCGTCCCAGCCGGAAGCGGAGGACGCAGTACAGGAGATATTTGTCCGACTTTGGCAGACCGCCGACCGGTTCGGTCCCCGGCGCGCCAAGCTCGTCACGTGGGTCATGCTCATCGCCAGGCGCCACCTGATCGACCGGCTTCGCCGCAGTTCGGTGCGCCCGACCACGACGCAATTCGAGGGCGAGATCGCCGGCACCGACTCTGCCACCTCGCCGGACTCACGGCCTCAGGAGGAGGAAAGAAACGCACGGCTCATGCAACGAATCACCGAGCTGCCCGAGTTGCAGCGCACGGTCATCGAGCGGGCGTATCTGCAGGGCTACACGCTCCGCGAGGTCTCCGAGCAGCTCAACGCCCCGCTCGGCACCATCAAATCCGCCCTCAGCCGGGGGCTGGCGCGGCTACGAGAACGCGCCAGCGGCGATTGGGCCGTCTGATCTTCGCCTTTGACGCAACCGGGCACGGACTTGCCCGAATCATGTTTGGAGTTTTTTGCAATGACAGCACCCGAGCCTATGACAAGAGAGGAGCTCCTCGAGCTGGCGGCACTGGATGCCTTCGGCCTGCTCGATGAGTACGAGGCTGCGCTGTTCACCCGATCGTTCCATCACGCCCCCGTCGCCGTGCAGGACGAAGTCAAACAGTTGCAGGCGGCCTTTGCGAGCGATAAAAACCTGCTCCCTGACGTCGAACCTTCACCCGAGCTGCGACAGAAGGTCCTCGACGCCGTGACCAAGGCCATCGAAGCCGAATCCATCGAGTTGGCGCCACTGGCCATGATCGGCTCCCACACGGTGAGGAACCGAAGCATGGTCGAGCGTCTGGCCCTCAGTTCCTCGGGCCCCGTCTGGCGTGCCGCGGCCTTCGTCCTGGCCGGCGTGGTCGTGGTCCTTGCCTATTTCAGCAGCCAGCAGTGGGACCACGCCAACCGGATCGCCCAGGCCGCCATGGGCATCCAGACCGCCGACCAGCTCGAGGATCTCATCGGCGACGGCTTCAAAGCCTTCGTCGGGAATCCGAACTGCCTGCGGCGCGTTCTGCGGCCGACCGCCGAAGCCACGGAAATGCACGCCGTGGTCTTCGTCAACGAGGGCTCCGAGGAGGCCTTCCTCTTCGCCGTCGGCCTGCCTCAGCAGAACGACCTGTACACGGTGTCGGCGACGGACAGCAACCGCAACCGGGTGTTGTCGCAGACGTTCGACCCGATCGGCATGGTGACCGGCGTGGATCTGGGCAAGCTCTCCGCTGCCGCCATCGCCTCGACCCTGACGTGGGAAATCACCGACGCCGCGGGCACCGTCATCCTTCGCAGCACCTGACGCACAAGGCTCTTTTCACGACGCCCTTCCGAAGCCCGTGCCGACCCGGCGCGGGCTTCTTTCTGGAGACGGGCCGGACCGCCCCCGCGCAACGCCAGGAGCCGAAGAGCAGGCAGACCGGATGATCACTCGCCGCCCGCTCTTCGGCTCCATTCCTCCTCAAGCGGGCTCAACTCCCGTTCGGCCCGCTCGCGCTCGGCCAGCAACGCCCTGCAACGATCCCCGTCCGTGTAGACCTGCGGATCCAGCATCGCGTCATCGATCTCGCGAATGCGCTGCTCGCAACGCTCGATGCGCGCTTCCAGATCGACGATCTTCAGCCCGGCCAACGGGTTCCCGGGTCGCGGCGAGGCCGCATCGGCCGCCTTGGGCCTCGCGCGCTGCTCGGCCTTGCGCTGAGCCTCCTGAAGGCGTCTGCGCGCTTGGGCGCGCTCCTCGCCCTCACGCTCCCGCCGCCTCTCCCAATCGGAGTACTTCCCGTGGAACAGCCGCACGGCGCCATCGCCTTCGAACACCAGCAGCTTCTGGCAGGTCGCCTCCAGCAGCGCCCGATCGTGGCTGATCAGGAGCAGCGTGCCCTCGTAGCCGCCATCGGCCGACAACGCCTGCTCGACCCGCTCGGCCGAGGGGATATCCAGATGGTTCGTCGGCTCGTCCAGCACGAGCACGTTATGCGCACCGGCGACGAGGCCCGCCAGTACCGCCCGGCTGCGCTCGCCCCCCGAAAGATCCCCCAGCGCCTTGTCCTGCTCCACGCCGGAGAACAGGAACGCCCCGGCCAGGTCCCGCGCCTGCTGCTCGCCGGCCTTCGTCTGCCCGTCCAGCGAGACGATCACGGTCTGCAGGTACTGCCAGACGGTCAGTGAGAGATCGAGGTGCTCCTGAAGCTGCCGGTAATAGCCCACGCTGAGCCGCGTCCCATGTCGCACCGTCCCCTCGTCGGGCACAAGCTCGCCCAGCAGACATCGAATCAGCGTCGTCTTGCCGATCCCGTTCGGTCCGATCACGCCGATGCGATCCTGGCGGAACACCGCGAGATCGAAGTCGGCGAACAGCGTCAGGTCGCCGTAGCGCTTGCGAATCCCCTGCGCCTCGATGACCATCTCCCCGCTGCGCGACGCCTTGGGCAGTTGCAGGCGCATCACGTCCATCTCGACGGGGCGTTCGACGAGCTGATCTCGTTTGAATCGTTCGAGGCGTGACTGCCGGCCTCGGGCCTGCTTGGCGCGCTGGCCGGCCTTGTAGCGCGCGATGAACTGCTCCTCCTGGCGGATCCGGTCCAGTTGCTTCTCGTGGACGCGGGCCTGGGTCAGATGCCGCTCGCGGCGCAGCTCGACGTACTTGTGGTAGTTGCCCGGGTACTCGCGGATCACGCCCGCCTCGACCTCGATGATCCGGTGTACCACCCGGTCCAACAGCCACCGGTCATGACTGACCAGGAGCACCGCGCCGGGATACTCCTCGGCAAGAAACGTCTCGAGCCACCGCCGGCCGGCAATATCGAGGTGGTTCGTCGGCTCGTCCAGCAGAAGCAGATCCGGCGACTCCAGCAGCAGCCGGGCGAGCCCGAGACGCCCCTTCTGCCCGCCGGACAGCGCCTTCACGGGAAGCCGGAACTGATCGCCGGCGAAGCCGAGCCCGAGAAGCATGGCGTCGATTCGGTGATCGATCGCATACCCGCCCGCGGCCTCAATCTCCGCCTCCAGGCGCGATTGCCGTTTCAGGAGACGATGCAGTTCCGCCGCCTCGGCTCGCGCCATCTCCTCATAGAGCTTGTTGATTCGCCCGTGCAGCTTGTGCAACTCGGCAAACGCCGCCTCGGCCGCGTCCCGGACGGTCTTGTCCCCCGGCAACTCGGGATCCTGAGCCAGATACCCCACCTTCGCGCCGCGCTGAAGCTGCACCGATCCCCGGTCCGGCTCGAGCTCACCGAGCATCACCTTCATCAGCGTCGTCTTGCCCGACCCGTTGCGCCCCACCAGCCCCACCTTCTCCCCCGGATCGATTGACACCGTCGCCCCGTCCAGCACGAGCTGGCTGCCATAGCTGTGTCGCACATTGGCCAAGGTCAACAGCGGCATACTCGCTCCGTCGGCACACGCCGGAATTCATGCCCGGACCACAAGTGTAGCCGCCTCCCGCAGGGCAGCGCTCGGCCCCCTCACACACCCCGTCGCCAGCCCCTTCACATAGCCCCGGGCCAATGGCCCGGGGCTCTTGACCCGTCAACGTCTTTCCCGCCTTTTGCTCTTACTCGCAGGGCCCCCAGTTGCCGAGCACCAGCAAGAGATCCACCACATCCACGTCACCGTCCTCATCGCAGTCGCCGGGGCACCATCCTTGCGGCGGGCAGGGGCCCCAATGGCCGAGCAGGAGCAAGAGATCGACCACATCCACGATGCCGTCCTGGGAGATGTCCCCCACGCACTGGCACTCGTCGGGGATCCCGTCGCCGTCGAGGTCCTCGCTGGTGCCAAAGATGATGTCGCAGGCATCGGGCCAGCCGTTGTGGTTGCAGTCGACAGCGATCATGCCGGCGACGACGTAGGCCGTCCCATTAGCCTTGGGCCCCATTGGGATATACTTGCTCTTGTAATAGCCGACGATCGCGCGGTCGCCGTCTAGCGCGATCTTACCGCCGGATGGTCCGAGGGTGAACTTGATTTCGTTCCACTGGGCTCCGTCGAACCGGTAGAGGTAGAGTTCGTTCGACGCCGATGCCACAACGAGGGCGGCATCGCCGTCGATTGCAACGCCCGCGCCGAAATGAAGCCACTCGATGGCGTCCGAGGCCGCGAGCTTGGCCTGCTTGCTCCAGCCGGTTCCTTCGACATACTCGAAGATGTAGGCCGATCCGTCCGCGTCTTCGACGACATCGTCATCCGGCGCGCCCACAATCGCGAGATTGTCGCGCACACAAACGAATCGCCCAAAACATGCCTTCCCGTGCAGATCTGAAGGCTGGAACTTCGCCTCCTCATTCCACGCCGCGCCGTCAAAGCGGAACACATAGGCGGCCCCGTGCACGTCGTGACACAGCGCGCCGACGATAATCACCTCACCGCTGATTGAGACGGAGCTGCCGAACCAGTCGTCATGGTATCCGTCGCTCGCCAGCAGCTTCGCTTCGTACACCCACTCCGCTCCATTGAATCGAAAGACATACGCTGAGCCGGAATCATCGCCGAAATCTTCATCCCGGCTTGCTGCGACCACGATCACGTCACCGTCAATCGCCACGGCGCAGCCGAAGTTGTCGCCTTCCGCGGCATCCGGGGCCAGCAGTTTCGCCGCTTCCTGCCACGCCGCCCCGTCGTATCGGAAGACATACGCCGACCCGGACCACGAGCCGAAATCGTCGTTGCCATGCGCCCCGACGACGGCCACGTCGCCGCTGATTCCGACGGCCTCACCGAAGCAGTCCGATTTGGCGGCATCGGACGCCAGCAGCTTCGCCTCCTCCTGCCAACCGGCGCCGTCGAAGCGCTCGATATACGCCGAACCTGCCGCATCGGCAACGTCATCGTCGGCAACCGCACCGATGATCGCGACATCACCATCGATCGAGACGGCGTTGCCGAACCAATCCCCGTCCGTTCCGTCGGAGGCGACGATCTTCTGCTCCTCGCACGGCTGCAAATCCCCCTCGCATTCGTCGGGCACACCATCGCCGTCGACGTCCTGGCTGGTGCCGTCGGCGATGTCACACGAGTCCGGGACGCCATTGGGCTGGCAGTCCTTCGCCAGGCCCGTGAGGATGTCGCAGGCGTCCTCGATCCCGTTCCCGTTGCAGTCCTCGACCACCGCCTCGGGCGAGAAGAGGTACACGGCGCCGCAGCTCTCCTCAACGCCGTCAGCTCCGATCGCACCACCGAACACGGTATCCTCATTAAGGGCAACGCTGTATCCCAGACAACGACCGTCCGACCCAATCAACTTGGCCACCTGGCTCCAACCTCGTCCTGTGAACTGAAATACGTACACCGATCCCCCAAAGGACACATACCCGTGGCTGTCGTCGCGGGCGCCGATCACTGCCGTGGCGCCGGAAAGGGCGACTGCCGACCCGAACTCGTCGCCCCAGTGGCAGTCGTCGGCGCGCAGCTTCGCTTCTTCCGT
>Ga0272442_10012673_pt1 | contig 10158 bp, 10 predicted proteins | sample SSMForm2O_FD_200262 | JGI IMG/M metagenome (GOLD analysis project Ga0272442, IMG submission 200262) | Marine sediment archaeal communities from Little Sippewissett salt marsh, Falmouth, MA, United States - SSM-Form-2O | ecosystem: Environmental > Aquatic > Marine > Wetlands > Sediment ... | reverse complement strand
GCTCCAGGCAGCAGCCCCTCAAAGATATCTTGTGTGTCGAGCAGCGGTTCATCCATGACCAGCAGACAGTCGGGGTGATAGACCCGTGTCTTTGGACGAATGGGCTTGTCGGATAGCCGTACGAACGCAGTCACTGGAGCTCCCTGTCGCTCAAACCCGAAGAACGGGATCGAAACGCCAAAACGGTTCCCGTCGACGGCCGCTCGTACGATGATCTCTGCTGCCTTGACGACGCCTTGGCCGCCTCTTCCGTGAAGCCTTATCTGCATGGGTCTTCCCCCTTCTCTTTGCTGGCGTGCCTTGGCTTCTTGGGCTCTCTAGTGAATGAGATCGTAGATGGCCGCGGCATAGATTTTCGCATTCAGGACCAGGTCCTCGATTGTGATGTACTCGTCAGGTCGGTGAATAGTAATCTCCGCTTCGGGATGCACCGCCCCGAATGATACGCATGGTTGGAACGCACGGGCATAGCTGCCTCCACCGATGGCATGGAGAACAGACGGTCTGGCGGTGATTGCCTCGTACGCCCGGCAAAGGGTCTGGACGAGCGGATGCTCATCTGGGACATAGAGGGGCTCCATTGTCCGGAGAACCTGTACCGAGATTTCCGTCGGCTCGAACGCATGCCTCAATCCACGTTCGATGTCTGAGCAGCTCTTCGTAATGGGCGATCGGATATCCAACGTGGCCTCAATTGCAGCGCCGGCCATCTGTAGTGTTCCAAGATTGACAGTGAGATCTCCGGATGCCGTATCGGACCATTTCATGTTCAGACCCCGTCCGTCCGTTTCGGGCGCGATCCGGCGTAGTAGCTGCGCGAGACTGGACGATTCTCCTGCCTGCGGATCAAGCTGGATCAACAGTTCCAGTAGCGGATGGATCGCGTTCTGCCCGGTCGATGGGGTCATGGCGTGAGTGGTAAGTCCGGTGGAGGTTATCCGCGTATGGCCTTCGCTCTCGGAGAGATCGATTCGTGCCCATGGATAGGCAGCCAGGACGGTGGATTGGACCGAGGCAAGCGCGCGCTGGGCCGGTTGAGCGAGGATCAGGTCGGCGATTGCAACGTCGGCTACGGAATTGGGGTTCTTTCCGCCGGAGATGTGAAGTAGGCGGAACGGCTCGTCGCCAGCAGCATATGGTGCTGGCAACGACAGCCGCGCGGACAAGATGCCCTTCTCTCGATTGGCTACCGTGAACATACCGTCCGCGGCGAAGCCACAGGTGGGGGTCTCATCGTGATCAAGGTAGTACGAAATCCCCCCCCATCCTGATTCTTCGTTCGTCCCGAGCATCAAGCGGAACCGACGTTTCGGCAGATCCTCAAGCGCTGCGACGGCGCGTAGTCCATATAGGACCGACAGGACGGGCCCCTTGTCATCGGTGGCTCCGCGGCCGACGATTCGACCGTCGGAGACGATGCCCGCAAATGGATCGACACTCCAGTCTGCGCGACTGCCTTCCGGTACGACGTCGACATGACCGAGGGCTCCGACGAGTTCCTTGCCCTCGCCGAACTCGGCATAGCCGAAATAGCCGTCGAGGGATGTCGTCGCGAAGCCGTGGGATGTGGCGAGATCCAGTGCAAACTGAAGTGCGCGGTCGATGGGTTCCCCGAACGGTTGTCTTGGTTGGGGAGGTCGCTGCACGCTCGGAATCCGGATGAAGCGGCGGAGATCTTCGACAATCTCCGTGCGCCACGTATCGATCAGTTCGGACATCTGCGCATTTCGATCTGCCATCATGCCTATCTCCATTCTCCCGATCAGGCTAGAGTTCCCTACAGAAGTTTTCCTGTGCCTTTGGCAGCTGGGTCGAGTACGGCGTCCCGGACGACCACGCGTCCGCCCTTGATTACGAGACGAGGCCAGCCACGAAGCGATCTGCCGTCATACAGGGAGAAGTCCGATCGAGAACCGAGGTCCTCAGCGCGGACCCTACGGGGATGGTCGAGATCGAGCACGACCACATCGGCATCGCTTCCGGGAAGCAGGGCTCCCTTGCGAGGATACAGGCCGAAGATGCGCGCGGGGGCTTCGGTGAGAAGCGGAACAAGCTTGGCCAGTGGCAGGTTGCGCTGGTGGACGCCTTCCTCAATGAGGGCAGGAAGATGGGTGCCCAGGACGGGGTAGCCGGGCATGGCCTTCCAAACGCTCTGATCGACTCCCTTCTCGGCTCGCGTCAGCGTTGTGTTGTCTGTTCCGATGGTATCGATCACGCCCGCTTCGATGGCGGACCAGAGAGCCGATTGATCCTCTGGCTGTCTGAGTGGGGGAACCATCTTCCCGAGAACGCCATCACGTTCATTTGCAGTGAGGGTCAAGTACGGAGAGGTGGTCTCTGCCGCGGCGTAGACAGGCTTGCGGCCTCGCAGCACGGCGACGGTCTCGTGCGATGAAACATGCACGAAGTAGACCAGGGTCTCCATCATCTCCGCCAGGAAAAGTGCTCGCGTGACAGCCTCGGCTTCACAGACTCCGGGGTGCGTGTTCTCCCAATCGAGCAGCGTGCCGTACTGGCTTGTGACCTGCGCGCCAAGTCGGGCGGTCGCCCGCTCGATGATCTGTGGGTTCTCCGCATGAATACAGATACGGGGCGGGATGGGACAATTGGCCGAGCTCCGGAAGACATCGAGAAGGAATCCATCGTCCACAGAGTCGAGCAGCCCGGGAATCCCGGTCATGTACACTTTGAACGAGCGTACGCCCAACCGCTCGACGGCCTGTGGCATCTCGTTCAATTGGCGCTCGGTTCCGATCACCGGATGCACGAAGCAATCGGTGTACAACTCGTCGGAGACGGTCTCCCGCCAGGCTGGGATACTCGTGAGGTGTGGATTCGGCCCACCGACGTAGCACCCAATGGTTGTGATCCCGGAGGCTAGTCCCGAGCGGGATTCCGTAGCGGCCTCGGTTCGAAGATCGCCGAATATGCCAAGGTGCACGTGTGGATCGATGATTCCAGGGATGACTGCAGATCCATTGACGTCGATCTCCTCACGTGCGGCAACATCGATCTGGTTTGCCCATGCCGCCACACGGCCATCGCAGATTGCGAGATCGGCCTCGACTTGCTGTCCACCGGGCAGCATCAGCGAAGCGTTTTTCAATACGATGTCGGCGTTCATGGCGAGTCTACCCTGTTGACGGTCAACCTAGGCGTCGTCGACGACAGCTTCACTGTCGTCAAGGATTCCGACGATGGCTGCGTCACACGATGAGCTTGGATCTCCAGTTGCCACACGTGCCGCAGTACCCCGCGAGACAAGCACATGCTGTCCTTTGCCAGCCCCAACGACATCTGCGGCAACGAAGGTCGCCTGGTTGCCGCCGATTTCACGCACCAGCAGAAGTCGATGCGCCCTGAGGTCGGGCCGCTTGATCGTTGCTACGACGGTACCTACTACTTCGCACAGCTTCATGGCTGGCCTCCTTTGGCGCTCACGCTCCACGCACGAGTTGCTCGATCATCTGGACAGTGCGATCCAGCTCTTCCTCTGTGTTGTAGAAGTGATGCGCAATGCGTAGCACATCGCCACGGGACGTGCACACGATATTGTGTTTCCGCAGCTCCATCTCCAGATCGTGTGAACGGGGAACCCTTACTGCGGTGTTCGGCGCCTTGTGTGCGAGGTCAAAGTCACTGACCAGCTCGAGCTTCGTCTTCTTGATGCGCTCGATGCAGAACGCGGATAGCGCGTCGGTTCTCTCCCTGATACGATCGAGACCGATATCGAGCAGCATTTCCATCGATACCTTCGATGGGAAGGCGGCAAGAGCCGGCGGCGTTCCGGTTTCCAATCGGCGGCCGTCGAGCGCATACTGCAGGTGGTAGTCAAACGCAAACGGATCGACCTGTCCGAACCAACCGGTAGATGCCGGAGTGAGCTTCTCGACAATGTCCGGCTTGGTGTACGCGAAGGCGATGCCCGGGACTCCAAGGAGGTACTTGAGATTGCCGCTCACCAGGATATCGATGTCCTGGGCGCGCACATCGATGGGAGCTGACCCGAGTCCTTGATACGCATCAACCAGGAGGAGAGATCCGCTTGCATGTGCAATCCGAGCGATCGCTGCCAAGTCCTGTTTGAAGCCGTTCATGTAGTACACATACGGGACCGATGTGATCACCGTCTTGCCGTCGATGTGTCGTTCGTAGCTTTCCAGAGCGATCGTTCCATCCGATGCGACCGGGATGAGGTCGACGACAGCGCCGAACTTTTCGTGTGCATACCAGATGTTGGGGACCGTCGGGAAGTCGATCTCCGTCGTGACAACCTTGTTTCGCATACCTTGATAGTCCAATGCACTTGCTACGGTACCGACCAGCGAGGAGACCGAGAAGGACACCGCGATATCCTTTGTCTCGGCGTGGATCAACCGAGCGAAGGCGGACTTGGCTCCTTCGACGACGCCGAGCCAGTACTCCCAATCCATGCCCTCTTCTTGCCAGTTGCGAACGAAGTCCGCGATAGATTCTCGGGCCCGTGCTGGCTGCGCCCCCTGGGAGCAGTTGGAGAGGTGGGCTCGTGTTAGATCGGGGAATTCCCGCCGGCGAATCGCTTCCCAGTCACTCTCGCGAGATGCCCTCGTCGTGGGAGCAAGCCTTGCGGCCGATTCCGGGAGCGAACGGTTGTCACTCGTCTCGTCCACAGCGCTCCGGCGGATATCCACGTGAAGTCGTTCCGCCAGGTCCAGCGCCTCGTCGGTTACGACATCTTGCTCGTGGATGAGCAGCTCCCGATGGCCGTCTGCTGCGGCTCTCCGTATGTCCGATGCTGTGTAGAACTGCCTCATCTCTACTCCTTCTCAGTGCTGCCTTCAGTGATCGCAGTGATCGTTTCCTCCGCCACCTTCTGGGCGGACTTGACCGCTTCTACGCTGCCGGAAACGTACAGTCTTCCGAATGCGCCAATGCAGTCGAAGTGGATCAGTTTGACGTCACTGTGCTTCTCGACCTCGTTGGCCGCCAATGCGATATAGGCAGCAGGTTCGACCTCCATCAGGAAAAGGTTCTCGTGCGGGATGATCAAGGATCCCTGTCGGTGGCGATCAAGGAGCTGGGCGACGTATGGCGACACGTTTGTGACGATCGTCGAGGCCGCGACACAGGGCGCCTGACGGGATCGTTCGGTGAGCTCTAGCTGTTCGAGGATCCTCCGCCCTGCCGTACGGACTTCTTCAACTGACTCAGAGTGAAGTTCCAGCGTCCCGAATTCGCGTTCGAGAATCTGAAACGCGGGAGCGACTGTGGTCGACTTCACCGCACGATCCAGAAGCTCATACGTTCGGCTCGCCGGCGCCACTTCAATAATCAGCTCAGCCATACCGGGAAGCGGCACGCTTCCGCGGGCGACCGTTCCGACGAATGCCGCATACTGTGGTTGCATTCGATCAATCAACACATATGCACGAAGCGCTGACTCCAGACGACTCATTGCGTCGTACCCATGAATCTCATCTCTAGATCCTAGCCTGGCTACAGGCTACTACTTCTTCGGTTTGTCGATGGACAGTTCAGGGAAGACTCCGCTCAACCCTTCATGCGGGCGGGGGATGATGTTGACGGAAACCAGTTCGCCGGCCTGTTTTGCTGCGTCGGCGCCAGCATCGAGGGCAGCCTTCACTGCGCCAACATCTCCGACCACTGTTACGCTGACGTAGCCTCCTCCGATGGTCTCTCGGGAGACCAAGTCAACGTTTGCAGCCTTCAGCATTGCGTCCGCTGCCTGAATTGCAGCAACCAATCCTTTGGTTTCAACCTGTCCGATTGCGGCCATGTACACCATCTCCTTTGTTGCAGAACATGTCACGAACCTTGCATGCGTAATATACTACTCGGTCCTCAGGATCAGGTCAACGCGTTGCGGTGTCTTGAGTTTCAATGATTGTGTCCAGGTGATAGCGCAACGCGGTTTGCGGCAAGGTTGAGGTATGAGACGTTGCCGCACAGAGTTGCGATCGATCCAGGGCTTCATTGCCGTCTGTCTCACACAAAGGTGGATCCTTCTCATCCGCGATAATATACTACCGGTATCGGGCTACCCCTGCGATGACATGATCGCGGAGCGATCCAGCCCGGTCGGGAGGGGAGAAATTCGATGCGAAGCCAATACATCGTACCGATCGGCCCGGACGGTATCTACGAGATCAAGACGGGAACGTGGCGAACAGCGGATCCTCGGATTGACGAGGATGCCTGCATACGGTGCGGAATCTGTCTGATGCACTGTCCGGTTGGCGCTGTGACGCGAGAAGGCGAGAGGTTCACGATCAATCTCGACTACTGCAAGGGGTGTGGCATCTGTGCCCACGAATGTCCGAAGGGCGCGATCACGATGGAAGGAAGGGATACCGCATGAGCCAAGTCGAAGTCATGAATGGCAACCGCGCTGCAGGCATCGCTGCTTGTTTGGCACGTCCCGACGTCATCGCGGCGTATCCGATTACACCTCAGTCGTCTGTGGTCGAGTTCATCTCGCGCATGATAGCCGAGGACAAGCTCGATGCGAAGATCTGCGAGGTCGAGTCCGAGCACTCCGCAATGAGCGTTCTCGAGGGGGCCTCGCTGGCTGGTGGACGTACGTTCAGTGCGACCAGCTCCCAGGGATTGGCGCTGATGTACGAGCCCTATTTCCGTGCATCGACGCTGCGACTGCCGATCGTCATGGCGATTGCCAACCGAGAGATGATTTCGCCGCAGACACTCTGGGCATCCGCCCAAGACTCCCTGTCCGTGCGAGACGCAGGATGGATGCAGTTCTACGTGGAAGACAACCAGGAGATCCTCGATACGCTCCTCCAAGCGTTCCGGATTGCCGAGGATTCGCGTGTTCTTCTTCCGATCAACGTCTGCTACGATGGTTTCTACCTTTCGCACATGTCGGAGCGTGTTGTGGTCCCCGACCCTGAGGAAGTGGATGCCTTTCTGCCGGATGGATACCACCCTCAGCACATCCTGCTTGACCCGGATCGTCCGATGGCTGTCGATCCATTGACCAATGGTGACTTGCTCACTGAGTATCGGGCCAAGCATCTGGCTGCCCAGCAGGCTGCCCTTGAAGTGATCGAACAGGTGGATGCCAAGTTCTCGGCTGCATTCGGCCGCTCTTGGGATGGCGCGGTCGAAGCGTACCGTATCGATGGGGACTGCGAAGCGGTCGTCGTGACGCTCGGTTCGATGACAGGTGCTGGAAGAGAAGCCGTTGACCGAATGCGTGAGTCCGGAGCGTCGGTGGGGCTGTTGAAGCTTCGGGTGGTGCGACCGTTCCCCGCGAAGGAAGTTCGCGAGCTGTTGCGCGGGATTCCCGCGGTGGGTGTTGTCGATCGCAACGTCTCTTTCGGATGGGATACGGGGATCATCTATCAGGAGGTGTCCTCCGCACTGTACGGTGTGCAAGGAACGGCGCGGGTTCCGATGATCGCGGGCCTTGGCGGCCAGGACATCACCGTGGAGATGTTCGAGGACGCGCTGCGAACGCTCCTTGAGCGGGGCCGTGCAGGGAGCGCATGCAGCCCCGAGTTTCCGGAGACGATCTGGCTGAGTCAGGATGGAGAGGAGGAGACGAGATGAGTATCCTCAATAGGCTTAGCGCGCCAGACATGATCTCGCCTGGGATCTCGGCCTGTGTCGGGTGCAACGTGGAGCTGACGCTGCGAACGGTGATGCGGATTGTCGGCCCGAATAGTGTGCTCGCCATTCCCCCCGGGTGCATGGGGGGGGTTGGTGTTGTAGGTTGGGACAAGCTCTCGGGAGCTCGTGTCCCGGTCTTCTTCCCCCTACTCACCAACACCGCGTCGATGCTTTCGGGAATCCGATTGGCCTACGATCGCCAAGGGAAGGTCAATACACATGTGGTTGCCTTTGCGGGCGACGGCGCCTCGGTCGATGCCGGATTTCAAGCCCTGAGCGGCGCGGCGGAGCGGAATGACCGCATTCTGTATGTCTGCTACGACAACGAAGGGTACATGAACACAGGGTATCAGCGAAGTGCCGCTACACCGAAGGGCGCCTGGACCAGTACGACACCGCATGGGAAGCTGCAGATCAAGAAGGATACGCCGAGGATCATGGCTGACCATCGAATCCCCTATGTTGCGACATGCTCGCCAGCGTACATCCCAGACCTGGTAACGAAGGTCGAAAAGGCGATGGCGAACCGCGATGGCTTCTCGTACTTGCATGTGTTGACGCCGTGCGTCAGCGGCTGGGGTTTCCCGCCTGAAGAGAGTATCGAGGTCTGTCGTTCATCGGTTCAGACGAGGTACTTCCCACTGTACGAAGTCGATCACGGGAGGTACCGAATTACCGTGGACGTTCCGAAGCCGCGGCCGCTCTCAGAGTATGTCGGTAGGCTCAAGAAGTTCAGTCGAACGACCGAAGCGGAGTTGGCGGAGATGGAACTGCTTGTGAAGCAACAGTGGCAGGAGTTGCGGGCCTTGGAGCGCGTGGGTGGTGAGCATATCGATGGATGATCGATCGGATCTCGCCGAGTCTTTCGCGTCGATCGATCCTGAGTTCAGACAGCGCGCGAAGGACCTGGCCTCGTTGTTCGATGCCCGAAACGTGGCCGTTGTAGGGGCATCGAACAATCCGAGGAAGGCATCCCACCACGTCATTCACACGATGCTTGAGGAAGGTTTCATCGGGAACATCTATCCGGTGCACCCTTCTGAGGACACAGTGCTTGGATTGACCTCCTTCGCATCGCTTGGCGATATCGATGAGCCGGTTGACCTTGTCGTGATCAGCGTTCCTACGCCGATTGTGCTGCCGTTGGTCAAGGAAGCGGCAGCCCGGGGGGATGTCTCCAATGTGGTCATCCTTACTGCGGGGTTTGGCGAAACGGCGGTCGCGGAGAACGTTGCCTTGGAGAGGGAGATTGTTGAGGTTGGCCGCGCTGCTGGGATGCGGATTGTCGGGCCCAACTGTATCGGCGTGATCAACACTCGAACGAAGCTGTGCACCGGTTTCGCTCCCGGTCTGACTCTGGCGGCGGGAGGGGTTGGGTTCATCTCTCAGAGCGGTGCGTTGGGCGGAGCGTTTCTGATGTCCTGTGCCTCCCAGCCTGCCCCTTTGGGGTTCAGCAAGTTCGGGCATGTTGGCAACATGTCCGACGTGGATGTGCTCGAACTCCTGCTGTACTTGGCGGATGATGAAGAGACCCGCGCGATTAGCATGTACATGGAAGGCGTGCGCGACGGTCGCCTCCTGATGCAGGTTGCCTTGGAAGTGACCCGGACGAAGCCGGTGTTCGCCCTCAAGGTTGGCCGAACTGAGCTTGGATCGCACGCGGCCTTGTCGCACACTGGTGCGCTGGCGGGATCAGATCGGATCTATGATGCAGCATTACGACAAGCGGGGATAGAGCGGGTCGCTTCATTGGTTGACCTCGTTGCTGTATCCAAGGCGGCGGCATACCTTCCTTCGCCCACAGGTCGACGAGTCTGCGTGCTGACGCAGGCGGGTGGTCCTGGGATCATTGCGATGGATGAGACTGCACAGACGGACTACCTGCAACTGGCGGCATTGCATGCATCGACGCAAGACGACCTGATGGAGATCCTTCCTCCGATGGCGATGATCTGCAAGCCGAACGGCTACATCGACATGACAGCGGCTGCCTTGGAGGAGATGCACATCCGATCGCTTGAGACAGTCCTCAAGGATCCGAGCGTCGACTCAGTTGTTCTGATCACACTTCCCCCGACATTCCTGCCCGCGATCGATCTCGCGCGCGCGATCGCACCCACACTACGGGCCGCGAGCAAGCCCGTTGTGACTTGTCTCATGCATGGCGATGCAATGGACGAAGCCCGTTCGCATCTTGAAGCGCAAGGAGTACCCACGTTTGACACGCCTGATCTCGCGGTACGGGCGCTGACGCACTTGACCCGCGCAACGCTCGGGACATCTGCCAACAAGGAGGATTCGAGATGAGCCAGCAGGGCAGCCGCTTCCTTTCCGAACCCGAAGCTGTTCGCCTGATTGGCGAATACGGCATCGAGTACCCTGAACACCGACTGGCGTCGACTCACGAGGAGGCTGTAGCTGCTGCCAACGCCATCGGGTACCCGGTGGTCTTGAAGGCCGTGTCGCCGGGCTTAACCCACAAGAGTGATGTGGGAGGCGTGGTGCTCCATCTGAACGATGCCGCAGAAG
>Ga0272442_10012672_pt1 | contig 10160 bp, 7 predicted proteins | sample SSMForm2O_FD_200262 | JGI IMG/M metagenome (GOLD analysis project Ga0272442, IMG submission 200262) | Marine sediment archaeal communities from Little Sippewissett salt marsh, Falmouth, MA, United States - SSM-Form-2O | ecosystem: Environmental > Aquatic > Marine > Wetlands > Sediment ... | reverse complement strand
ATTCCAGTCAGAATCCATTTACCCACCCCTACATAATACTTTGCTAAAGTGGGGGTTTGAGAAATACGTTTACGATAGCCGAGTTGTCGTCATCTCCGTAACCTGCCGTTACAGCTTCGCTGAGGAGTTCAGCGTGCAGGTGGCTTAGCGGCAAACGTGCCTGGATCCTTTGCCCCATATCCATGATCAGCCCAACATCCTTGAGGTGCTGTCTTAGTCGGGCTTGGGTCTTGAAGTCCCTTGTTATCATCTTATCGCCCTTCACGTCCATTACCCGCGAATATGCAGAACTGGAGCGCAGTACCTCCAGCAGGCGTTCAGGGTCAATTCCCGCCTTTGTGCCCAGAGATAACCCCTCGGCCAACACGAGACGGTTTAGCCCCAGAATAAGGTTAACCACAAGCTTCGTCTCCGCGCCCTTGCCATTGGCTCCCATCCAAAAGACTTCTGACGCAAAGGTGTCGAAAACATCCCTCTGAGAATTCGAGATCCCTTCGTCACCGCCAACCATGAGTATCACCTCTCCTGAACGTACCTGCTGGCTCGATCCTACAATGGTAGCGTCGAGGTAATTGATACCACGGCTGCGAAGACGTTTGGCCAGTTCTACGGTACGCACCGGGTCGCCGGTAGTCGTGTCGATGATCACGGTATCATAGTTGGAACCATGCACAACGCCGTTTGATCCTTCAATGACTTCTTCCACTATGCTGGAATCCGGAAGGGAAAGCACGATCCGCCGGGCTTTTCTGGCCACCTGAAGAGGCGATCCCGCCTCTTCCACCAATATATCTCTCAGAGCCTCAAGCCGGCTCTCATCAATATCATATCCCACCACACTGAAACCGGCAGCGGCGAATCGCTCCGCCAGGGCTGATCCCACTAATCCCAGACCGACTAACCCGATTTTCTCACCCATCGCTATCTTCTGAAAAGACTATCTGAGAGCCTTCAGATCTCCCCAGGTTGTGACAAGTTTCGCTTCTGGTTCCACAGCGAGCATGTCGACAAAACCTTTCATGAGATCCTGGATCTCATCCTGTTCCAATACCTTGTTAAATATAAACAGTTCGTCCATACCTCCTTCAAAGGTAGACACCCCGGTCGTCCGACGCCATCCGATATCAAGGCTAGGCTCGCCCTCTACGTTGATTACGCCACCGCCGCCCATGGGGTTATCCGGTTCGCCATTGACGTAGACAATTGCTTCCGCCCCGTCCCAGGTAGCACAAACGTGCGTCCAGACCTCAGTCTCTATGGGTGTCTGGCTGACGAAGTCCTGCACATGGTACGTTGTCCAAGCGATGGCATGAGAGTCATGGAATCCCATTTTCCAGCCAGCGCTGCCGTCCATCTCCATGATGTTGCGCCATCCACCCAGAATGTCCGGTTTGACCCATCCTCCTACAGACATGGGATGAATCAGCTTACTCAGAGGTTCAGCATTTTCGACCGTTATGTGGGTCGATCCATCGAAATGAAAACCTCCTTTGAACTGGCCATCCACCCAGTCTTCCTTCCCCTCAATAACTCCATCGTTCCCAAATTCTGAGGAATCGTGGGCAGTGTCACCATCCCCCTCGTCAAACATCATGAGAAAAACCAATCCATCTGGTGCGGCCCCTCTCACCAGACCAGAGCCAACCAAGCCGAATACTAATGCTGCAAACAAGCATAACATTCTGTTTCTCTTATTCACTCTGACCTCCTTGCGGTTAAATGTTTGGATACAATTTAGAATTCTCTTGAGGCATATTCTACCACTTTGAGACTCAACTGTCAACCGGATTATAGGGGCATCCAAGTGTAAAATATCTGTCCGGGAATAGAACGCGAATAGCGCGGATTTAGCAGGTTTTCGCGGATATGTTCCACCCAGGAGCCTTATCCGTGTTAATCCGCAATATCCGTGTTCTATTCCTCCCATCGTGGATGAAAAATTTATGCTTTGACCGATTGCTCCTTGATCCATAAGCAGATTGTATGATATAATTTAGATTTGACCAAACAAGAAACCACGATTTTGCGACTTTGGATTCGCCTCTTGACGTTCAGAGGTTAAAAGAGGTATCTGATATGCGATTTTTTAGATTTGAAACTTTTATTTGCCTTTTTCTTATACCGCTCGTTTTCGGTTGTGCTGCAAAAAATGTTCCGCCGCCTGAACTTATACAGGCAGAACAAATTGTTGCGGAGGTGGAGCCGGAACCCGAGGACGAGGAGGAGGAAGAGATCGCTCTTGAGATGGTTGACGAATATGCCAGAATACATCAGATCTCCGACCTGGAAGAGGCGAAGCGTCGTCTCAAAGATCCGGATTACGCTAAAAAAAATCCATATGACCCAACCGACGAGGATATAGCCTTTTATGAGAGGGATTTTCTGGAGAGGATATACCCAAACTTCAAAAAACTCGCGGAGAAAGAAGGTTTCATGGCGGCCAGGAGCATATATATGAGAAATCCTCCGGCTGGCCCCGGCAGCCGGAGCATCGGTTCTAAAAAATACAATGCTATGATCGATCGACTCGCCGCCGGCGGCGGTAACGCGGCATCGGAACTGATGTTTGAAAACGATCCAGCAGGAATGCATTATCAAACAGCTATGAATTTTTATGGAGAGGATCGTCTGGACGAGGCCATAAAGGAAATGGAAGCCGCTCTAAAGATCAAACCAGACGCGCCCGGATTCCTGTATAACCTGGGCGTTATGTATAAAGATAAGGAGGACTATGCTAAAGCTATATCGACTCTGAAGAAGGCGCTTAGGTATATCAAGGCAACGGGATATACTAGAGTGAATATGGCCATGTATTCGGATGCTTACATGGGATCATGTATCAATCTGGGTCTGATATACACACGTATTGGTATGTATGAAGACGCTGTTAAAATTCTGAAAGAAGCGCTTCAATTTAAGCCGACTGATCTGGATGCCAATTACAACCTGGGAAACGTCTACTATGTTATGGGGGACGTGGAGAAAGCTTCGGAACAGATGAGGAAATTCGTGGATCTGGACCCGAATAACGCCGAGGCACACAATTTCGCCGGCTTAATGTACTATCGCAGAGGGCTTTTTAACGCCGCTCTGGATGAGTTTCAAACGGCAGCAAAAATGGATCCAAAAGAGAAGCAGTACAGTCATAATATCGGCCTGGTTCTTGCGAAAATGGGTCGCGAGGATGAAGCGAATCAGGCATTCCAGCAGGCTTCAGGATTTGAGGAAGGGCAGGAACTGCGCCGGGAATACACGGAACAGACAGAGGCAAACAAGTTGAGGGAAATGTATAATGAAGGATATGCGGCCATGCAGGACCTCAAAATTACCCGGGCAATGGAACTCTTTAAGGCAGTGCTGGAAATGGATCCGGATATGATGAAGGCACATTTCAATCTGGGAGCGTGCTATAGAATGCGCGGTAATAAGGAAAACCAGATCCATCATTTTGAGGAAGTTATCAGACTTGAGCCGGACATGCCGGAAGCTCGCTATAACCTGGGATTGGCTTACTCCGACTCCAGGATGTATCCACAAGCGATAGCCGAATTCGAGAAAGCTGTTGAACTTAATCCATCACTTAAAGACGCATATTTCCAACTCGGAACGACTCTTTACAGGATCGAGAAATACACTGACGCTGCTACCCAATTCAATAAATGTCTGGAGTTTTCCCCTAGTTGGCTGGAAGCCCTCCTCAACCTGGGATCATGTTACCTGAAAATCGGGGATTTGGACGGCGCCATAGAGCAGTTCGAGAAAGCAGTTCAGGTAAAGCCCAACTCAGCGGAAGCTCAGTATAACCTGGGAGCGGCCTATATGAATACAGAGAGATATGATGAGGCATCTGCGCTCTTCAGGAAGGCGTTGGAAATCGATCCAGGCTATAGACAAGCGCGAATAATGCTAAAAGAATTGGAAGCATTTCAGGGCAAGTAGCCGCTGGTGTATCTTTCCCTTGACAATGTTAGACTATGGAATCGGTATAAGAAATGGTTTCCTGGAAACTGAGGCGTTATGGCCGGTCTACTTCAACGCCTCAGATACCACCTCCAGGATCTGGTTGATTTGGAATGGTTTGGCAACAACGGCGTCAATCTTCCTCTCCTTCAACTCGTTTTCAGCCAGTTCCACGCCCCAGCCTGTTATCAGTATAATTGTTACGTTAGGATTTATAGTTTTGATCCGCTGTGCCACCTCCCAACCTGAGATCTCTGGCATCCCCAGATCAGTAAATACTATATCATATTTTTCAGAGCGGAACATTTCTATCCCTGTCATCCCATCTGGAGCCTGATTAACGCTGTGCTTAAAGCGTCTCAATATGTTGGCCAGCAGATCCCTGATAGTTTCCTCGTCGTCTATTACCAGTACGTTGGCCTTCCTGGATTCAGAAGGAGTGACGACAGCCTTTTGCTCCTGTTTCTTTTCTATATATATGGGTAATTTAATGACTATGGTTGATCCCGTATGCTGCGTGCTGCTAACGCTTATTTTTCCCTCGTGCCTGCTTATTATCCCATAGGTAACGCTCAAGCCAAGCCCTGGATGGCCGACACCTTTGTTTGTGAAAAACGGTTCAAATATGCTGTCAATTATCTCTGGCTCTATGCCTATCCCCGTATCCGAAACGGATATGCATACGTCGTTGTCTGAATCATACGTTTTGAGACACAGTTTGCCTCCGTCCGGCATGGCATCTATGGCGTTGAACATTATATTGATCAGTGCTTCTCTCAAGTCTGTTATGCTGCCGGCTATGAATGATCGGCTATTGATCTCCACCGATACATCGATCTTAATACCATCTCGCTGGCTTTGATCTTTCCATCTGGGTTCAGTCATCCTTACAGCGTCATGGACGATATCGCCCACTTGCAGCTTCTTGAACTCTTTCTGCTTGGCAACCCTTGTGAACTCCTGTATTCTCCTGACTGTGTCAGCGCCCTCCAGAGCGGCTTTATGAACGATCCTGAGGCCTTTCTCAACTTCTCCTGTATCTGCGGGATTCATAATCATTAGCTCTGTCCTGCCCAGTATCGCTGCCAGAACATTGTTGAAGTCGTGCGCTACTCCGGAGGCCATTCGTCCTAAAGCCCCGATGCGTTCCGATTGCGTGAGTTGTAGTTGGAGTTTCCTTTGCTCTGTAACGTCCATCAAAACGGCTACTAAATGCTTCACATTATCGTCAGTTTCACGAATCGCGGTGATAGCTATGGAAAACTGCCTGCTGTTGTAGTTCACCTCAAATCTGACTGATTCTCCTGTCTCGAATGAACGCTCTATTACGCCCTCTTTGTCCGAGAACAGGACGCGAATGTCCACTTTCCGAAGGTCGTCAGCTATTTTCAGATAATGCCGTGCTCTGGGATTGGCATAGGAAATACTGCAATCCTTTTGAATTTCAACGATCCCTACTTCCACGTTCTCAAATATGCTTCTCAGAGTATTCTCCGACTTCTGTATCCTGGACTGCAGTTGGTTCCTCTCCCTGGCCATTTCGTGTATTTCGATTGCTTTCTGAAGTACCAAAGGTAGCTTGGCCAGATAGTCATCCGATTTGCTTACGTAATCATATGCACCTCGTTTCATCGCCTCAACGGCGATCTGCTCATCCCCGTGGCTTGTTATCATCACCACTGGAGCATCATAAGGGGTATTTTGAATATCCTGCAGGATTTCCAATCCGCTTTTCTTGGGAAGGCTATAGTCCAATACTATAGCGTCATAGTCTCCATTTCCAAGCATTTCAAGACACTCGTCCGCTGACGCGGCTCGCTCAACACGAAACATCCGATTAGAGCTTGAGAGGGCTGCTTGAGCAAGTATAGCGTGATCATCGTTGTCTTCTACCAACAATATAGAAGCCATGTCCTAACGCCTCCGCATTTCTAGGGATTTGAGCTTACCAATCCCCAATACAAACCTATATTCTTAACTTTTTCAGCGAATTCATTGAATATAACCGGCTTCGTAACATAGCTGTTGGCCCCCTCCGCGTATCCCCTGGCTACCTCTTCATCCCGTGCAGACGTGGTTAACATTACTATAGGAATCGAGCGGTGCTCCGGATCGCTTTTTAGCTGCTTCAGAACCTCGAATCCGTCCACCTTAGGGAGCTTAACGTCCAGAAGTATCAGTCCCGGGCGTGGTGCATCGCTGCCACTGTTGTACTTCCCTCTGTGGTATATGAAATCCAGTGCTTCTGCGCCATCTCCTACAATATACACCTTGTTGGCTACATTGTATTCCTCAAGCACTCTCTTAGTGAGTATAACATGGTCCGGGTTGTCCTCAACCAGAAGAATATCTATCATTCTCACCTTTCAACTCCTTTCTGCTTTTGGCACGGTGAAATACATAGTTGTACCTTTACCCCTCGCAGAATCGACCCAAATCCGGCCGCCGATTTTCTCCACGGCTTTCTTAGCAATAGTAAGCCCGATTCCGGTTCCCTCAGTTTTTATGTCATTCAGACGCTGTAGGATCTGAAAAATCTTTTCATGATATCTTTCATCAATCCCTATCCCATTGTCTTTGATATGGAGCATATGATAGTTGTCCCGCTCTTCGTACCCGATCTCAATGGTGGGATTCCCATTATCCTCCCCAATGTATTTGCTGGCATTGCTTATCAGATTGGTAAATATCTGACTCATCATGGCACGATCGCAGTTTACCATTGGGATTCTATCCATCACCAATATCTTTATTCCTTTATCCTCAAACCTTGATGAGAGATCGCGTGTCACATTTCTTAATAGAGCAGTAATGTCTATTGGCTCCTCCTTGATCTTCATCCTACCGATTCTGAACAACTCCAGGAGACGCTCGATCAAGTTCCCGATACGTTCCGAATTCGTCTGAATGCGATCCAGGTACATACTGCCAACATCACCCACACAATCCCCATATTCTGCTATCAACAAGGAAGAAAATCCCTGAAGGCTTACCGCAGGCGCTTTCAGATCGTGGGACATTGTATACAAAAGCATGTTAAGCTCGCCTATCTGCTCCTCCAGGTTCTGGTTTGCAAGCTCCAATTCACTATAAGCGGATTCCAGTTCCCGCGCCTGTTTTTCCAGCGTTCCTTCCGCCTGCTTGCGTTCGGTGATCTCTACAAAGCTCTCTATCAGACATTCCTCACCTTCTATTTCAATAGGAACGACGCTTTTCAGGATAGGAACTTTCTGACCGTCGGCTCTTACGATAAACGTCTCTCTCCTATCCAGCAAGTCACCTTTGTCAAGAACCGGGCAACTTCCCACATTTTCGGGACAGATATATCGATGACATGTGCTTCCTACAACGTCCTCCCGACATTGTTGAATAAGCTCTAACGCGGCTGGATTTATGTCTTTAACAGTCTTTTCTCTGTCAACTATGATTATTCCAAAGGCGATGCTTTCAAACACATTTTGGAGCAGTTGTTTGCTTCTTAGAAGTTCCTCCTTCGCCCTCTTGCGTTCCGTGATGTCCTGCGCAACACACACTATGCCCTGAATACTGCCAGAGTCATCTCGCATAATCGAGCTTGAGAAGAGTACTGGTATCCCTCTGCCATCCCTGGATATATAGGTTCTCTCTTCATTTCTGGCACTCGCCTCTTCTACTACGCCAACTAACAATGTTTCTATGAGTGGATCATCTTCTGCAAGAATTGTTTCTATTGACTTTCCAATAAGCTCATCCTCTTCATATCCCAGCAAAGCCAGTGTTGCCCGATTAACCATTTTCACTATGCCATCGGGACTGAGCACAATAAGGGAATTGATCATGCTCTCGATAATGTTATCCATATAATCTTTTGAGACGATTGTTTTCTGGGTGTTTTGGGTCATTTTATTGAAAGAATCGGCAAGTTGTCCCAACTCATCTCCGGATTTTGTTTCCACTCTATGGCTCAAGTTCCCTTCTCCTGAAAAAGGCGAGTTGGAGTTATCAAAACCACACCTGGCGATTCCTCAGAGGATTTTCCTGCACTCTTTATGGAATCGAGCATGGCTGCCTCTCACGCCTCCGCTTGTGGTTTGTATTCTTTATCCCTAACCTTAGTGTTTCTCTCTTAGATGCGGAACATTGGGGCACTCCATACGAGGCATCCTCGTCTCAAAATATATCATTACGGACTTACTGGGAGTGCAAGTTGTTTTGGCACTGTAAAATAGACAGTTGTGCCTTTTCCTTTCGCAGAATCAACCCATATCTTACCTCCGAAGCTCTCAACAATCTTCCTGACAATGGCAAGCCCTACGCCGGTTCCTTCAGTATCTATATCGTCCAGACGCTGAAATATCTGAAAGATTTTCTCATGATATTCCTCATCGATTCCTATGCCGTTATCCTTGACGTAGAATCTGTATTGACCATCCTGATCTTCGCATCCTACTTCGATAGTGGGAGCCTTATTATCCTCGCCCATGAATTTGTTGGCGTTGCCTATCAGGTTAGCGAATATCTGAATCATCCTTGTACGGTCACACTGGAGGGTTGGCATATCGGCTGTTATATCCAGTTTGGTTCCTATTTCATCCAATCTTGGTGTAAGCTCGTCGACCACATCGGATATTATGAACGAAATATCCACTGGCTCTTCCTGCCCTTTTATTCTACCGATTCTCGATAGCTCCAGAAGATCCTCGATCAGGCTACCCATACGCTCAGAGTTTTTCAGGATGCGATCTATATACATCCTGCCCATTTCGTCCAGACTGTCTTTACAATCTTTTATCAGTAGCGAGGAGAATCCCTGAAGGCTTACTACAGGAGCCTTCAAATCGTGGGAAACGGTATACACAAATGAATTCAATTCTTCATTAGTCTTTCTTAAATCTGCGGTACGTTCCGCAACCAAATCTTTTAAGTGATCCCTGTGGTTCCTCAATTCCTGTTCCGAACGTTTGAGATTCTCCACCATTCGCTTAAAAGCCATGGATAGTTGACCGAATTCATCAGTGCGCTGAATGTCCAGATAAGGGAGTTCCTCACCTTTCTCTATGCTCGAAGCTGCTTTCGTTAGCTGAGTTACTGGTACGACCAATTCACGCATGAAACGCCGCAAAAGCATCAGGATTAGCCCAAATAAGGAGAGAATGGCGATAATAATGATGCCCACCATCGTCCAAAATTCCCTCTCCTGTTCAGCAAGCGGGGCTAGAATGCCATGGGTAAGTTCCCGCATACCATAGTTGGTGCTCCCTGACATAATTTTATAATTGGCTTTGCCATATGAGAATTCATGCATACCTTTGGTTGTCGTATACTTTCGCTCGGATAGTGGAGCATTCGATTCCAGATCGGTTAACACAATCTCACCGTCTGCCCAAATGCAGAAATTATCGACTAGCTTCCTCTGCAAATATTCAGAAAAATCGGCTTCTGATAGACTAACGGCTCCAATCACATAACCCAATAGTTTACCATTTCGGTAGGTCGGCTTGGTATAGCTGATAAGGGTTTCGGTTCCATCAGTAATGAGTTCTGATGTACCATTACCAAAGAATTCCGAGAGGGATCTACCTGTGGATGCTACCAACTGTTTTGTATCGTCGGTAACAGTGAGTGCCGAAAATCCAAGCACTTCACTTTTAGTCTGAAGATACTTGCGAAGTTGTGGAATGATACCCAACTCTAAAGTTAGCTGTAGGGTATTATCTGAAGCCATCCCCGACACTCCCTGAATGAGTGCATTCTCTTTGTGTTTAAGAATTAAGGAGAAAGTCTCAAGACCTGCCTTCAGGCGATTCTGAAAGCTCTCCCGAAGTTGTCTGTCAAGCATGCTTCCCAGAAGAAGACTGGAGATGATCAAAGGCAGAAGTATGGCGTATATCACCAACAGGTAAAGCTTACCTCTGAAAGAAGTCAGAAACCTAATATTCATCTCTGGATCGCGTCCCTACATAAGCAGCTAATTGTCATGTGTTGCTTAAGAAGCCAATGTGTCTGCGTATCGGATACTATTGCGAGTTTTTCAGTTAGCCAGTAGAACATTTTGTGCTTTGGCTATCGCGTCGCAAAGAGCCGCCGGCTTTGTTAAATGGCACTTCGCGGATTGCATGAGAACAAGCCGGCGGCATGTTCTACTTAAGAAACTTCGCCCGTAAGTGAAAAACTCGTAATACTATTTGTAAACATGGTCGGCAGCGGTAAGAAGAGGCACT
>Ga0272442_10012671_pt1 | contig 10161 bp, 9 predicted proteins | sample SSMForm2O_FD_200262 | JGI IMG/M metagenome (GOLD analysis project Ga0272442, IMG submission 200262) | Marine sediment archaeal communities from Little Sippewissett salt marsh, Falmouth, MA, United States - SSM-Form-2O | ecosystem: Environmental > Aquatic > Marine > Wetlands > Sediment ... | reverse complement strand
CTGATGGGACACAGAGGAGGGATCTTTTTTATATGGTTCAACGCTTAGAGAGAGGTCCAGGGGATTGCCGATACGTACGTAGACCATTCGGTCCCCCAGAGGGGTCGGTCTTTTTTTCTTAAAGGCTTCGCGTTCAAGCTTCATGACGGTTTCGGCTAATCGTTCTTCAGTAGGGTCAAACTCTATGTATCCGGGCTGCCAGCCGGCCATTTGAATAGTCTGTTTTAGTTCACTAAGATCTTTTTTAATCTGCACGCGGGTTTCAATGCTGAAAATTTTTTTTCGTTTTAATTGTTCTCGCAAGAAGAAAATCATTTTTTGAGCGCGTTCAATAGTGTGGGATGTGAGATCCGGCGGTACCCGGTGATATTTAGCTTCTATCTTCGAAAGGAAGGAAGTTCGGACTTCTGTAACTGCCTTTTTCAGTTGCTCTAGTTGTTCGGAAGCAGTGTCCGTCCGGCTGAGAGAGTTCGGATTCTTCAGGAGATTTCCCATTATGCGAATAAGGTGTTCTTTAAAGGAGAGATACTGCGTGCGTATGGAGAGATGTCTTTCTATCTTTCGGATTCTTTTGTTTAGAATAGAGATAATGCTTTTACGGTAGCGATACTTGATCGCAATCGGGACGATATAGACAGCCCAACCGGGACGCTGAGCTTGTGCTTCGATGAGTGCCTGCAGGCCAATGTGCACGGCACCTGTTTTGAAAGGCTGTACTAAGTCATTTAAATAATAAATTTCTCCTTCGGGAAACATTATAAGAGCGTCCTGGCCTTTTTTAACAATATCACCGGCGTAGCGGATTGCCTCTAGATCTTTTACTCCTCTTTCGACAGAAAAACTTCCCAACCGTTGAAGAAACCAACCGGCAATGCCGTGCCATTCCTCAAATGCTTCAGCGTTGATCATGTAAGTAAAGCGACGGTTTGAGCGGCGGGAGAGCTCTATGAATATTTTAATGTCGTTTTCATCAGAATGATTAGCTACGAGGATAAGGCCAGAATTTTTTGGAATTTTTTTTAAGATGACAGAGCTGTCCAGGTCAAGACGCAGACGATTATGCCAGGCAAGAACAATAGCATTGCCCAGTTCAGCTATCCGTAGAATACAATTACTATGTTTTGCCGGATAAAATTTTAATGCCATAGATATACTTAGTTGGTTTAAGTTTAACAAAAATAGCGCTTTGTGTATAGAGTGCAAAGTTTTAACCACTATCGAGGAGACATCACGTCTTTTTAAATATGAATAACTCAAAAAAATTAATAAAAAAGGCGGTCTATATTAAAACATCCGGCTGCTCTCTTGTGCGGGTTCTACAATATCTGATTTTCTCCTTTGTGAAAGGATACTCCCCATTGATTCGGCGCCAGTCTGCCGCCGTGTCCCGATTATTCCATCGGGGACAGGCAGGCTGGTAGAGAGAAGAGCTATTTGTTATAATGCTTACCTATGTTAAAAATGCATAGCAATATTTTGGGCTGCACTTCGGCTGAAATAATTTCGCAGAAGAAGCGTAACACTCAGCATGAGACCGCAGACAGAAGCTCCGCACGATAATATTGAATATAAGATCGATCGTAAACAATAGAAATGAAAAAAGAGGATAATGAATAAAAAAATGCAGAACATTGAAGGCGGAAAAGTTGTTTTATACAAAAAGGGGCTTGAAGTACATTTGCGGGAGGAGAACGTATGGCTTACCCAGAAACAAATGGCTGATTTATTTCAAAAAGATGTAAGAACAGTTAATGAACATATAGTTAACATTTATAAGGAAAAAGAATTACATAAAAAAACAACTATCCGGAAATTCCGGATAGTTCAAAAAGAAGGTAAGCGTGAAGTCGCAAGAAATGTTGATTTTTATAACTTGGATGTGATCATTTCCGTTGGAATAATCGGACAAGGTGTCTGCCAAGCTCAACCTATGCAGTAGTTGTTTTGCCTCTTGCCCATAGCCTGTGGCCTGTTTATGAAAATACTTACCAAATCCCGCCTTTTTGTTATAATAATCAGAAATGGGTAAGGCTTTCAAAAGGTGCGGCCGGTTTTGTGTCTATATTTTACAATGCCAAGACGGGACTTATTACACCGGATACACCTCGGATTTAAAGAAGCGGGTAAATGAGCATAATAATACAAAACGCGGGGCAAAGTATCTACATGGCCGTGGGCCGGGGATAGTAGTGTGGAGTAAAGAGTATAAATACCAGGCGTATGCCATGCGTGCGGAATACAGGATAAAACAATTAAACCGTAGGCAAAAAAAGTTATTGGTAAGTGGAATGAGATTAGACAAGGTGCTGAGTAAGAAAAGTGACTGAGAATAAAATATAGCCCACGAAAGTTTATTTATATGCGGCAGGATAAAGATAAGGATAATAGTAGTAGCCCCTTGCACCAGGATATCGGGGTAAACGCTGCAAAGCCAGCCTTTACCCCGAAGTGCTGCGGGGTGACAGCCAAACGGATATTTATTCGTACGTTCGGCTGTCAGATGAATGTGAGGGATTCGGAAGCGATTATCGGCCTGTTTTTAGATAAGGGATATGAGCTTACTGAGGATGCCAGGGAAGCTGATGTGATCCTGGTCAATACCTGTTCAGTCAGAGAGCATGCCGAACACAGGGCTATATCTTTTTTAGGTTCCCTGAAAAAGACATGTCAATCAACAGTCAAAGATCAACAGTCTGCAGATAAAAATAGAAAAATTATAGACCATGGGCTATCGGCTATCGACGACCCACAACGGCATAAGCCGATTGTGGGTTTCATCGGCTGCGCTGCCAGAAACAGAGGGGCTGAAGTTTTCAGCAAAATGCCTCATGTTAATCTGATCCTGGGCCCGGGCTGGTTCGACAAAATCTTTGATTTTGTCGAAAGGATAAAGGATAAAGGAGAAAGGATAAAGGAGCTCGGGGACAAAGAGAGAAACGAATTGTTGTATTCAGGGACATACAGGTGTGAACCCGACTCAGCTCAGGTGGTGATTTCCACAGGCTGTAATAACTGGTGTACTTATTGTATTGTGCCTTATGTGCGCGGGGCTTTGCGTTTCAGAAAACCGGAAGATATTCTGGACGAAGTTAAATGTAATATTGACCGGGGATTCAGGAAAATAACTCTGTTGGGCCAGAATGTGAATGACTATGAGTACAGGTTACAAGTCACATGTCACAAGTCATCCCGAGGCAATACTCGGGACAGGCAAGAAAAGGAGTACAGGTCACATGTCACAGGTCACAAGTCACAAGAAAATGAGTACATGTCCACGGACCACGGACCACAGACCATAGTCGACAGACCACAGTCGGCAGACCACAGTCGACAGACCACAGTAGGATTTTTAGATATATTGAGAAAGGTGGAGAAGATCAAGGGATTAGAAGAATTATATTTTTTAAGCGCTAATCCTAAGAATACTTCAAAAGAGTTATTGGACTTTATGGCTGAATCGGATAAAATAAAAAAACAGCTGCATCTGCCTTTTCAGTCAGGTTCCAATCAAATCCTGAAAAAAATGGGCAGAGGCTATACCAGAGAATGGTATCTGGAGCTCATTGAATATTATAAACAGAAAGTAGGCGGAAAACTGGGTACTGATGTGATCGTAGGCTTTCCCGGAGAAACTGATCAGGATTTCCAGGAAACAAAAGATCTGATGGAAAAGATCAGATTCGATTATGCTTATATTTTCAAGTATTCGCCCAGGCCGCATTCTAAAGCCTTTAAACTCAAAGATGATGTGCCTCTGAAAGTAAAGGAAGAGAGGCATGCGGTGCTGTTGGAAATGCAGAAGCGCGCTTCGCGCGCAAGGAAAAAGTAAAAAGTGGAGATACAGTCCTGTAGGGGCATGGCATGCCTTGCCCGAGACAAGACAATATAGATAATTATCGGTGTAATCAGCGCGAAGCGCTAAGTAAAAAGTGAATGCGGGAAATGAGAGAAGAGATCTCTTCGTATCTCTGACTATGAGCTATCAGCCATGAGCAATGAGCGAAAAATAATGAGGAAGAGAATAGTAATTTTATTATTGGTATTATGCGCGGTTATAGGTATTGCCTGGGCTGACAGCCTGGACAGGGCCAAGAAATTATATCTTCTGGGCGAATATGATAATTCTATCTGCGAACTGCGTTCTTCTCAGGGCATGTTTACAAAAGAAGAACTTTATCTTATGGGTATGAATTATCTTAAAGTAGGGGATTATCCTCAGGCCAGGAAATATTTCCGCAGCATACTTAAAAAGTACAAACAGACAGATCTTTACGAGCAGGCAATGGTAAAGCTGGGCGATGCTTTTTTCCTGGAAGGCAATTATGATAAAGCGGAAAATCTCTATGAAAACATGCTGGAAAAGTATTCCCGGACCAGATTCAAGCCTCTGCTTTATCTGCGCCTGGCCCAGATCTCGTCTAAAGACGGACATTGGGACAGAGAAAAAAAATATATCCGCAAAATAAAAAAAGATTTTTCCCAGAGCACTGAGCGCAAATATGCCGATATTCTGGATGACCGGGGCTACTTTTTCACCATACAGGTAGGAGCTTTTTCCCGCAAAGATAATGCTGAGAATCTGGCGGCTGAACTCAAGCCTGATTTTGATTCTTATCTGGCCAGAGAAAAACTGGGTGAAGATTTTTTGTATAAGGTCAGGGTGGGTAAATATCAGCAGCGCGGTCCGGCTGAACAGGATTACCGTAAACTGATCGATCTGGGCCTGCCGGCACGGATATACCCCTAAACCGCATAGCGGTTTAGGGAATTATGAATGCTGAATTATAAATGATGAATTAAATATATCGCGGAGCGGATGCGTAACCGTTAAACGATAAACGTTACGGGCTTCGTAACCGTTAAACGTAACCGGATTTTACTTGTGACTTGTGATATGTAACGTGTAACCTGTAAAGCAATGAACAACATAGTATTTATTTTAGGGGCGACTGCCACAGGAAAAAGCGATGTTGCTTTTACTCTGGCTCAAAAGACCGGGGCTGAAATAGTATCCTGCGATTCCATGCAGATCTATAAAGAGGCTTCGATCATTACTTCCAAGCCTTCTCCCCAAATGCTGGCTCAAATAAAACATCATTTTATCAATATTGTTTCAGTCAGGGAAAAATACGATGTATTCACTTATTATAAGAACGGTACTGAACTGATCAAAGACCTGCATTCTCAAGCTAAACCGGTGATCGTCTGCGGCGGTACCGGGCTTTATGCCAAAGCTCTTTTGGACGGATTGTTCGAAGGAGCATCGCGCGATGACAGTATCAGAGAAAAACTGGCTAAAGAAGCAGAAGCTCAGGGCACGGATTATCTTTATCAGCAGCTTGAAGTTCTTGATCCTGAGGCAGCGGAAAAAATATCGCCGAATGATCTGAAGCGGATCATCCGGGCCCTGGAAGTATATGAAATAACCGGTAAAGCTATTTCTCAGCAGCAGAAAGAAAGTCAGGGCCTTTGGAAACAATTGCCTGTAAAAGTATTTGTTCTGGAAAAAGAAAGGGAAGCCCTTTATCGGCAGATCGATCAAAGGGTGGACCGGATGTGCGAGCAGGGTGCGATAGAGGAAGTAAAAGAACTTATCGCTCTGCCTTTAAGTGAAACTGCTCAAAAGATCATCGGGGTCAGAGAACTGGGCGCTTTTCTTAAACAAGAGATAAGTCTGGAAGAAGCTAAAGACCTGATGAAAAAAAACACCAGAAATTATGCCAAGCGCCAGCTCACCTGGTACAGATCAGAACCGCGCGCCAAACGCATCAATACTGAAAACCGCACAGCCGATGATCTGGCATCGGAGATTTTGAGTTTAACAGATGAAGTATAGGGATTACGTTTAATGGTTACGATGCCCGTATCGTCTAAGGGTAACGTTTCTCGCTTTTTTATCAATAAATTTTTTTCGTAAACGTCAAACGTTAACCGATACTGGCTTCGTTACCCTAACCGTTACCCTTATCGTTTCGCGGTATACTTTTCAATTATCTGTTTATAAACTGAATAGGCTGGTTTCAGGGAATAATCTTTTTTGATTATACCGAAGGAATCGATGCCGTCTTTGAAATGTTCTGTGTCCCGGAACATGGACCAGAATATTTTTTCCAGATTAGGATATGTATCCAGTAACCCGTAAATCCCGGTCAGAAACTCAGCCTGTTCTTCTTCGCTTTGACATTGCCCAAGCCACCATGAGCAGGATTCCGGTTTTGTTGTGCCCGGGCAGGAAACTTCAGTGATCCATATTTTTTTATCAATACCCTGTTTGTTGAATTCCTTGGTAATGTTTTTTATCAGGTAGGAAGTCCGCTGTACCCCGGAACGGATATCAGTAGCAAAGTAGGGATGAATATTGCATATGTCAAAGTATTCTGCACCGCCATTAGCCAGGACTTTTTTAAGAGAATAGAACGGCTGCTGTACTAATCCTCCCAGTATAACGACTGCGTTCGGATTTACTTCTTTAATCGTGGCGTACACTTTTTTAAGTAAACAAGTGTATCTTTTCATCCCATCCTGGGGATTCCAGTAATTAGTAGAATCAGGTTCATTCCAGAATTCCCAGTATTTGACAGAATTTTTATACCTGCTGACTGTTGTCCGCACATAGTTCAGGAACAACTCGTCATCTTTAGGCGCTGAGTTCCATTCCTGCCCGGTCCAGGGGGCAGTATAGCCCAGGATACCTAAAATTTCGATATTGTTCTGCCGGCATTTTTCTACAATAAGGTCATAGCGTTTGAAATCAAATACCCCTGGTTGCGTTTCGATCTCATTCCAGGAGATCTCGTTGCGGATAATGGATACTCCCAGGTCTTTGAGCAGAGCGATCGCCCGGTCGATATCTTTTTCGCTTTTGTACATATAATTATTCCAGGAATGATTCCAGCTTAAAAACGTTCCAATACCAAAAGGACTGTCTTCAACAGCAGCAGCGGAACAGCTGCCGCAGATAAGGCCGGCAAGGACAAGAAAAGATACTAAAATTCCCTTGATATTTGATTTCATGACATTGTTAATTTACCGCGGAGATCAGAACAGCTCAGACTTTATTCTCTAATTTTTCGATTTCTTCTTCTACTTCTTCTGCTCCTTCAGCGTAAAATTTTTCTTCGTCAGGAGCCAGTTCTTTTAACAAACGGAGGAATTCTCCGGCATGTACTCTTTCTTCGTCAGCAATGTCGGTTAAAACCTCAATAGCCAGCTTGTTGTCAGTTGATTCTGCCAGCTGCATATAAAGCTGTATGGCTTCGTATTCAGCAGAGATCATGAATCTTATGGCCCGGATCAGTTCCTGATCTGTAAGTTTTTTACCTTTGGCCAGACCTGCGAATGGTGTTCCGAAATCAGGCATGTTTTACCTCCTGTGATTGATAATAGTATATGATCGGTTCTCTTTTGTCCTTAACCTATATTGTACTTTTAGATAATTTTATTGTCAAAACCAAATGCAACCTGCATCTTTCCTTAATCAGCATAAACGTGATATAATCAACCAGCGCACAAAGCGTGCATCAGTGTTCATCATATATTAATCTGTGTTAATCAAGGTATAGGAATGATAAAGACTACTAAAACAGAAAAAGCTTTACTGGTCGTGGTTCTGGCGGAGCAGGAGCCTCAGTCCTGGCCTTATGCTGAAATAGCCCAGGAGTTTAAAAGCCTGGTTCGTTCCACAGGTCTGGAAGTGGAGGATGTGGTAAAGGTCAAGCTTAAGTCCATTCATCGGGGCCATTTTATCGGTAAAGGCAAAATGGAAGAATTGTACCAGATGGTAGTTGAAAGCGGAGTTGACGCGGTTATTTTTGACAATAATTTGAGCCCGATGCAGCAGAGAAATCTGGAAAAAACTTTCGGCGTTAAGACCATTGACCGCACTCAGCTGATTCTGGATATTTTTGCCGATCATGCCCGCACTCAGGAAGGCAGCTTACAGGTAGAACTGGCTCAGCTGGAATATCTTTTGCCCAGACTGCGCGGTAAAGGTCTGGCTTTGACCAGACAGGCCGGAGGCATCGGCACCAGAGGTCCGGGTGAGAAAAAATTGGAAATCGACCGCAGGCGTATCGATGACCGTATCTCCCGTTTGAAAAAAGAACTGGTCCAGGTGCGCAAGCACAGAGACACCATGCGCAAAAAACGGCAGAAAGAGCAGGTGCAGATGTGTTCTCTGGTAGGTTATACCAATGCCGGTAAATCAACTACTTTGAATGCTCTGACCGGAGATGAACAGAAGATCTCCAGCCGCATGTTCACTACTCTTGATCCTGTAAGCCGCACCTTTGCTCTGCCTAATGAACATAAAGCTTTGATCTCCGATACTGTGGGTTTTATTTATAAACTGCCGCCTTATCTGGTGGAATCGTTTAAGGCTACTCTGGAAGAACTGCATTATGCTGACGTTCTTCTGCATGTAGTGGATGCTGCTAATCCTAATTTTGACAAACTGATCGATGCTGTAAATGAGATCATCGAAGACCTGGACCTGAAAGATAAACCAATACTTCTGGTATTTAACAAGATCGATCTTATAGATCAGGATACGGTTTCTGCTTTAAAACGAAAATATCGGGAAGCTGTATTTATTTCTGCTCTGCAGCATACAGGACTTGATCTTCTGAAAGAAAAGGTCCAGTCTGTACTTTATGCCGACAGCGTGACTGCAGTGATAAAATTTTCTTTTGCTCAGATGTCTTTGCTGGACTGGCTGCATAATCATGCTGAAGTGAAAAAAGTCGATTATGGTCCGGAGCAGGTCACAGTGTTGGCTGTGCTGAAAAGATCTCTTATTTCCCACCTTAATAAGACAGGGGCAGAGTATACGGAAATATGAAAAGTATGATGAACACAGATGTACGCTCCGCCTTGCTCCGCTTTATGATGAACACTGATAATTACGGTTAGGGTTAGGGTAACGAAGCCCGTAACGTCCAACGGCTACGGTTACGGCTTTAAAAAATAAATGGGGACAGGTCCCATTTAATTAGAGATGAAATTTACGGGACCTGTCCCCTTATGGCGCCGTCATTTGCCCGAAACCTTTTACAGCAAAATTAGCTGTTTCTGGGTATATCTAATATTTGATAATGAACGACTTGCCATATAAAGCTGAAAATGTTTCAGTATTAACCATAAATTAGTTGATAAAAAAATAAAAAAATTTTAAGAAAAAACTTGAAAACTTTTGGTTTTAGTGATATAAAGAAAGTGTCAAAGCCGCTTTCAGCGGCAAGTAAAAAGTAAAAAGGATAAAGGAAAAAGTAAATGCAGGGAGAGGGAAGAGTTTAAAAATCAAGAATATATATAGATTGAAATAAGGGATTAAAGGTAATGAGAAGAGAAGAGGATTTTAATATTGATCTGCCTCAGGATGAACCTTTGTATCCTTTAAATATTGTCTGCCGTCTTCTGGAAATGAATTCCTGGACTGTAAATGATATTTTAAAGGAAGGTCTGGTGCATCCGGCAATGGTGGGTAAAAGGAAAAAGCTTTTTTCCTACAGAGAAGTGCGCAGACTTAAATACATCAAGTACTTGATCGAAGATGAAGGAGTTAATTTGAAAGGGGTGAAGATAATTATTGAATTAAAAGAAGAGTAAAAATTTTTTGTCTTTAAGCTGGCAGTCTGCGGCCGAGACTGCTAACTAGATGATAAACACAGATAAGGAGGTGATGCAAAGATTGTTATCAGTGTTAATCATAAAAGACAGTATCCCTTGCGCCTGAATGTCGGGTTAAACGCTGACAAGCAGCCTCTAACCCGAAGCGCAGCGGGATCAATTCGCGCAGACAATTTTTCTTCGCGTAATAACGCTTAAAAAGTTGTGCGCTCGGTTGGGTTTTTTGTAAATTAAGGTATTGTCCCTTGCGCCTGAATGTCGGGTTAAACGCTGACAAGCAGCCTCTAACCCGAAGCGCAGCGGGATCAATTCGCGCAGACAATTTTTCTTCGCGTAATAACGCTTAAAAAATTGTGCGCTCGGTTGGGTTTTTTGTAAATTAAGGTATTGTCCCTTGCGCCTGAATATCGGGTTAAACGCTGACAAGCAGCCTCTAACCCGAAGCGCAGCGGGATCAATTCGCGCAGACAATTTTTCTTCGCGTAATAACGCTTAAAAAGTTGTGCGCTCGGTTGGGTTTTTTGTAAATTAAGG
>Ga0272442_10012670_pt1 | contig 10161 bp, 7 predicted proteins | sample SSMForm2O_FD_200262 | JGI IMG/M metagenome (GOLD analysis project Ga0272442, IMG submission 200262) | Marine sediment archaeal communities from Little Sippewissett salt marsh, Falmouth, MA, United States - SSM-Form-2O | ecosystem: Environmental > Aquatic > Marine > Wetlands > Sediment ... | reverse complement strand
GAATAAGGGCCGTGTTTTCCTGTTCGATCTGTGCCTGAATTCCCTGTAAGGTTAATTTAGAACTGGTCAGGCTTTCCGAATATTTTCTGAATGTTGTCTGGCGTTCATCAATGCTGGTTTTGACTGCATTCATATCACCTGAGCGGACTTCGATTTTGTGCTGCAGCTGCTCCATCTGCAGAGCCAGTTCCTCGCGGGCGGTGGAATTTTTACCAAGTTGTTCGTGGGTGGCTGCCAATTCCCGTTCATCAAACTGACACGTGCTTTCGGTCTTTTGGATGGTGTTTTTAAGCTCAAAAAAATCCTGCTGCAACCGGCTGAGCTTTTTCTGCTGCTCGGCCTGATCAAGACGCTTTTGTTCGAGTCCGGCTTCAAGTGAATTTTTTTCAGCTGTTATGCGGACTTCACGATCACGGCTGTGCTGCAATTCAGCTTCCAGCCGGCGGCGCTCACTATTCAATACGGCGAGTCGATGGGAGCACAGGGCCAGATCTATTGATTTGATTTCGTCTTTTATGACGCGATAGCGCTTCAAACGTTTAACCTGCAGATCAAGCCCTTTCATCTGGATCTGCAGTTCATGCAGTATGTCCTTGAGTCGAGAAAGATTGGTTCTGGTTGACTGCATTTTTGAAACAGCTTCTTTTTTCCGGGCGCGGTATTTGGCGATACCTGCAGCTTCTTCGATCAAAATACGACGGTCATTCGGTTTGAGGCTTAGGATGAAGTCCACCTTGCCCTGTTCCATGATCGAATATGATTTGCTCCCGATTCCGGAATCAAGGAAAAGCTCGACAATGTCTTTCAATCGGCAGGGTATTTTGTTGATGAAGTATTCACTTTCTCCCGAACGGTACAAGCGGCGTGTTATCTGTACTTCAGTGGACGTTCCAAGAGAGGATCCGTTCCCGTTGCCGTTCCCATTGCCGTTCCCGTTGCCATTCGTGTTTTTCAGAATAAGGCTGACCTCGGCCATACCGGTAGCCTTGCGTGTTTCGCTGCCGTTGAATATCAGATCTTCCATTTTCGTACCGCGCAGGTTGCGTGCGTTATGCTCCCCCATTATCCAGCGCAAGGCATCAATAACATTGCTTTTACCGCAACCGTTCGGTCCGACAAGTGCTGTTATGCCAGGCTGGAAAGCAAGGCGCACAGGGTCGACAAATGATTTGAAGCCGGCAATTTCAAGTTCTTTTACCTGCATGGCACCCTCAAGTACATAATATGTTTTACTAGTTAACCTATTGATTTTTGTTACTAATATATATATGTATGTGCCGGGTTACGGTGTACTTTCACGTATAGTATCAGAACAGTTTAAAATGTAAAGTAAAAAAAAGTCAGCAGCACAATATGTGGGTAATTTTTTTCAACATAGCACAATTGATAGTGTATAACAAGGCTTTTTTAATATGGCGGTGATCAGCGGCGTGATTGCCGCATAGAAGGACTGCAGCCGCGGGTTTTTCGGTTGACCGGTATGTGGGGCTGTGACTGCGTAGCAGCGGTAGGTCATTACGGATGTGCCGTTTATACGCACACATGCAGCTGTCTGTATACACGGCAGCCAGTCGTACATGTGTGCGTAGTATGTGGTGTGCCCCCGACACGATTCGAACGTGCGACCTACGGCTTAGGAGGCCGTCGCTCTATCCTGCTGAGCTACAGGGGCCTAAACGGCATACATCAAAATAACGTGACGGCATGTGGCCGATTTTGAAGGGTGTCATGTTTGACGATGGACTATAGCATTATTCTTTGCGGGAGTCAAAATATGGCGCGGGTATTTTAATGCTCGCGTAGTTGCAGCATAGTATCTCTCAAGATCTTCTGTGGTATACTAGGAACGTGTTGCCACGGGTGGCAATAGACAAGTTGTGTTACTATGCAACGACGGGACAGTTGACACAACAGCCTTCTTCCACCAAGGCTGAAAGGATACTGCGATGCTTAAAGAAGTTCTTATCATTCACCCGCTTGGCCAGACAGTTGCGTTTGCATTCGGACTTTTTAACCTTATTACAGGTTTGACTCGCAGATGTTTTATCCTTTCCTTGCATATCAATTTCGGTGTACTTACGTATGCACTTATGCTTTTCGGTGCCGGTGTCGGTGCGATTGTTGCCGGCCTTGCCTCTGACGGTTGCCTTGAGTTGTCGTGCTATGACCATGGTATGTATGACGCATTAAGTATATGTGCGATTCTGAGCGGAGCACTGAGCGGCTTTATGCTGCTGCGCAGGACAAAGACTTTTGCGTGGTTGCCCGTGGTGCACCGCTGGAGCAATATTGCAGTACTAGCCCTGTTCTTTTTTCAAGCCTATAGCGGGCTGCGTGCTCTCGCGGCCATTGCATAACTGCACTCTGTGCCATTTTGCCTGACGCGCGCAATTTTATACGTAGCGCGTCTCTATGCCTGCATTCTTCGCAGGGGCTAATTTATATTGTACCCCGTAAGCGCATCTGGTATACTTTTTTATTTTTACAACCGTGTCGATAGAGCTGGAGGACAGATATATGCTTGACACAACGGCACTGAGAAAAAATCTCAAAATCATCATCGACGACGACCCCTGGATAGTCGTCGACTGTCAGTTTGTGAAACCCGGCAAGGGACAGGCCTTTACCCGGACACGGCTCAAGAATCTCGTCTCGGGCCAGACAATGGATAAAACCTATAAATCGGGTGAAAAAATAGGAGAACAGGCCCGCATTGACGAATGCAGTATGGTCTTCTTATATGAACAAGGCGGCGTCTATACCTTTATGGACAATACTACGTATGAACAGGTTGAACTTAATGCAGACCAGGTGGGTGAAGCGCTGAATTTCATGACTGAAAATATGAATGTCGAGGTTGACTTTTATAACGGTACACCAATAGCCATTACCCTGCCGAATTTTGTCGAGCTCGCTATCATCGATACGGAACCGGCAGTGCGTGGCGATACTGTTTCAGGGGCTACAAAGCCTGCCGAACTTTCGACAGGTTACAGTGTCAATGTGCCGCTGTTCATCAACAACGGTGAAGCAATAGTTGTCGATACGCGTACCGGTGAATATGTTGAGCGCGTAAAAAAATGAACCCTGCCGTAGCTGCAACCTCGGCTGAAGCCGGTCGCATACGTGCCCTGATTGAAATTAGAGACCGTTACCTGACCGCGATCAGATTTTTTTTTCATCAGCGCGGTTACAGGGAAGTCATAACCCCCGTGCTTGTGCACTGTCCCGGTCTTGACCGGCACATCGAAGCGATAGCGGCCGGCGACCGGATGTTTCTAGCCACCTCTCCAGAATTGCATATGAAACGCCTTGTGTGCCATGGCGCCAGGCGTATTTACCAGATCACTCCCGCCTTCAGGGCAGATGAACTGGGGCCTCATCATAGGGCTGAATTTCTGATGCTTGAGTGGTATCGCGCCGGCATCGGCTATATCGAGATGATGCAGGAAACCGAAGATCTGATACGGCATGTTTCTGCAGCATGCGACCGGATTCCATTATGCGCTGATGTTCCATTCCAGCGTTTGTCTGTTGACAAGCTTTATGAAGAAACGGCCGGGTGGAAGCCGTCCGTCTATTGGGATGAGGAACGCTATTTTCAGGACTGGGTCGATATAATTGAACCGTACCTGCAATCAATACCCGCTGTCATAGTGTATGATTTCCCTGCAGAGCTTGCAGCACTTTCACGGTTATCTCCATTAACCAACAGGATCTGCGAGCGTTTTGAGCTGTTTTTGAATGGCCTGGAAATTTGCAACGCCTATAGTGAACTGACCGACCCTTATGAGCATCATCGGCGGTTTGAATTGTCCGCCCGGCATCGCGCGTCAATGGGGCGTCCTTCATATAAAAAGGACGAAATTTTTTTAAAATATGTTGAACAGGGTATGCCTGAATGTGCAGGTAATGCCCTCGGTATCGATCGCCTGATAATGGCGCTTACCGGGGCAGGGCATATTAAAGATGTGAGCCTGTTTCCCGAGGATGCAGGATAAAAAAATGGCCTACTTCAAACGTAAAGAGATTGTTCGCATCCTTGCTGAAAAACCGGACATGATGACGGACTTCCCGGAATATGTTTTGAGCGCCCGGCACCTTGAAGAAATGGCCCATATTCCTGAGATCGCGTTGTGCGATATCACCATGAGCAACGACGTCGCTGCAGTAACACGCATGCTTGCTGTTGACAGGCCGGATGCGGTTATGCCTGTTGTGGTGTACGGCGGGACCGAAAGGGCACGCTGGAGTGAATTTGACAATGTGGTATCGGCATTAAAAAAAGCAACGGGTAGGTTCCTGCATATGTTGCCACCTGTTGTGCTGGGCGCCCCGATGTTTCGCAGCGCTTTGTGCGCCTATGCCGCCACGGGTTTGCAGACGCATGTTCGCTGTGCGCTTACATGCGCGGCCTGCCTTTTTTACCGTATTGCCGTTTGTATTCCTTTGTGCAAACAAATTGGAATAAACAGGATATACGCTGCAGGGCATGCCACATGCTGCAAACCCGTCGCAGAACACCTCTATGGGCATGGGCTGGCAAAGTACCTGACGATACTGCCGGGCGGGTATGGTATTTTTCTGAACGCCCCACCGGCAACTCAATCGGGAGGGGCGCCTCCGGGGCTCGATTTAAAGCTTCACGGTATGCCTGTGTTTGATTGCTTCGCCGGTGTTGCCGAAGTCGTGCAGGAATCCTCCATTGCTATCAGCGGATCAATACTGCAGCGGTATTTTGAGACATTTGCAATACCGCTTGCAGCTAACGGCATCAGCAAAATATTGTCCTGCCGGGACGCCGGCTTTGCAGAGGCCGCACGCGTTTTTATTCATGACAATAGTATAAAAAAAACGACCCGCCATTAAGCTGTCCCGCATTGTCGTCAAATGCGCCTCACATCATCGGTTCATAACATCCATACGCCCTCCGCGCTGCTTTTCCTTGATAGCGCCGCGGAATTAGCTGAACACATCTATGACGAATGCAGCGTACTGCTTTCAGTTATTTCCTGCTATCATCTTTGCAGGATTTACAACCAGCATATATCTTCGCTTCTGGAAAAACGAATCAGTCTATGGTTCTCGTTTGTAATTTTGCCGGCATATTTTTGAAGCTATGATTATTTTGTCGTGGAGGATGGATAATGGCATGTGCACTTAGAAAAACACAACGGCATCGGATGGCTGCAGTATGGCTGCACCCCTGATACCGGACGGTTACAAATTATGTGCCGAAGCGTTCAGCTCATCGATTTAGCGGGTGCGCTGGGGAATACCTGTGTAGGTATTGTCGGGACGTTGCAAACGAATCAGTCGCTACGTATCGTTTTTGAAAATCCGTGTTCGAAAAAAATGAACAAGGGCTTTTTTTCTTCTGAATTCCTGTACCTGGTGTGGGATAAGGGTTTTTTCCTGCAGGTGCAGTATCGACATTTCATTTTCCATTACCGGAGACATGGTATTGTCAAGGTACCAGGCATACATGAGGCCGAACAAAAGACCCGGGGGGATAAACCCGTCATCGTCATTGAGTGTGATCCTGTAAATATCGCGTTTGTTCGGATGGGCGACCATACGGGCCAGGATGAGATAGTCATGCAGTTCCTGGGGGCTCAGCAGGCAGGTTCTTTGAGAGCGCTCAAGCAGTTTTATCTCAAAACAGCGCGAACCCCAGCTGTGTTCATTGTCGGGCGGTATCCAGGTGCGATTCTTGATATACCGACCCAAAATCGCTTCACCCAGAACAATCAGCATATTGCTCATAAGACGGGCTTCGTCACTAAGCAGCTGACTGTGAAATTTACAGTAACGATCCTGTGGATCATAATATCCGAGAACATTATCCCACTCTGTACTGCGATCCCATTCATGGGCATCGATAATGCGGGCTCCTGCAATGCAGGCAACATGCTCAATACCTATGTCGCGGTTTTTCCAGACGAGTTCCAGCAGGGTGTCACGCAGTGATGCGGGTTCAAATACGCAGTTTTCAAGAGCGGCATTAATGGATGACCAGTAATCGCACAAAAGTTGCCTGCCCCGTCGTACCGCTGTTTGTGGATTTGTTTCCGAGGAAGACGTGCTGACACACCTTGGCGGATGATGAACCGGTGCCTGGCTTTGGGCGAAGAGAAGCGTGCGCACGGCCAGGGCGAATTTTTGGGGGTCGTGGTGGATGACCCCGGCGGTTTGGAGGTGTTCGACAGATGAAATCCCGGATTCGACAGGGATTATTCCCATGTCTTCCACCTGTGTACGGTCAAGATACAAGGGACGTTTGCCCTCAAGGGCGTAATTACGAAGGATGCTGCCGGGTATATGGTCGAGGTTGGCACTAAGTACACAGTGAAAAAGGTCGTGACGTCCTCCGGTTATATTACGCTCATAGGCCTCCAGAAGTTCGGATACGCGAAATCCTCTTTTTTTATCGCTGTGCGTGATGTCTGTTTCACCTTCTTCAACCCAGAAATTTGCTGCAAGAATTTTTAATGCCCCTGGATTTTCCCTGATCGCATCAGCTATTGCCGGAACGAGGAGAACCGGGATGCTGCTTGTATACAGACTTCCCGGCGCCAGTATGATCAGATCGGCAGTTCGCAGGGCGCGGATAGCATCGGCGTTGATGGATGGTTTTTTGTAAAATTCAATATTGACTTTCTCTATGGGAAATCCACGGCGGGCTGTAGAGGTTTTGCTTTGACCATGGACCTCGACTCCGTTGGCATAGCGGAACACAAGCTGGCCAGGAGCGGCGGTTGCCGGATGCAGGCTGCCCGGCGGAGCTCCTATTGCGCGCGCGATACGGTCAATACCTTTACGCAATGCCATGATAGTCGGAGGCTTGTTGCAACAGCATCCTGCCGCCTTGAAAATAGAGGCCGTCAGCAGCAAATTGCCCAGGCAATGGCCGGGCGGCTCAATACGCGGCATGCAGCAACACTCAGAACTGATAAATTTTCCCAGTTCGTTTAATAATTCCATAAAAGCATCAGGGCACGCCTTTCGAAGTGCAGCGGGTGCTGCCAGAAGCGGCTCGGCAATCTGCGGGGCCTTTGTGCAGTCCTCCGGAAATCGGTGGTTAAAAACTGCATGTATCAAGGCGATCAGGTCACGGCGGCGATTACGGTCAATAGTATATATGGAATCAAGGCGTTCGGGAACGATCATTGACAGGCACAGCTTGCGGATATCGCCGATACCTATCATAGGCATCTGTTTGAGCAATTTTCCTGTTGAACGTCCGTCATCCGTCGTACACACAATCACGTCAAGGCGGGGGAAAAGCTGCTTCAGGCCGATATTCGGATTTTCCGGCCATTGCGGATGCTGCGAGTTACCTCCAACTACGGTTGAAAGGCCGGTGCCTCCACCCAACAGTACGACACGTTTTTCACTGCAGTTGAAAGTACGTACCTCTTCGGCTATGCTTTTCAGGGTCGGGGGAACGTCCGCTGCGTTGAAGCTGCTATTGATGACGGCTTCAATCAGTTGTTCAATCGGCGAGTTGTAATGTTCGTTCATATTTTATATTCAAAATTTAAATCCATGCTTTTATGCATCATGGGTTGCCTGTAATCTGCACCTGGTATTTGGCACATCCTTGCATCCCTGCGCGGACCTGCAACAGCGACGAACTATACTATAAAACGATTGCAGCAAAAAGGAAAAAATAAAGTATGGTCGGCTGTAGCGCGTTCACCACCCCTCAATCATGGTGTACTATTCGCAATGACGTGTTAGGGTTGTCATAGAGCCGCGAATCGTGTAGTATTGGAATTGTGGCAATGCTGATATACTAAACCGGTTTTGTTCCCGGACAGGTATCCTGGTATGGACTTATCCCGTATGCGCAACACTATCTCACGCAATAGCAGAGACACTTTAGTGCGATGCCCCGTCTGCCGTACGGTTACCAGCTATGATACGAAGAATCCATACCGTCCGTTTTGCAGTAAGCGATGTCGTTTGGTTGATTTTGGACAATGGCTTGCCGAAGATTATCGCGTTGCTGCGGAACCTGTTTCACTATCAGACCAGTGTAATGAAGAATGACCCGCACAGGTAGTACGATTGCCCGCAGGACGAACATCCGGCCCCGCCTGACCGGAACGGTATAAGGATTATGCCATGGTGGCGGTATGTGCATAAACCCGGCGACAAGGTGAAGGGCACGCCGCAGCATCGGTATACTTTCATTGCTACTCGCGATTAAATTCGTAGACAAACGATGCGGAAACGTGAAGCGTATCGATCGTAAAATCCCGGGGAAATGGATGAAACGGGGCCGCTGCCCTGATAGTGCGTAGCGATTCATCGTCAAGCAATCGGTGGGCAGATTTTTTTTTAACGGTCAATGATTTCAGACGCCCAGTGCGCATGATTGAAAAACGAACTGTAACAGTCCCATTAAGGCCCATGTCACGCGCCTGTGGCGGATAGTGCCACACAGAATTGATTGCTGAACGCACATGTCCAAGGTAGGACCGATAGTGTACATCGGCATCGTGCAGCATGTCGAGTGAAACAGACGCTTCATGCACGTGCCCGCTGGTGTCCGCATCAGAGGGTGTCTTCTGTCGAGGTCCATCTTCAGGCAGGGACGATGGTTTTTCAGAATCACCTGGCGAGGCGACACTAGGCGCCGCCTCCCTGGCAGGGAAATCCGCCTTCTGCTCCGGCATCAACAGTTCGACCGCAAACAAGCTGTTGACCGGTTCTGATTTTTCGCTGACTATGGCGGGACGGAGGGGTATCAGGAGCAATACTGCATGAACAAGCACCGACGCCGCATAAAAAAAATACAGGGGGTGAACATGCGGACGTGCCTGTGTTGAGATCATGGGTACCGTGTTGTTCATCCGTGATCGATACATGTGAGACACTGCCACGTGATACATACCATGCAGGCCGTGTCATTGGGAAACAATCCGTGGTATTAAAAAATATAGGCTATCTCTTTCCAAATGTCACCCCTTTTGTATGAACGTAATTGTGTGGAGGTTTCAAACCATGCGTGACTATTTGCTGGGCTGTATGACAGACCTTGGCCTTGACGGTCCGGCTGCCGTTTTTGCCACAGGGGCGGTCCTGGTGTTTGTACTGTTCCTGCTCAGTACGCTCGCCTACTTTTGTGCCCGCAGCATCCTGCTGCGCGTTGTCGGACGTTTTATAATGAAAAATAAAATTGCCTGGGACAATGTGCTGCTCGAGCGCAAGGTCTTGCACCGTCTCTCTCATCTTGTTCCGGCGATTGTCATCTATTACGGCGCAGGGTTATTTCCTTATCAGCATGACTGGATACAGCGAATCGCTGTAACCTACTGCCTTATTGTTTCACTTTTTGTCATCGAGGCTTTCCTGACAGCAGTGGATGACGTATACCGCGGCCACGAGGTTTCAAGGGTCCGGCCGATCAAAGGCTATATACAGGTCGCCAAGATACTGGTTTTCGTTCTTGGCCTTGTGCTCGTTATTGCCAACCTTATCGGCAAGAGTCCCGTTTTGCTGCTCAGTGGCGTCGGTGCCATGACAGCGGTCGTGCTGCTGGTTTTCAAGGATTCGTTGCTCGGCCTCGTGGCCGGCATACAACTGGCGACCAACGACATGGTAAGGATCGGCGACTGGATCGAAATGCCGAAATACGGTGCAGACGGCGATGTAGTGGAGATCTCCCTCCATACGGTCAAGGTTGCCAATTGGGACCGGACCATTACTTCGATACCCACCTATGCGCTGGTATCCGATTCGTTCAAAAACTGGCGTGGCATGCAGGATTCCGGCGGCAGGCGTATCAAACGCTCTATTTTTATTGATAAGACCAGTATTGCTTTTTGCTCTGATGAGATGCTCGAACGCTTCAAAAAGATCCAGTTTTTAAAAGACTATATTACAGAAAAACAGATGGAAATTGCTGATTTTAATGCCGTGCAAAGTTTTGACACGAGTGAACCGGTCAATGGCCGCAAGATAACCAATATAGGAACCCTGCGGGCATATATCGTAAACTACCTGCGCAACCATCCCAAGATCCATCCCGGCATGATACAAATGGTTCGTCAGTTGCAGCCGACCGAACACGGTCTTCCGCTTGAAATCTATGCCTTTACCAACGACACGGCATGGGTCAACTACGAGTCTATCCAGGCCGATGTATTCGAC
>Ga0272442_10012669_pt1 | contig 10162 bp, 6 predicted proteins | sample SSMForm2O_FD_200262 | JGI IMG/M metagenome (GOLD analysis project Ga0272442, IMG submission 200262) | Marine sediment archaeal communities from Little Sippewissett salt marsh, Falmouth, MA, United States - SSM-Form-2O | ecosystem: Environmental > Aquatic > Marine > Wetlands > Sediment ... | reverse complement strand
TAACTTTCCGCGCAGGAGACCAACATCCAAATCCCGCGGAGCGACGTTCTGTGATATACAAAGGGCTGCGGCTGTTCCTGCCGCTTCGCCCAGGGCCATGCACTGGAACATAACTCTGGTAGAGCCGAGGGCTTCGTGGGTCACGGAGATACAGCGTCCAGCTACCAGCAGACTGTCTATTTTCTTAGGTACTATGCACCCATAAGGTATGTCGTAGTGAGTGCCCGGCTCCAGGTATCTTGGTTTGTGAAGTCCGGTATCCGTAGGATGGTGTATATCCACAAAGAATGAGCCTTTGGCAATGCCGTCCGGAAATTTCCTGACGTTCATAATATCATTCACGTTCATCACGTATTCGCCGATTATGCGCCTGCTTTCCCGGATGCCGATTACTGCTCCGGTGTCTATCATATATCCATTCTCGAATCCGGGAACGTATTTTCTCAGGACTTCCAGCAGCACTTTGGCCTGTTTTCTGCCCTCGATAGTAGCCCTGGTGAGATCATCCGCGTTTGTGGAATCTATACCCCTTATGTTGGTGAAATTGACGCCCACTTGATCGGGACGAACGTGGCAGAACCAGAACCCCATGAGGTTCGTCTGGAAAGGCTCCATATCGCCAGCTTCTATGGCTTTTCTGCACATCTTTTCCAGCTTGGGGTCATCGCGTCTGTACTCCCTGATTTTCCTCCAATCGACGCCGCCGATGCGGAACATTAGCGTGACCGGTTGCATCGCTCCGTCGCTTCCCCGTCCCTTCTCGAAGGGCGCGCCGGCTCTGGCAGCTACATCCGCGTCGCCGGTGCAGTCAACCACCATTCTAGCCAGTATAGCGGATCTGCCGGATTTATTCTCTAAGATGATTCCGGTTATACGGTCATTTGAGACTACAGCATCCGAAACGAAGGTGTAATACAGCAGTTCCACGCCGGATTCCAGCATCATGGCGTCCAGTTCCCGCTTCATAGCCTCAAGCTCGAAATCCACGTTTGATCCCAGTGTAGCGACATCCATTCCCACAAGCCGGTCTGACAGTTCTCGCGAGATCCCGCCAACAATGAAGTTCCTGCCCCCGGCGTCTTTCATTGTGCATAAATGGGTATGCAGCCCGGTAGTTGCTACGCCGCCCAGGCAGCCGAACTGCTCCACCAGCAGCGTTTTCGCTCCCATTCTGGCCGCTGCCAGGGCCGCGCCTATCCCGGCCGGCCCGCCGCCAGCCACTACAACATCGACCTCTCTGGATACAGGTATTTCCCTGCGCTCTTCTGTAATTGTTTTCATCTTATCCCCCGTTATCTAGTATAGACCGGCACTGGCAGTGACGTCCCGAACGTCATAGCTTCCACCGCCATGAGAGTCGCTATGGTAGAGTTTGCCCCGTCGAACAGATCGCATCTTGGGCTTCGATCCTCATGAATAGCGTCCAGCCAGTCCTCTATTTCCCGGTCAAATGGATGCCCGGCGACGCGATCAGCTTCCACCGGCTGAAACTCCGGATGCACGTCCTCATCATCCTTCGCTATTGCCACCTGATCGCGCTCCACGGTTCCTTTTGTTCCATAGACTCGCAGATTGTAGTATGAAGCCATGCCCGTCCGGGGGCCATACAAAGCCGCTACTTTTGCTATAGCCCCATTGTCGAACCTGAGCAGCGCCACCTGACAATCATCCTGCTTCATCTCCGGAAAAGCTACGTGATTGGAGTAGCCGGACGCTTCCACCACCTGAGCACCGGAAAACCAGCGCAGAATGTCCAGAGGATGACTCCCGCCGCCGACCATAGGCTTTTCGTATTCCAGATACCAGTTTATCCCGGTGAGCGTATCCGTCTGCTTAGCCTGATAAAGCAGATTGTGTATGTAATCGCCCTCCATATAGTAAACCCGTCCCATTTTGCCTGAGCTACAGAGACGGTGTATCTCCTCGAATACCGGGTTAAAGCGCAGTATATATCCCACGGCCAGCTTCAGTTTCGGATCCGCCGCCCGCGCTGCCGCCACCATCGTCTCAATCTGATCCACTGTGTTCGCCAGAGGTTTTTCCACAAGCACGTGCTTGCCGTTTGCTACAGCAGCTAAGAACGGCTCTAAATGGAACTGATCTCCCGTATTGACGCTCACAGCCTCTATGTCTTCCTGTGCGCAAAGCTCCTCCGCTGATGTATAAACCCGCTTAATACCGAATCGCTTTGACGCTGATTCCAGCCGCTCCGGGTTTATATCACACAGAGCTGCTATTTCCGATTTACCCACCCTGAGATGAGCCTCTATATGACCTATTGAATTATGTCCTAAACCGATAAATCCTGCTTTAATCATTTCGTGCTCCCATTTTAACGATCACCAGACTTACGTCATCCGCTTGATCAGTACCCTGACAGAAGCTCTCAAGCTTATGTAAGATGGTTTCCTTCAACTTCACAGGGGACAGGTGAACGTTATCCATAATCAACTGCTTCAGCTTTTCCTCGCCAAAGTCCTCCTTCTCCCCGTTCTGAGCCTCAATTATCCCATCCGTATACAGAACGATGATGTCGCCATTATCCCATTCTGATTGACTCGTCTCAAATTGCTGATATTCCAGTATACCCAGAGGACAGGCTTCTGATTCCAGCATATCCAACTGTTTCGTGCTCGCGCGGTAATGATATGGATACGAGTGCCCCGCATTGGAGAATGACATGGTGCGAGTCTGTAAATCCACTATAATGTAACAAAAAGTCATAAACAGATCACTGTGTACAAATCCAAATACCATATCATTCATGGCGGACATGACGCTCGGTATACAGCAATCAGCCTTTACCTGAGTATATAGACAGCTCTTAGCTGTAGAAACCATCAACCCGGTGTGGAATCCGTGTCCCATTACGTCGCCTATAACCAGCCCCACCCGCTGTCCCGGCAAGGAGCAATAATCGTAGTAGTCCCCACCCACCATCTCTGCCGGATTGCAATTGCCTGATGCTTCCAGAGATGCTCCATCGGCCGTTGTGATGAGTAAATCCTCTGTAGGTAACATACTCATCTGGAGTTCCCGCGCTCTGGTGAGGTCCTGCATCATACGTTCCTTTTCGCGAGTTGCATCCACTTGTCGGTCGATATCTTCTCGAAATCGTGTTACCACCGTCTTGAGGACGTTCTGGATTAATCTCGCATTGCCCTGCACCGCATTGTAGAAGTCTTCACGATCTACCTTCAGAAGCAGGGAATTTCCTATAGAAGACATGGACGCGCTTCGCGGTTCTTCGTCCATAACGGCCATTTCACCGATACATTCACCTGCTCCCCGCCTGACAAGCTCAACACCGGACTTGTGAATTCTTACCTGCCCGTTGACCACGAAATATATCGCGTCGCCCTTATCACCTGCGTGGAAAACAGTCTGGCCATCCGACAGATGCAGCTCTTGAGCGATTTTCGCAAACCCCTCCAGATCAGTCTCTGACGCATTGCTAAAAAGCTCTGTCTCTTTTAAGGATCCTATTTTCTCAGTAATTGATAACATCACTTCTGATCTCCCATTTGCTATGTCTGATATGTTTGCTGTGGGTACTATGCCAGATCGGATGTTATACCGCAACACCCCTGAATCCCGCGCCCCTTAGTATAACTCTGGTCAGTTATTCTGTCAAACAATATCCGCCGCAGTCCTTCCTTGACAACTTTGTCCATTTGGGCTACCATGATGCCATTATTCTCTGCGTTCTCCGCGCCTCTGCGGTGAGAAATTTGACAGTGTCGCTCGATTAACAGAAGGGAAAAACATGCCAAATGGCGAAGCTCCTGAGATAGTGGAGGAACAAACCAGAACACACCTTCGACGGAACTTTTTGGTACTCGCTTTCATGACAATATCACAGCGCGTAGGATGGATATTCAAAACAGAGTCTGTGATCATGCCTGCCTTCGTTTACGATTATGGCGGCTCTGGCGCTATTAGGGGTCTCCTCCCGCTTATTTCCAGGTTTGGCAGGAGTTTTCCACAGTTCCTCGTCTCCCATTGGATAAACAGACTGAGGTACAAAAAACCGGGCCTATATGCAGCTTCTATGACGATGGCCCTGGTGTGGGGGCTTCTGTCCGGGGTGATATTCTTCTTTTCCAGTGTTGGGCCTCGTCTGATACTGGTTATATTCTTTCTCATTTATACCATCCACTGGATAGCCAACGGCAACACACTGCTCTTTGGCGGCGTCTTGCAGGGAAAGCTCATACCCGCCAATCGCCGCGGAAGACTGCTGGCCATATCCAGCGCCATAGGCTGCTTTCTGGCAATAGTAGCAGCATACCTCCTGCTGGAACGATGGCTTGCCAGAGGAAACAGTGGATACAGCATGATATTTGGCATGACTTCCGCTCTTTTCCTCATTTCCGCTTTTTCCGTCCTTATTCTTAAGGAGCCACCTGATCCCACAGAGGAGAAAAGCGGCACGTTCCTGAGTTTCCTCTCTGGTACAGTGAAGATCATACTGGAAGACAAAAACCTTCGGCGACTGATATACTCAGTCTCAATGTTCTATGCCTTTCATTTCCTTTTCCCTCACTATGCCGTTTTCGGGATGGAGGCTCTGGGTCTTGAAAATAAGAGTTTCGTTCCATTCCTCATAGCGCAAAACTCCGTGAATGCGCTGGGTTCGGTGATAATGGGCTACATGGCTGACCGTAGAGGGAACAAGGTAGTGCTTGGGATTCTGATGGCTGCAAGCGGCTGTGTTCCCCTGCTGGCTATCGGCATCGCGGCCTTGCCAGCATCGCTTGGCAGGCAGATCTACTGGCTGGTATTCGCCTGCATTGGGGTTGCACCAGTGCTGCAGCGGATAATCGTCAACTATGTTCTGGAAATCTGCCCTCGAGAGCGTCATGGCCAATATCTGGGAACGCTGAACCTGATACTGATATTTCCCACCATGGCCTCGCCGCTTATGGGTTGGGCCATAGACTATTTCTCCTTCCGGCCCGTCTTCATAGCGTCCTCTATAGTGATATTCTGCGGAGCGGCCCTGTCTATGAAACTCGATGAACCCAGGAATATGGAAGAATACAGCTACTGATAAATAAAGAGACTAATACGAATTGCAGTGACTTAAGGCTGTATATCGCATTTTTTTTGACTCAGTCGTCCTTACAGGACTCACTGGTGGTGTTTGTATGTCTTCATCCCAGCGATAAATCACTGGGCTAATATCATAAGTCCCTACGGGACAAGGAATCATCCATTGAATCCTTAAGTTGATGCGCACGAGGGTTGTTACAATGACAGTTAATACTACTTTGCCATTAGCCGGAAACAACCCGTAGTTCAGCCCTTTATGGGCGTTCCTGATAAATATCCAGCCATCACAGAGACGGGCATAAAGTCCTGAACTACGTAAATGGCGAATGAAGTCAAAAACAGTTGAAGCATAAGGGCAAAAAAGTGTATAATAGTAATATTGCACCAAAATAGCAGAACTCCCATCCCCAAATAAAAGGAGTCGGCTTTGAGATTACCAGAACTTGCCATCAGGAATTGCCAATTTACCATCATCGTAGTGATAATGCTCGTTTTTTCTGGAATCATCTCATTTCTCACCATGCCCTATTCGGAAGACCCGCATGTTAGTCAAGCCGGTGTGAGTGTTTCCGCCATATATCCCGGAGCGAACCCGACGGATATGGAGCAGTTGGTGGTTGATCCCATAGAGGAAGTGATAGATGAACTGGATGACATAAAGAGGATCACTTCCAGCATGAGGGATGGGTTCGCTGTGATAGGCGTTGAATTCTTATCCGGCTCAGACCCGGATGAGAAATACTCTGATGTGGTCGAAAAGGTTAACAGCATAAACAGCGACTTACCAGACGGTATCACAAGCCTGGGTCTTTGGAAATGGGGAGTATCGGATATTAAAATAGTGCAGATCGCCATAGTCTCCGACTCAGATCAGTATAGTGAAATGGAGAAAGAAGCTGAGAAGCTGAGAAAGAAGCTGGGCAAGATCAACGGTATCAGAAAGGCTGAGACCTGGGCTTTTCCTGAACAAGAGATTAGAGTCTCCCTGGATCTGGACAAAATGTCCCAGATGCAGATTTCCCTCAATCAGCTTTTTAGTGTGATACAGAGTGCTAATGTAAATATTCCCGGCGGAAACATAGATATAGGAGCAAAGAGGTTTAATATCCAGACAAGTGGCAGTTACCAGTCTCTGGAGGATATTAGAAATACAGTAGTTAACTCCAACGGCAGAAGCATTGTCTATCTCAAGGATGTTGCGGATGTCCGTTTTGATTATAAAGACGAAGAGCATCGGGCAAGATTCAAAGGAAAACGCTGTGTATTTGTGACCGCAACTCAGAAAGAGGAAACCAATATATTCAGCATTTTCCGCTACATTAAGCCTGCTGTCCTGGACTTTGAGCGACAACTGCCTGAGTCTATGACTCTGCATTATGCTTTCGATCAATCCGAAAGTGTGTCTAACCGTGTTCGGCAGTTTGGCTCCAACCTGCTTCAGGGCATCGTGTTAGTGGGGATTGTAGTTCTACTATCTATGAGCTTTCGAGCATCGATCATCGTGATGCTTGCTATCCCCATCTCCATTCTGATGGGCATCGGGTTCGTGGATTTAAGCGGCTACGGAATCCAACAGATAACTATCGCCGGGCTGGTAGTTGTTCTTGGTATACTGGTTGACAATGCCATCGTTGTCACAGAAAACACAACACGCTTCCTGAATATGGGCTTCAGCCGCAAGGAGGCCGCAGTCAAGGGCACAGAACAGATCGGCTGGGCCATCGTCAGCGCGACTGCTACTACAGTTCTGGCTTTTGTTCCGATCATCATGATGAGGGATATTACCGGTGACTTCATCCGCAGTATGCCAGTGACCGTTGTTTATACATTGACCGCATCCCTGTTTATTGCGTTAACGTTTACGCCTTATCTCTCAAGCAAGTTCCTGAAGATCCCAAAACCTTTGAACGAGGTGAGAAAATCCCGATCTCCATTAAATTTTATCGGGCTACTGCCTCGTAATATGCAGAGATTTCAGGACTACTTCGTTGAGCATCCTTACAGGAGAATTCTGAATTTCGCGCTCTCTCACAGTGTAACTGTTATAGTCATAAGTCTGTTATTACTCTTCGGCAGTCTTGCTCTATTTCCACTTATAGGTGTCGGTTTTTTCCCAAAGGCAGAGAAACCGCAGATTATCATCAATGTCAACACGCCTCAGGGCACAAGTCTGGACAAAACTGATGAAGTGGCGAAGTACGTGGAGTCCGTACTTTCTCCCAGGGAAGAGATAGATTATTACGCTACGAATGTTGGGCACAGTAATCCAAGAATCTATTATAATGTATTGACAAGGACTCGGGATAGTACTCATGCTCAATTCCTTGTAAGACTTAAGAAATATGATGAGAAAACGCTCAAAAATATGTTGAGTGAGCTTCGGGAAGAATTTGATGGCTATTCGGATGCGCGCATCGACGTCAAGGAGCTTGAACAAGGGCCGCCTATCGAAGCGCCTGTAGCCATAAGAGTCGCCGGCGAAAACCTGGATGTTCTGAGGAATCTTGCCGGCGATGTGGAAGAGATAATATCATCAGCACCGGGTACCATAAACGTAGACAATCCCCTGGAAACATCCAAAATGGATCTGCATGTGAATATAAAACGCCGAAAAGCGGGAATGTTGGGAATACAGTTACTGGATATTGATAGAACCGTCAGAACCTGCATGGCGGGAATGTCTGTATCACAGTATCGTGATGCTGAAGGTGAAGAGTATGATATTGTTCTGCGTCTGCCGGTTGATAAAAAGACGTCCGTCTCCGATTTTGGCAGGATATATCTTACTTCCTCAATAGGCGCGCAAATACCTTTGACGCAGGTTGCGTCGTTTGAATTCAGACCGAGTGATCAGGAGATCACCCATTACAATCTTGATCGAAGTGTAACCATCACCGCCGATGTTCTCGGTGACTATTCAGTAAGCAAAATTACAAAAGAAATCGTGTCCAAACTTGATGGATACAATTGGCCGGAAGCTCATAGCTACTCGGTTGGCGGAGAAGCTGAGGGAAGAGAGCAGTCATTTGGAGGAATGGGAAAAGCCGTAATCATAGCCATTATCGGGATATTCGCGGTTCTGATCCTGCAATTCAGGTCGTTCTCTCAGCCGCTTATTGTGTTCGCCGCAATACCACTGGCTGTTGTTGGCTCTATAATTGCCTTGCTGGTAACAGGCAACACATTCTCATTTACGGCCTTTGTCGGTCTGACGAGTTTGGTGGGCATTGTCGTCAACAACGCCATTATTTTGGTTGACTATACGAACCAACTGCGAGCAGAGGGCAAGGAGCTTGTAACTGCCTTAAAAGAAGCGGGCGAAACGCGTTTCAGGCCCATCATTTTCACAACGGCCACCACCATTGGCGGCCTATTGCCACTCACTCTACGCGGTGGTACCTTGTGGGCTCCTATGGGGTGGACTATTATAGGTGGTCTGGCTGTCTCAACGGTTCTGACGCTGGTAGTTGTACCGGTTTTATACAAGATGTTCTCACCTAAGTACAGTAGAACGTAAAGCGTAAAACGTAACAGTTGCCATACTATGCTTTACGTTTTACGATTTTACGTCTTACTCCTTACTACGGAGGTATTAGAAAAATGCGGAAGCTCTTCATCGGCGCTTTTGTCATATCATCAATAATCATCAGTTTGTTTGCCCAGACCGCGTTAGCACAAGGAGATACTGATACCGGGACAGTGGATACCGGCAGCGATCTTCTCCTGGTAGGGGACATCGAAGCTCAGGCCACGGTTATGGTACATCCGAAAATCCCGGGCAAGATACAGCAATTATATATCGAGGTCGGCGATTCGGTACGCGAGGGAGATATGCTGGCTGTGGTAGAGCATGAGGAATTGGAATTGGGAGTTCGGCAGGCAAGGGCTGTTCTGGAGTCCGCAAAAGCATTACTCAGACAGGCAGAAGCTCTATCAAAGGCTAATGTAATGTCTAAAGTCGGGCAGGCTAAAGCTGGATTCTCAGCAGCTAAGGCGACGCTCGATCAGGTAAAGGATCTTTCTTTTACGCAAACCACGACTCAGATCGATCAGGCAAAGGCAGGGCTGGAAGCTCTCAAAGCCAGTATGAAGAAGATCAAAGAGGGGGCCAGAGAAGAGGAGAGAAAACAGGTAGAGGCCACGGTTCAGCAGGCCAGGGCTGGTCTGGACAATGCCCGGAGCAACTATGAGAGAATGAAACGGCTTTTTGCGGAGGGCGCTGTTAGTAAGCAAACGCTGGAGGGATCAGAGACCCAATTCACTGTGGCGGAAGCCCAACACGAAGCGGCGATCCAGCAGTTGAGTTTGGTTAATGAGGGTGCCAGGGAAGAGGATATCCAGGCTGTAGAGGCCCAGGTAAGGCAGGCGCAAGCGGCTTTGCAGATGGCTGAAAAACTGGAAACGACAAAGAGTTGGGAGAAGGATATTGCCCTGGCAGAGGCCCAAGTAGAGCAAGCAGAAGCAATACTGAAAGTGGCATTGGCATCTGAGGAATCCAAAATCTGGGAAATCGAGATTACACAGGCTGAAATGGGCGTCGAGCAGGCCACGGTTGCGCTGGAACTTGCTCAAAAACAGCTTTCGGATTCTGCTATAACCGCACCCATCTCGGGAGTCGTTTCCAGACGGACTATAGATATGGGTGGTATGGCGTCACCTCAGGCTCCCCTATTTGAAATAGTGGATATGGACGTTGTGAAGGCAAAGGTCAGTATTGTGGAATCCGACCTCTACAAAATTGAGACGGGAAATGAAGCTATGGTCTCTGTGGACGCTCTTGAGGAGGCGTTTATGGGAGAGATAACTCTCATTAGCCCTATAATCGACAAGATGACCCGCACCGCTATGGTAGAAATCTCCATTGATAACAGAGATCACAGGCTGAGACACGGTATGTTCGCCCGCGCAAAAATCGTGCTGTCACACAAAGAATAGATTAACGTCAGTTCGACGTAAGAGAATGTTCCGTTGTTTTTCCCTATTCAAATCCCCCCTAACCCGAATGTCGCTTACTTAAGGGAAAAACCCTTTGTTAATCTGGTCTCCTGATGTAAAATAGAGAGAAGCAAACAAACCAACATCAGGAGACCAGAAGATGAAAAAACTA
>Ga0272442_10012667_pt1 | contig 10165 bp, 17 predicted proteins | sample SSMForm2O_FD_200262 | JGI IMG/M metagenome (GOLD analysis project Ga0272442, IMG submission 200262) | Marine sediment archaeal communities from Little Sippewissett salt marsh, Falmouth, MA, United States - SSM-Form-2O | ecosystem: Environmental > Aquatic > Marine > Wetlands > Sediment ... | reverse complement strand
CGAGGGGTATACATCTTCTGGCTACGTCGTCGAGGAGTTCGACGAGGTCCTGATCGAGATGGCGGCCGGTCCGTGGATCGTCGACGACAAGAACGTGATTTTCCGGGGGTACGTTACCAACCTCGTAACGGAGTACGACGGGAAGCGTGAGGAGATCTCCGTCTTCTGTCAGGGCCCGGAGTTCCTCTATATGGGCTGGACCTGCATTGGCCGGAACTACGCCTCGCGGACGCTAATCTCTGCCCGGACGATCTTCAACGAGAACGGGGCGCCGAATTTCGACGGGATCTCTGCCGGGTCGTATCCCGGGACCTCCCTCGCCGACTTCGGCGCTCTCTGCCTATTCCTCGGGCGGAACAACCCGTTTTATATCGGCGGTGCGGCAACGCTCGGGTACTGGAATCAGGCGGAGATGATCGCCTACGTCCTCGGTAACTTCGCGGTCCCGGGCGATCGGGACGACTCGATCACATACGACGAGATCGCGTCGATGATGACCGGGTGGGTCCCGTCCGAGATGCCGGACTTCGGGAGCCGGTCTGCGGACGACGCCTACCCCGAGATCAACATTATGGGAATGAGCGTAGCGGACGCGATCTCCGCGATCATCGCGACCGTCCCGAACGTCCGCAATAAGTGGTTCATCACGCCGGAGGGCCGCCTCGTTATCTTTAACGTTGTCACCGAGGACCCGTCGACCTATCCACCGGCCGGGAGCGGAGCGCCTCCCGCGATCTCCGTATACCTCCCGCTCCCGGGCAACTCTCTCGGCGATCTCGTCGACGAGGAGTATGTCACGCGGGCGAGGATCAACGTCGACGCCTCGCGGCGCTTCACGGAGGTCGACGCCTACGCCGGGCCGAAGATCTTTCAGACGATGGTTACGCTTGAGAAGGGGTGGGATACGTCTCTTGAGGCGGCGGTTGCGGGGCATCCAGAACTACTCGACCGCAACTCCGAGGACTGGGACCCGACGTATAAGGATGTTGGGCGGCGATATCTGCTCGCGCGAACGATCGAATACGAACCGGGGACCTCCGGGACTCCTCTCTTCTCCGTCGCCGGAGAGGACAACTTCGCGCAAGAGCCGAGGATCATTCTGCCGCAGTTGATCTCCGTGTTCACGCCGACCGGGGAGGATCGGGAGACGCGGCACGCGGTTCTCGTCCAGCGGGACAAGGACGGAACGTGGGAGTCGATCGGGGGGCATATCGACCCGCTGTTCGACGCGACCGGGATTTTCATCCAGTCGAACCCGGTCGTCGACCTCACGCCGGAGCGGATCGGGAACTGGGACGGCAACACGACGTGGTACGATCTCCGGCTGACATTCGCGATCGAGGCGGACGATCTCCTCTACGCGCTCGGAACCTCGTCGCATCCACAACCGAACCTGACGCGCTTCCGCGCCGTCGACTTCGGGGACGGGTACAAGTTCAATAAGGTCCAGCATAAGAACACCTACCCGCAGCCGATCGTCGAGCAGCCGGGGACGGGTGAGGTCTCCGTCGCAGACGGGACGATCGTCGACGACGACGCGCGCCTCGCCGAGGACTCCGACCGTATGGCCGATCGCCTCAACGTCAACGAGAGGTCGGTCTCTCTCCAGTTCGGCCACTTCACGACGACGTACCTGCCGGGCGCATACATAGACTACCTCGACCGGCCGACCGCGAACGGAGAGCCTGACGGGGCCGGGGACGTGACGATCGGATCGACTATCGTCGGGGTCCGTTTCCTCTTCGATGGTGATATGACTACCGAGTTGATGATCGCCGACAGGCGAATCGCGGAGACGTCATGAGCAGGGAAACCGATCGCGCTCTACGTGGCGCGCTAAACAAGTTTGACTCCCGTATCGCGCAACTGGAGAAGGCATCGCAATGGCAGCCGCTACAGCAGGTGCCCCCCGCGGCGGAGAGTACCGTTGTCGCCCGTTTCCTCGCGCGGCTCACGGGCTCGTCGGGACTGGCCGCGCCGTTTACCTATACATTCGAGCAGGCCTACCAGACGGCGGCGGGGACGGGGAACTACTCGGCTGTCTCCGGCGGTATCACGGGGACGGCGTACAACGACTATGAGGAGTGCGCGTCGTCAACCCTGACTGCTTGTGTAACCGGGGCGGTCGTGCCGATGGAGGCACGCCTTCTCCCGACCGGCGCGATCGAGTATCGCTTCTGCGAGGAGTGCTGCTGCGAGGAGGAACCGAACCCCTGCGATCCCGACCCGGAGATGCTATGCACCGTGACGGGGGCGGCTGGGGTCATCAACTGGCTTGGCCAGACGTGGACCCTCCCGGCGGACAGCGGCGTCGAGAAGTCGGTCTGCCCGACGGTATACTACAAGTACAAGGCATCAACGGCGACCGTTTCTCCCCCGCGATACGATCACTACTGGAAGCACTATAGTCCGCTTCACGCGAACCGCGGGAGGTTGACGCTGCAACGATATCTATTCACATGGTACGGGACGACGTATAACGCATGGAATCTACTCCGCGCGTCCGATAGCACTCCAACGTGGTTCGGCATGGACTTCCGTTCGATTTGGGGGTCGTCGGTCTTGACTCTCGGCGTATTGACGAGCGGATCGCCGATGCCTACGCCGAGCGACTGGAGTATCACGGACAACTTCTTCGGTTCGCGTACGGTCGGCGGTATCACCTACGCATGGCGCAAGGGCTCCGGCTGGTAAAGGGGAGGGCGAGATGGCGGGCGTGATAGCGACGAGCGGGTGTCCCCGCAGCGGGACGAGTATGGACATGATCCTGAACGGCACGGCGCTCGGGTGGGATCGGATCGTCGGAGAGAAGTGGCCGCAGAAGAAGCGCATCGACCGGCTCTGCAATCAGCAGGAGAACGAGAGCGACGCTGCGTGGGCGATACGCGATCGCGAGTTAGAGCGTTCGGGTCGGCGCAAGAAGATCATCGACGAGTTCGAGAAGACGAAAGACCTCAACCCCAACGGCTTCTGGGAATGCCGGTATACGGTCGGCGGACTGCGATGGGCTCCCCCGCTCGACGAAGAGATCGAGAAGATGGTCACGCCCCCGGCGTCGGTCGTGAAGATCGTCTCGCAGGGACTCGCCGCGAGCGATCCGGACTACATCGACCGGGTCGTCTTCATGCTTCGCAAGCCGAGGGATGTCGCGCGATCGCAGGAGCGGCTTCGCGGTCAATGGGGTCCAGTCGGGGAGGCGCCGAAGCGCGACGGGGAGGCCGTCCTCATAAACTCCGCCCGGATGTTCGTCGCGGTGACGGTAGCCGCCGCGAAATGGCTCGACGATACAGGGGTCCCGTTCCACATCGTCGAGTTCGACCGGCTGATCGCCAACCCGCGCGTCGAGTTATCCCGGGTCGGTGAGTTCATCGGCGAGGGTGACTGGGCGAGGGCCGCTTCCGTTATCGACCCGCGCCTCAAGCGATCGTATCCGCGCCCGGCCGATGGCCCGCTATGGGACGCGGCCGAGCAGATCTACGAAGCGATGCTGGCGCGGGACCTCTCCGCCGTCGCGGACGTCGAGATCCCCGAGAGGATGGGCGCGGAGAAGGAGTACCGATGCCTGCGCCTCGGGCGCCCGGTAGTCGAGAACGAGTGCCGACTCTGCCGGGAGGGCGGGACGACGACGGAGAACTTCATCGTCAACGCGGAGACCCGGAAGATCGACTGGCGCGACGAGCCGTGCGCGTACGAGGTCGAGGAGGACGACGTCTCGATCGACGAGAGCATCGCGGGTAGCCATTGGCTTCCGCTCGATCCGCTCGCGAAGGTCCGAGGGGCGGAGGGCGAGGCGATATCGAGGTCCGAGCGGGCGGACCGGCAGAAGGTCCTCTGCGAGAACGTCCGTGCGGTCGTGAAGCATACCGCTTGCTGCTCCGGAGGTCGGCGCCCGATCCTCGTCGACTGCCGTATCCACGGGAAGATCCCGTGGGCGGCCTGCCTTTCCTGCCGGGACTGGGCCCGGGGGACGATTCCGGCGAAGACGTAGCGGGAGAAGCCCGGGTCCCCTCCCACCAGTACCCGGGCGTCCCCGAGCAACCCCTCTGCCCGGGGACTCCCGCTCCTCTCCTGACGCTCTGTACCGCCTTCTGAGCGATTCCGGGCCGATCCGCGCGGGTAGCGCCGGGCGCGCCCTCCGCGTTGCGTACGGACGCAGGGAGACGCCCTCTCGTACCTATAGAGGAAGCATCACGGCCGGACGCGCTCCCGGGCCTCCCGGACTCCGGTATCGCCCTCCCGCCCGGGTCGCTACAGGTCTCGGCCGTATACTCCCAGTATACGGAAACCCTGAAAAAAGATTCCAAGAAATCGCACTTTCTGTCGCGTAGCGTAGTAGAATGTAGTATACTATAGGTAGAGATGAGGAACGAAGCGATAAGCGGGGACAGGAACGAAAGGAGTAGAGGGATGAAGAAGGGCGACGTGGTACGCTTCGTCGAGAAGTGGCGGGCGAGTAACGAGACTCCCGACCATCACTACAAGATCGTCGAGGTAGGCGGCGACAGGTTCGTCGTTCAGCCGATCGGGAAGCACTGGTCCGCGACGACGATCGTCCCGACCGAGGTCGTGTTCGCGGACATGATCGAGCGGGTATAGGTGTCGCGGGACTAACAACGAGCGGCTGGAGCCGCGGAAGGAAGGGAGCGTAGACGGTGGTAAGAGACGAAGATAGGAGACCCGGACGGGTCGCGAGTATCGGCGGAGTCAAGTTCATTCAGAAGCGGCTCTGCGAAGTCCTCGCGGTCGACGCGCGGACGCTCGTATGGTTCGCGCAGATCGATGGCGAGTATACGGGCGATCACTTCCTAACGCTCGGCGAGTGTCGAGACGCGGTCGACGGCGGAGACTTCGACGAGTATCTCGGGGAAGGAGCGTAGGCGATGCAGACCTTCCTCCCCTACCCCGACGCCCGCCGATCCGCCGCTGTGCTGGATCGCGCTCGCCTCGGGAAACAGAGGGTAGAAGTGCTCCAGATCCTGCGAACCCTCGCGGGCGAGACGGACGGCTGGCGCAACCATCCGGCCGTCCTTATGTGGGCCGACTCCCCGCAAGCCCTCGCGTACTACGGTCTGGAGGTATGTGGAGAGTGGCGACGCCGAGGATACCGCGACACCTGTATGGAGAAGATCGTCGTCCTCAGTCGGGCGTTCGGTCTCGACGAGGATCCCCCGGCGTGGTGGGGAGACGAGCGGCTGCACTCCTCGCACCGGGCGGCGCTGCTATTCAAGGATCCCGGGCACTACGGCGCGTTCGGCTGGAGAGAGGCGCCCGCGATACCCGATAACAAGGGACGGCTGCCGTACTGGTGGCCGACGAAAGGGGGAGGCGATGCCTAACGATAGCAGCGACTATATGACTCTGAAATGGGGAACGCTCAAGGCATGGAGGCTTACGAGCGACAAGGGCCGAGAACTACTGCAGAGATACTACGAACTCGGCGCATGTGTCTCCTGTGCTCTACAGAAGGACACGCCAGAGCAGAAGGAACTCGTCTGCCAGATGATCGACGAATGCAACGCGGACACGATCTACCTCGACTGGGAAGGTAAGTGGGTATCTAAAGAGGAAGCGAAGCGGTACGTCCGCGGATACGGCGCTGAGAAGGGCGGCGCGCAATGAGGATCACCAAGACCCACGCCACCGACGCGACGGATAATGACCGCCGCCCCCGCGTAGAACGAGGGCTGGACCTGTACCGGGCAGAGGACGAAGTGATCGACGAGATGTTCGCGCGCCTGCTGGACGCGGCGCTTGAAAGGGGGGAGTGATGAGCACAGAGACATACGAGACGCTTGCGACGGCTTTCGTTATCGTAGCCATTGTAGTGATTGCTGGAGTACTCGCGGTAGTGATTGCTGGAGTACTCGCGTATTGCTCGATTCCCCATGATTCGATGGACGGCGCAGAAACAGAGAGCGCGTCGATTTACACGCAGGAGCACGACGGCCACTGGTTTTGCGTCTACGCTAACGGGCATCGCGGCGGCATTTGCCATCATCCCGACTGCCCGAAGTGCAAAGCGCTGGAAAGGGGGGAGTGATGACGACAGGGCACGACGCGAGGGAATGCAAGGGATGCGGCGAACTTCTGACGCTGGACGATATCCGGGACGCGGCGCCCGGCTACTGCGTCTACTGCGATCACGGGATGGAGGTCGTCGCGGATCTGATCGCGACGGTAGCGGAGGAGGTCCTCGGATGCACGGACTGATCAACCGGAAGGGCGTCCGCGAGTTCGCGCTTGAGGAGGCGGAGAAGCGGCACCACAAGTTCACAAGGGTTGATCGGGGACTTCTCGATGCGGCGGAGGCCGTCGTCAAGAAGTACGTCGCCGACATCGTCCGGGCCCATCCGACGAACGGCAAGACGCTCCGGCCGTTCTGAAAGGAGGCGAGGATGTCGAGAACGATACGGACGACCTGCCCGGTTCGGTGCGAGACCTGCGACGGGGAGGGAGTCGTCACGATGATTGGGGACCCGGAGGGGCGCGAGGTCGAATGCCCGGACTGCGGCGGCGAGGGTCGCTGCGGCCGGGAGGTTATGATCTCTCGGGGGGATCCGGGCTGCCGGTATACGAGGAACGGCGACGGCTGGCCTCCGGAGCCGCCGGAAATCGAGTGCGAGGTCCACGGCTTTCTGGAGGGTGATGACTACGAGGCGGCGCTTGACGCCGCACGGGACGCCGACTAGTCGGCGGGAAGGAGCAGAGATGGTAACGAAAGAGATCGCGGTCGGGCCGACGGGGATCGTTATCGAGACGACCGTCAGGGCAAAGGTCGAACCGATGGGGCTCTCGGACCTCATGGACTGGAAGGGCGACGGCTCGGCGGTCGACGTGATCGCCGAGGTTCTCGCGACGATCCGGGCGCTCCTTCTGGAGTTGTCCCGAAAGGTCAACGCCCACGTCGCGGATCCGCCGGTAGCGGATCAGTCCGCACGGTCGATCGACGAGGCCCGGAAGGAACTTGAGGATGCGCTGATCGACGTCGCGGACGCGATCGCGGACTCGGAAAGTCCCGACGAGAAGACCTGTCGAGAATCGTAGAAGGATCATACGAGATGGGGCGTATTGTAGTATACTATAGTATCACGTCGTATAGCGCGACGTAGGAAGGAGGTAGAGATGCCGATGGTGCCGGTGAGATTCCGGGTAGGAGGGACGAACCTGCAGGGGCTCGTTCCGGAGGAGATCCGGGACGCGATCAAGCGGGCTGCGGCGGAGGAGTACCCGATGGAGAGCGAGCGCGAGAGTCTCGTCGTCCGCCGGGCGCTCGCGGAGCAACTCGGGGTCGAGGTCGACGGGGACAAGGTCCGGGCGGCGCTCGCCGACCGATGCAAGGATGAGGGCGACACGACGAGCGGGCAGATCCGGCGACTGCTCATAGCGGCGTTCCACGAGCCGGACGAGGAAACGGTCGAGGACGGAGGGGAGGAGTAGTGGGCGACCTCCACGTCACGGAGGCGCTCGGGCTCGCATTCGGCGACCAGTTCGCCGGGATCCCCGAGTATATTATGGCGTTCGCCAAAGCGCGCGGGACTGCCGTTCACGCGGCCTGTCACTATGACGACGAGGGCGACCTCGACGGGGGGAGTCTCGACGAGGAGGTCCGGCCGTATCTACTGGCGTGGAGGAGGTTCAAGGCGGAGTCGGGGGCGGAGGTAGTCGGGGCGGAGATATCGGTCGCGAGCAAGCGGCATCGGTTCGTCGGTACGCTCGACCGCGTACTGATCGTGAACGGGAACCTCTGCGTCGCCGACCTTAAGGCGACCGCGTCGATCTCCCCCCTCGTCGCGCTCCAGACGGCCGGGTATCAGATCGCGTGGGAGGAGGAGCGGCGCGGCAAAATCGGAGTCCGCTGCTGCGTCCAGATCCGAGGCGACGCGACGTATCGCGTCGAGTGGTATCGAGAGAAGACCGACAAGGCCGTCTTCCTCGCCGCCGTGACGGTAGCGCAATGGAAGCGGAAATGGAGGGTGTGATGGCGGAAAGCAGTCTGGTAGAGATCGAGGCGCCGACGACGATAAAGAACGGGATGGACTCGCTCGACGAGTGGTCCCAGTCGCTCGTCGTCGTCGACGGCAACTCGTACGAGGAGGCGACCGGGACGCTCAAGGAGGTCAAGCGCGTCCGGAAGGAGATCGTCGCGTTCTTCGCCGAGCCGAAGAAGAACGCCCACGCGGCGTGGAAGTCGATCGTCGCCCGGGAGAAGGCGCTGACCGGCCGACTCGACGCGATCGAGAGGCGCGCGAAGGGCGCTATGCTCGACTATCGCAAGAAGGAGGAGGAGCGGGTCCGTAAGGAGCAGGAGCGCCTCCGGGTCGAGGCCGAGGAGAGAGCGCGAAAGGAGCGGGAGCGCCTCGCCAAGCGAGCGGAGGCGGCTCTGGACAAGGGCAATGAGGAGAAGGCCGAGTCTCTCATCGCGGAGGCTGATGCCGTCGAGGCGGTCGCTCCGATAGTCGAGGCAGACGTTCCGACGTCGAGCGGGGCGAGCGCGCAGAAACGGTGGACGGTCAAGTCCGTCGACAAGGCGGCGCTCGTCAAGGCGGCGGCCGAGGACGGAAACCTTCTTGGATATCTTGACGTGAACGAGAAGGCGCTCCGCAAGGTCGTCACGGCGATGGGCGGAGAGGTCAGCATCCCGGGCGTCGAGTTCGAGCAGGCCGAATCCCTGCGGATCGGGAGGTAACGATGAACGTATTGCAGAAGTATGAGGCACCGGCAACGGCGGCGGAGATCCGGTCAAACGTCAACCTGATACAGGAGGTCATGGCCTCCGTGATGAAGGATGGCGTCCATTACGGTACGATCCCCGGTACGCCCAAGCCGACGCTGTACAAGCCCGGCGCGGAGAAGATCTTCTCGACGTTCCGCATCGCGGGGGAGCCGGAGGTCGAGGACCTCAGTACCCCAGACGAGATCCGCTATCGGGTCGTATTCAAGGCGACGTCTCAGGCGACGGGGATCTTCCTCGGCGCGGGCAACGGCGAGTGCTCCAGCGAAGAGGAGAAGTACAAGTGGCGTAAGCCGGTCTGCGATCAGGAGTGGGAAGAGGCCTCACCCGACGAACGGCGTGAGGTCTGGAAGCGCGGCAAGGAGCCGTACAAACTGAAACAGGTCCGTATCCGCCCCTCCGACATCGCCAACACGATCCTGAAGATGGCGACGAAGCGGGCGATGGTCGCTGCCTGCCTCCTCGTTACCGCCGCCTCGGACGTCTTCGATCAGGATATTGAGGACCTCCCGGAGGGCTACGAGGTCAACGGAACTACCACGAAGCCGGGCCCGCGGCAGCCGAAGAGGAAGAGCGAGGCGGGCGTCCCAGTCGACGACGTCTCGATCAAGAAGCAGGGCACAAGCGCCAAAGGTCCGTATACGATCTGGACAATCGTCGCGGGCGGGGTCGCCTACGATACGTTCAGCGAGTCCGACGCGCAGGTCGCGGAGGACGCGAAGTCGGCTGGGGATCTCGTCGTCGTCAAGGGCGAGGATGGTCGATACGGCAAGAGCCTAAAGTCGATCTCCGTGATCCGGCGGGCTGAGGGTGGTCCGGTGGAGAATGAGCAGGAGCCCGGGATGGAGACGAAGTTGCGCAAGATCGCCTCGCTCTCCCCGTCGTCATTCGATGCGATCGTCGAGGGCCTCGGGATCGAGAACATCGGGCATCCGGACGATCTCGACGAGGAGCAGGTCGACGCGGTCTACGCCGCGATGATCTCTCCGTCGGAGGCGTAGCATGAGCGGGGTAAAACGGGCAGCGGTCTTCTCGTTTCTCCTGTTCGTCCTCTACGCGCTCCTGACCATCGGGACGTATATCGAGACGCGATCGGTCTGCGCGACGGCTCTCTGGGTCGTCTGGGGACCTCTCGCGGCCATCTACGCCTCGACGGGGGAGCGGATCGGGGCGATCGAGGAGAGGTTCGACGCCCTCGGCCGCTGGATGATGCTCGTCAACGAGCGCGTCCGGCCGAGGATACGGGAGACGCTCGGCGACGAGGACAACGCATGAGCGCCGATCCGGGCCTCGCTTGTCCGTTCTGCGGGGAGACCCGAGACCTTTCGGAGGTCGCGGTCTCGCGGGCGGACAAGAGGGGATATCAGTTGCTCTGCGGGAACTGCGGCGCCCGCGGCCCGTTCTCCGACAAGCCGTGGATCGCGTGGCGGCGAC
>Ga0272442_10012666_pt1 | contig 10166 bp, 6 predicted proteins | sample SSMForm2O_FD_200262 | JGI IMG/M metagenome (GOLD analysis project Ga0272442, IMG submission 200262) | Marine sediment archaeal communities from Little Sippewissett salt marsh, Falmouth, MA, United States - SSM-Form-2O | ecosystem: Environmental > Aquatic > Marine > Wetlands > Sediment ... | reverse complement strand
TCGGCTTCTATGTGTCATTTGCACTTATAGCCATTGCGATGAGCACCTGTAGTATAACTGTTTTAATGACCACTATCTCCAACTGGTTTCGTAAAAAGGTTGGGTTAGCGATGAGCATCGTCAGTTGTGGTTTTGGAGCAGGTGGCATGATGGTGTTTGTAATGGCACGGTTGGTGGATGCATATGGATGGCGGGACACTGTACAGGGACTGGCTTTTGGCGTGCTTATTATAGCTTTACCACTTTCTATGCTGTTGAGACATAAACCGCAGCAGTATGGGTATCTTCCAGATGGTGAAACCATGTCTGTGAGTGAAATATCAAAGGGCAAGGTCACTGCTGATATAAGAGAATATGGTATTACAATACAGCAGGCATTGAGAACACGAACCTTCTGGCTCATGGCAGTCATGTTTATCTGTCACCATCTGATGGTTAGTACGGCTGTAACTCATGTCATGCCATACCTGACCAGTGTCGGTATTTCCACGACAATAGCTAGCTTTGCAGCATCGGGAATCCCGCTGGCTAGCATACTTGGGAGAATGGGATTTGGCTCACTTGGGGACAGAATTAACAGGAGGAAATTGATGGTGTTAATGTTTGCCATGACTTCACTGGGGCTGCTGGCCTTCCAAATGGTTGGTACCTTTGCTATTGCTGGTGTTGTCGCCTTCCTAGCCCTGTTTGGTGTCGGGTATGGAGGTTTCAATGCAATCCGTCCTGCTTTCGCTCGTGAAGTATTTGGTACCAGGCAGTATGGTACTATTTTCGGCTGTCTTGTTGGTATGGGGATGTTGGGTAATATTGCCGGCCCGTATATAGCCGGCAAGATGTTTGATATACAGGGTAGCTATCAAAATGTCTGGTTGCTCTTTGTTGCTGTTGCCCTCATTGCTCTTTTTTCGACAATGGCTATCAGGGATAAAGAAATACTATGTGATGACAAATCTACAGGCTAATATAAGAGCAGCCATAATATACTGGATTACTATAATGCCGAAAATATTCCATACTACGCCCGGCTATCTCCCTCTTAAGGTAAGTATAGAAAGTCCGTATAGTTTGATATATTGAGTATCCGTATTAGAGTATTTTATCTATTTCGGCTTTTTCTTCAGCAGTTAGCTTCCAGTCTGCCGCAGCTACATTGGCTGACAGTTGCTCAAAGCTCATAGCTCCGGCAATCACTGAACCCAACCATGAGTTATAGAGTAACCAGGCTATGGCAAGTTCTCCGACACTATGACCATGCTCTTTTGAAAAGGACTCAAGTTTTTCCAGTTTATCGAAGTTATTATCGGTGATAATATCATCGTAGATTGAAAAGGGTTTTGCCAGTCGCATATCTGCGGGAATATCCTGACCACGATGATATTTCCCGGTAAGAAAGCCACTGGCGAGTGGCCCCCATGGTATTACACTAATGCCATGAGCTTCGCAACAGGGGACTAATTCCTTTTCAATGCTGCGGTCAAGCATGTGGTATTTTGGTTGTACTGCAATGAAGGATTCTAGATTGTGGGCTTTGGATGTCCACCAGGCATCATTGACCTGCCAGGCATCATAGTTGGAACATGCAATATACCGCACCTTGCCAGATCTAACCAGATTATCCATCGTACGTAATGTTTCCAGTATCGGGGTCATTGGATCGTTCCAGTGGATATAGTAAAGATCGATGTAGTCAGTATTAAGGCGTTTTAAACTTGCCTCAACCGCCTTCATAATATAATCTCGTGAGCCGCCTTGTTGGGCAGGAGTCAATGTGCGTCTGTAGCCAAATTTTGTAGCGATAATGACTTGAGAACGTTTCCCCTTTACAGCTTGACCTACTAATTCCTCAGACCTTCCTTGAGAGTATAACTCAGCTGTATCAATGAAATTAATACCCAGCTCCAGGGCATGGTTGATAACCTCAATGGATTGTTTCGTATCAGATCGTCCACCGAAGTTATTACCTCCCAACCCGATTGCAGAAACTTTAAGCCCAGAATTTCCAAGCCTGCGATATTCCATTTTAACTCCTTTAAGGTGCTGTATTTTCTTGCGTACATTACAGGACATTTCATTATTGGTCAACAGATAAATTTAGACATTGGTGAGAAAATGCGACATCTCCGGATGAGATCAGGCTTTTCACAAGAGGATATTGTCTGGAAAGCTAGTGTGGAATATACTATTTTAATCGGTATAGAAAGCAGTGTTCTTTAGAAAACTATCTTTAGGTTCAGGGATAAACTATTATTATAGCTATAGCGATTTCTATTGAAGAGCTAATCAGGGAAAATCATGGTAAAAATAGTAGGTCATAGAGGAGCGTCAGGATATATGGAGGAAAATACTCTCCACTCTTTTCAATATGCAATCGAAATAGGATGTGACAGAACAGAACTGGATGTGAGATTATCAAAGGATAATGAAATTATAGTAATTCATGATGATGAGGTTTCGAGGGTAACTGATGGCAAAGGTATAGTTAAAGAGTTGACTCTGAGAGAGATAAAAGAATTTAATTACCCTGACAATCAGAAACTGTCGACACTCCAGGAAGTTATAGACCTCTGTAAAAATAAAATTAGTTTACAAATTGAACTTAAAGCCGAAGGCACACCGCAGCTAGTGAATCAGCTGGTGCTGAAAAATGGTATTGAAAATGAGGTAGTAGTCACCTCTTTCGATTTAAATCTTCTGCAGGAGACAAAAAAACTGAATCCGGCACTGAAAGTTGGACTTTTATTCGGAGAATATTCCGAAGAGATATGGGAATTTGTCGGAGAAGTACCTCTGGATATTATCGGTCCAAAATATACTATAGCCACATATGAATTGATACATAGAGCCCACACGCTGGGTAAAATAGTTTATGCTTATCACGTGAATCAGGGAGATGTAGGAGAAAAACTTATTGCTCGTGGTGTAGATGAAATAGGCTCAGACTTTCCGAAATTATTTCTCCGTTCCTGATTTGATCATTGTCGCTAAAAATAAATTGGACTTTCTATTGGCTCAGGTCTCAGTCCGGATAGCCCCCGCTCTTTTTGCTACTTTTTCCACCTCTATTTTATGTGAAAATAGCAAGCATTCTTTTTTAGGATTGTCGAGGGAAGCCGTAAGCTCACGTAATTCCTCCAGAAATTTTGATTGAAGGATGTCCTTTATCGGCTTTTCTTTAATATTGTCCACAGCAAAATGGCTGTAAGGGCATGGTTCAATATAACCATCAGCGTTAATGTGAATCATTCCCTTACCTGCTGCTAAACATTGTCCGTCCTTATATTCATCTGCCGGCAAGTTAAAGATTGGAGGTCTTGCTTCTTTATTTCGCTCAAGTAAAGCTTTTTCCTTATATTCTCTATCGCTATCATCCAGAACGAATGATTTCCTGAGATTCTTTTCAAAGGGAACATAGTCTGTAAAGAATCCAAATCTGGCTCCACGCTTCCATTGCCTATCTACCCATTCCCTTGAAGTAACTTCCCTGAAATTTTCATGTGTGATCATTGCTGAAAATCCGAACGGCACTTTATTATCCTTAAGTTGTTTCATGGCATTAATAACTTTAGCGGTTACCCCTTTGCCCCTTCTGAGGTCTGTGTGGCATTCCTCTCCCTCAATTGATATAACCGGAAAGATGTTTTTTGCCTTCCGAAAAACACTTATCTGCGGGCCTATTAACGTACCGTTGGTATAGAAAAGGAAAAAGCACTCCCGGAAAGACGCTAATTTTTCTAAAAGTCCACTAATTAAAAGAGGCTCGCCACCTGCAATAATGAAATAACAGATGCCTAATTCCCTGCATTCATTAATAGTATCGCAAATCTTTTCAAGAGATAATTGCTTCTTAAAGCTGTAGTTTTTAGCATAACAGCCGATGCAATCCAGGTTACATTGCCAGGTGACAGAAAAAATACAAAGGAAAGGAATCGGTACCTGTAATTCCTCTTCCTTTTCACGCCTTACCCTTTCTCCTTTCTTTATTGTAGATATAAAAAATCTTGTACGAGAGATCAGTCCGGGCAGATCACCCGGAGATTTCAGTGCCTGGGTGAGTAGTATCTCGGGATACTTTATCAGGTTGCTATTAATACGCATTGTTTCTTAATTCCTCTTTTCGATTTTAGAGCCTGATATTTAAATAGTCCTATTGAAAAATCATCTATTAAATTCTATATGCAATCAGTAACTCATTTTAAGTAGCAGATAATTAATACCGTACTTTTAGCCTTGATTTAGGAACCGTTATTGTAGCTTATCATGTGGCGAGCCAAACCTTTGTGGAATTGAAATAGTTTTGAGTCTAATATCCATAGGGTGACTCTTTAAGTAACGATAAACTCTCTGTGACCTTTTCTGTATAAAAACGATAGGTTGGCAAATCCTGCTAAAAGTTTCTATATAAACCTGTAACGTTTAGGATATTCCTTGATGTCTTTCTCATAAATGTCGACTATTGCTTCAAGAGTTGAATATTGTGGCTTCCAGCCCCATTCTTTTACAGCATAGCTATCATCAAAAACCTTCATAACAGCATGCCTTCCGTGAAGAGTCTGCAGCTCCGGGTCAAGATTATAGGTGACTTTGGCTTCAGGAAAACGTTTAGTAAGAAATGTTTCGAGTTCCCTGGCTGAGATTACAGATGGAATTCCGGCAACATTGTAATTCATCATTCGGATGTTTTCTTTGGGTGCTTGTAATACCATATCAGCAGCCCTGGCAGCGTCTCTAACATATATCGGGGAGATCGTTGTCTCCGGGGTCCCATAGATACATTCGTTTGGTTTCCCTGAAATTGCGTCTTCAATCATCTGTGGTGCCCAATGTCCTGGTGTACGAATATTGGGACCAATCATGTGGGCATAACGGATTGAGCGGAAGTCCAATCCGAATTTATTACTATAGAACCTTCCAAGCCCTTCTATATAAAGTTTACCACAACCGTAAACAGTGATTGGTCGCTGTATACTAATATCTGTACACACTTCATCCATCTGTAAACCGAAGGTACCGACAGTGCTGGTAAACATCATTTTTTTCACATTAAGCAGTCTGGCAGCTTCAAGTACGTTATAACTCCCGATGACATTGCTTTGGAATGAAGCCCATGGGTTTAGTTCGGACATATACGTGAGCATAGACCCCATGTGGTAGATTTCTGTGATGCTGTTATCTTTCACTACATTAATCACTTCAGAGAAGTTACCCACGTCTCCACGTACTACCTTCACCTTGCTCTCAATATCTCCGATACGATAGCGATTGATAGCAATATCAAACAGGACCACTTCCTCTCCACGGGCAACGAGTATGTGTGCCAGTTCTGCACCAATATACCCTGTTCCTCCTGTAATAAGTTTTACCATTATGTTTACACCCCTTTCACTTGTTACGCTTAATTATTGTTCTTCCCGTAGAGTATTATATAAAGCGCATAATAGTTCAATGCTTTAACCAGTCCCTGGTACTTGTACCAATCAGTTAGTACCATAAAAAGGGAGGTTGCCCGGACCTGATATTACTTTTGGAATGATTTTAAGGATTACATTAAACAGATATTGTCTCAGAAGTAGTAATAAGAGCTTTAAATACCGATAACGTGTTAAAGAAATAAGGGATGGAATTCGATATTCCACCCCTTATTTTTACAGACTAGCTGCTTTCTTGCTTAATTTATGTCCTCGAAGGTTATTAAAGCGCCTTCAAAAAGGTACTCTGTACCGTTCCAGCCTATCATGACGTTGTTGTCGCAATCAACATCATCGGTTAATACTAACCAGATTTTAGCTCCATCATTTTCGTCCGATTCAATTGGCAGGTCTCCAGTTTTTACTGAATTCTTGATATGAATGTTGCCATCCTCGCAGACCGTACCGGTTCCCAGGCAGATAAGATTATTACCTGGCCAGGGGTCGGGATAATAGATTAGTGTATAGTCCAATCCTGGTTCCAGTTCATGACCATTGAAGACAAAATCAAAGGTTTCTCCAGAAAGGTTGTACTTCATTTTCCCCCAGGCTCCACCTTCCAATATCGTCCAATCGGTATTGTCCTTCTCCCAAAGATATAAATGACCAATGTTAGATTTTCCTGACTGTCCATTCTTCCCTGCAGCCATCACCGGAGCCGCTATCAAGGCAGTCATCATTGCAACTACAAGTGCTATCATCAGGAACTTTTTCATTCTATCTCTCCTCCTTTATTTATGTTTTATAACGTTCTGCCACATATCGACCTTTTATGAAGCTAGGCTTAAAAATTATCAGGTCGATACGATACTGTCTATCGCCAAATGGTAGCCGTACTATTAGTTGATTGACAGCATAATTTTATTGTGGTTAGTGAAGAAGTTAGAAGGTGTCTCTCTATCGCAATAGTTCGATGGATTATTAACTTTATAAACTTGCTCCCTGAAAGCCAGTCCAGTGGGGAGCAGGTCAAGTTTACGGTGATAAGATTTGCATAAGAGAGTAAATTGATTGAGGAAGGTAAGAGAGAGTACAATCAGCTACTGATATCTAGTGCCCTGGACTATATCCCTAAACTTGAGGCTATATTAATTATTGTAATGACTTAATAATTGGCATGATTATCATAGAGGAAAATTACGTATATGACAGCCTTGAAGGATCATGTTTATAACATAGAATGGCAGAGGGAGATAATGCGATGCCTGAACCTGGTGATTTCTATCTAAAGACGGTCAAAGACTGCTTCGAAGCTCTTAATACAAGTGAAAAGGGACTTTCAAACGCGGAGGCTCAAAAGCGGCTCACTAAATACGGCGAAAATCAGCTCGTTACCCTGGCAAAGACGCCGAAGTGGTTACAGTTTTTACTTCAATTTAAGGATGTCCTTGTTATTATCCTCATCATCGCAGGAATCATTTCTTTCACCATTGGCAACGTAAGCACCGGTTCCATTATGTTTGTAATTGTACTGATAAACGCTTTTATCGGTTATGTCCAGGAACATAAAGCGGAAAGCATCATGGATTCCCTGAAAAAACTCGTTCAGTCTCCTGCTAAAGTTTACAGGAACAGTGAATTAACTGAACTGTCACAGGTTAAGCTGGTGCCGGGTGATATTCTGTACCTTGAGGAAGGTGCTAAAGTTCCTGCCGATGTTCGTATAATTGAATCATTTAATTTGAGTACCAACGACTTTTCCCTGACGGGGGAGTCCATGCCTCAAGAAAAACACAGTAACACAATACAGAAGAAATTACCTCTGGCAGATCGTGACAATATGGCTTATCTCGGAACTACCGTTGCTACAGGTAATGCGAAAGGCGTAATCGTAGCGACAGGGATGAATACGGAACTGGGGAGAATCGCAGGCCTGACACAGGAAGAGAAGAAATCCAAATCTCCTTTACAGATGGAGATGCAATCTATTGCCAATAGAATTACTGTTTTTGCCATAATAATTGCCATTGTGCTATTCAGCGTTACTATTTGGCAGGGGCTTGGTCTGAATTTAGCACTTATCTACGCCCTGGGCCTTGCAGTCGCTGTTGTTCCCCAGGCACTTCCAATGCAAATCACAGTGGCCTTGTCGAATGGCGTAGCCCGTTTGGCTAAAAAGAATGCCGTCATTAAGAAATTATCTTCAGTAGAGACCTTAGGATCAACCAATGTTATTTGTACAGATAAAACAGGTACGCTTACTAAAAATGAGATGACTGTTAAATATATCTGGTTCGATAATCATCAATATGAAGTCTCAGGAGTTGGCTATGAGCCGGAGGGGGAGATACTGGATTCCAACGGAAATAAGCTGACAGAACAGGAGATTAAAAAGATAGAAGTCCTGCTCGATACAGCTACTATGGCATCTAATGCAGAAATCCATGAGGCCGATAAGGATCATCCGGGCTGGTATCCTATTGGAGATCCAACCGAAGCCGCCCTTATCACAGTATCAACGAAACTGGGGACGCGCTCTCCCAAGGAGGATGAAGAGAATCCGGAGCTTAAGGAATTCCCCTTTGATTCCGAGCGAAAAAGGATGAGTTCTGTTCGACAATTTGATAATAAGAAAGTCCTCTGTATGAAAGGAGCAATCGGGTCTGTTCTTTCAGTCAGCAAATATATTTACAAAGAAGGTAAAGCAGACAAGCTTACAGAGAAGGATACTGAAACACTGAATACGCTTAACGTAGAATACTCTAAGAAAGCAATGCGCGTCTTAGCATTTGGATACAGGGAACTAAAAGATGAGAAACATGATTACGAAATGGATGATGTTGAGAAAAATATAACTTTGTTAGGCTTGATGGCAATGAATGACCCTCCAAAGGAAGGGATGGAAGATGCAATAGACGATGCTCATGAGGCCCATATTAAAACCTTTATAATGACCGGAGACCACGCCATCACAGCACAGGCAGTGGGAAAGCAAATCCACCTCTCTCCTGAAAACGAAGAGGCTGTTGTAATTACTGGAGAAGAGCTTTCGGAAATTAAGGATGAGAAGCTTACACAGATTATGGAAGATCATCAGTCTCTTATTTTCTCCAGGGTTTGTCCGGAGGATAAACTGAGAATTGTCAAAGTGTTAAAAAGCAGAGGAGAGGTGGTTGCAGTTACAGGGGATGGAGTCAATGATGCACCTGCACTAAAAAGTGCCCATATCGGCGTTGCTATGGGGACTATTGGTACTGACGTTGCGAAAGAAGCTTCTGAACTAATACTGCTTGACGACAGCTTCTCAACACTTGTATATGCAATAAGAGAAGGCAGGATAATATATAACAACCTGAAGAAAACGATAATTGCCTCTCTTACCAGCAATGGTGCAGAACTTGCTATTGTTCTTTTAGGGCTGGCAGGGGTGGCATTATTTGGATGGCCAATCCCAATTCTGGTTATTCAGATACTGGCAATTGATCTACTGGCAGAGATTTTACCGCTTACAGCTCTTACCTTTGATCCGGGTTCGAAAGATTTGATGACCTCTCCACCTCGAAAGCAGGATGAGCATATCCTGAACAAATATACAATGTCTGAGATACTGTTCCTGGGTTTTCTCATGGGAGCACTTGGTTTTGCAAATTTCGTTGTGTTTATGGGGCGTACTAGCACTGAACTTACAGTAACCCATTTTCTATACTCGAGAGCTACTACCATAAGCTACGCTACTATTGTCTTCTGTCAGTTCGCCAATATCTTATCGAGAAGATATGCCTATGACTCATTTTTCAATAGCAATTTTTGGAGTAACAAGAAGATACTATGGTCTGTTGTAATCTCAATTGGATTCACAATGACAGCAATATACACGCCTTTCATCAACAGCTTTTTGGGATTTGCTCCCTTGACCCTCAGCGATTGGGCAAGTGTTCTTGCTGCAGCAGCTCTATTCCTGGCAGCTCATGAAATCATCAAGGCATTCAAACGCTCAAGAAGAAAAGTCACTGCATGACTCATTGAAACCTGGATTTGGGTATGGGTCTAACCTATGTAATTGAAGGTATACTATTAATAATGGCCATAAACAGCAATATAGATACGTTTGCTGTAATCCCTGCAGTAATAGTATTCAGTAGTCATTTATTTCTCACCGGGATACTCGACCATGAAACAGCGTATAGGTAAAGAAAGCATAATAATCCGGATGATTTAAGATAAAATCCGGGGAATCCGGATTGCACAATCGCTGATACTCCGCCCAATCAGCTTCACCCAGCTCTGTTTTAACATCTACCCAGCGCATTTTAATAAGCGCAGTCATAGCATCGTGGATATCATTACTTAATGGAGCTTGAATAGTGCGGACAAAGGCCTGTGCTCTGGCATCCCTCAAATCTAATTTACGAAACCAGCTCAGAGCCCGAAAATGGTGAAACTCTGGTTTCATGCCATTTATGAAAGGGGCAATTCCTGATGAAGTAGTGTTAAGTTTTGCCTCCAGCAGAGGATAGCCCGGAAGCAGCATTTGGAAAGAATATATAAGTAGAGCAACAATACCGCCGGGATTCACTACTCGTACCATCTCTTTAAGCGGTGGCAAAGGATCTGAAGCACTGTATCCTACCAGGTTAGAACTCCATGTCCAGTTGAAAGACTTATCATTAAAGGGGAGTTTATTCATATTCCCTTTTTGAAACGATACTACATCTGATAGTGCTGACTCTGTTGCAGCTTTTTTCGCATAAGCTATAAATT
>Ga0272442_10012665_pt1 | contig 10166 bp, 6 predicted proteins | sample SSMForm2O_FD_200262 | JGI IMG/M metagenome (GOLD analysis project Ga0272442, IMG submission 200262) | Marine sediment archaeal communities from Little Sippewissett salt marsh, Falmouth, MA, United States - SSM-Form-2O | ecosystem: Environmental > Aquatic > Marine > Wetlands > Sediment ... | reverse complement strand
TCACAAATGCGGTTATGCCTGCGATGAGCACAAGCACGCTCATCAGGTTGACAAGCACCGGCTGTTCAATGGAGAATTTGGGTATCCACATGCGTGTTTAATCCTTGTGGCCGGGTACGGCGCCGGCGTCTGCCGGTGACCCGGCCGGCGGCCGCATCGTCTCATCGGGCAGCACAACCCGTTGGCCTTCTTCAAGGCCGGCACGCACGACCACACGGTCGTCCTGTATCGTGCCGAGGTCCACCGTGCGCATGACGGGCGCCCCGTCGATTATGACCTTGACGGTGGTGTCGCCGTGCACGGATGCCACGGCGTCCCGTGGAATGGTAAGCTGAAGTTCGGGCCGTGTGGAGCGGATGCGCGCGCGCGCGATCATGCCGGGCAGGATCCGCGTCTTGGGGTTATCGACATGGATTTCTACCGGAAATGAACGGGACGTGTCCTCGGCCTTGCGGGCGATCGTCTGCAGCGTGCCGGTGAATGTCTCTTCGGGCAGGCTGTCGATGGATACGCTGGCCGCAGATGCGGGGCTTATTTTGGGGATATCGCGCTCGGAAACATTGATGACAACCTTCACGGCGGACAGGTCGACCAGTGTGAGCAGTCCCTGGCCCGGTGTTACATAATGACCGGTTTCAACCGAGCGCAGCGCAACAGTGCCGTTGTAAGGAGCCGTGATTTTCGTGTCACGGTATTCTTTTTCAGCCGCCTTGAGTTCGGCCCTGGCGAGCTGCACATCAGCGTTTGCAACAGCGGCGTCGAGGGCGGTGCTGTCATGCTCGGTATCGGACAGTATACCTTCGGCAAAGAGCGAATCGGCCTTGGTCCTGTCGCGCTGGCTTTTTTTGAACTGGGCCAGGGCCTTTTTCAGCTGGGCGCGTTTTTTTTCGAGGTCGATCAGACGGCTTTCGCTTTCAAGCTCCACGATGACATCCCCGGCGTGCACTGCGTCGCCGATGTCGTGGTGGACGGCGACAACCCTGGCTGAAATTTCCGCGCTCAGGTCGGCCTCCTGCCGGGCGTGTACCACGCCCATGCCCTGTATGTCCTCAAAGACATTTTCGCGCAGCACGGGCGCTGTACGGTAGTCGGGCTTCACCGGAGCGGTTGCCTGGGTATCAGGAGCGCTGTTGCCGCAGGCTGCGCATGCCAGCAGCATCAACAGCAGGGCCGCGTGGCGGAGAGGTGTGGTAAGCATCGTTTGGGTCATCCTGAACAGAATTCGGGTTACGGTTAATATGAAATTTTGCGGAAAATGCCGGTCGCCGTGATAAGCGCGTGCAGCAGCTTATGCTGGTCTTTTTTGCTGAGTTTGCCCAGGGTGTTTTCAAGTTCGTGCACGCGCTGTGCCACGAATGCCTCCAAAACGCGGCGGCCTTTGTCGGTCAAGCATACCTGCACGATGCGGCGGTCGTTCTGGCTCCGCCGGCGCAGGACAATTCCCTTGGCCTCCAGGCGTTTGATAATAACGGTCATGTTGGACAGGGGCAGGTGCGCATTTTTACTCAGTTCGCTCATGGTATATTCGGCTTCACGATCCATGAATGCCGACAGGCCTTTGAGCTCGAGCAGGGTCAGGTCCGCGTGTTCGCTCATGACCGGCTTGCTCATGGTGCGGCGGAAGTATTCGCTGAAGAAACTTCCAGCAGCCCGCATGTGTTCCTCCAGATTCTGGTATTCTACAAATTGTTTGCCCATGGATTTCATGGCCGGCGCCCGGGTGAAAAGTTATATATATAATTATATATATAAATATTATAGAAATAAATTTTATTTGTCAAGTGCGGAAATCAGGCCCTGCAGCGGGGGCGTACGAGGACGCTCGGTTGGCAGAAGCGGCAGGCTTACGGTGTGGGCACCGGTTCTGGTTTCGGGTGGCGGACCAGGTCGATCGCCCGGTCGAAATCAAAGTCGGGATCGTCCTGTATGCCGTGACAGGTGCGGCAGATTTGCTCCACGACACAGCTCGGGCATTCATCGCCCAGCCCGACGATATAGCCGTGCCCTTTCTGCTCAGGCTGCCTGATATGCCGTTCGGCCGGCCCGTGGCAGGCCTCGCATTGCACCCCCGTTCTGTCAGGTTCGGGATAACCGCCTGCGGCGTCCATACCGGTGACAATGCGGTGCAGCCGATCGGGCGGCGTGGCTTTATCGGGTGCCAGGGACGCATGGGCGGTTGAACGCCAGTGGTGGTACTGGTGCGGGTGGCATTCCCGGCAGGCCTGTGCGCCCACAAAGCGTGCGGGATTATCGAAGGGGTTCAAGGCCACCCCGGTGCGGTTGAGCAGCGCCAGGCGCCCGGCGCGGTCGAGGCCCGCGAGATCGGGCATGGCATTGTGCCGTATCTGCGTGAAGCGCCGGGGGAAAACGAAGTTGAGGGACTCTTTTTCAGTGTGACAGCTCAGACACAGTGCCTTCCACTGAGCGGCTTTTTTTTTGTTCTCCCTTTTACCGCTGTAGGCGCTGCAACTTTGATAGCCGGGGCCGTGGCAGGACTCGCATTGCACGTTTTCAAGACGGCGAGCAGGGCGCGCTGGCTGGTAGCCCCCGGCCTGTTCGTAACCGGTTACATGGCAGCCGATGCATTCAGGGTTGCGGGTTTCGCCTTTGCGTATCAGGGATGCGAATGCGGCTGCGTGGCCGGTCAGTGACCATTGCAGGTGCTGCTGTTCATGGCAGACGCTGCAGCGCTGTTCACCTGAATAGCCGTTCTTGATGAGCAGTGGCGGGTTGTCCATGCCGGCAAGTTTACGCAGGGTCATGCGGTAGACATCTTTGAGATAGCTGCTGAAGCCTATGTGGACAGATTCGATCGATCCCTGGGGGTTGATGATGAACGCGCACGGTACGGGTCCGGTAAAGGATTCGAAGAGCGAAACGAGCTTCCATTCTGGATCGGCAACAGCTGGAAACGAATAGCTGTTTTCGCGCATAAACGTGGCGGTGGGTTCACGCCCCATCAGGCTCAGGGTGAGTATTTCGAAACGGCCTTTGAGCTCACCGGTGTACAAACCGTTGAGGAAGTCAAGCTCGTTGACACAGTTGCCGCAGCGCGGTGAAAAAATTGTGAGCACAAGGGGCTTGCCCCGGTGCAGCGCCGCTATCGAGATGTTGCTGCCGTCGACCGCTACAGCCTTGAACGACGGCACAGCGGGTTTAAGGCCCAGCACGGGCTGGTCTCCCGGCATATACGGGATATTCAACTGCGCGCTCAGGTAGGTTTGCCACTGCTGTTTCAGGTTCATGTGGGCGGGGGTCCGGTCGGCACGGCGAAGACCTGCCTGACGGCCCTGTTCGTTGAGCAGTATGAAGCCCACAGCGTCCTGCATGTTGAAGCGCCTTGCCAGGGATCCGTCACCGTCGATCAGCACCGGAAGTGTAAGCATGTTTCGGGCGTTGAAGACACGCACTTCCTCCGGGCGGTCTCCGTTAAGGGCGATGCCGCTTACATCGAAATTGTACTGCCGTCGCTGCAGGTACAGCTCCTGCATAAGGGCCGCAGCTTCCTGCGCTCGGGGATCATCAATGTTGTAAAAGAAAAGTATCAAACGTTGTCCCTGTCGTGTTGCGGACCGGACCGTTTCAAAAAAGGCTTGTACGGCAGGTGCCGGGGCGCTTACGGCCGGCTTAGCCGCACCTGGCCGCGCGGATACGGTGATGCATACCAGTAGTAGAAAAGAGAGCAGGATTGATGTTTTCATATGGCATTGCCGCAACTGCCGCGCGCTGCAGGACTATGGTGGGCGCGGCAGCCGATATTATTTTTTTATCTGATGCAGGGGCGCATGTCTGCGGCCGTGGAAGAGCAACGCAGGGCCGACCGGTATCAATAGTAGCAGAATATGCAGTGTGCTTCAAGCGGGAATCGTGTGATGAACCCCGCCGTTCACTCTGCAGTCCGTGAGGTGCCGCGCCGGCGTGCAATCAGCAGAAGCAGTACCGATGCTGCCAGGCACACTGCGGCAAATACATCGCCGAAACGGCTGTAAACGGTCAGGCCGTCCAGTGCGCTCACGGTTGTCTGCAGCGATGCTTCCGTGAACACGGCGGTTTGCGCAATGATTTTTCCGGTAGGTGCGATAGCTGCGCTGATGCCGGTATTTGCGCAGCGCAGCAGGAAGCGTTTGTTCTCTACCGCGCGCAGCACAGCCATGGAAAGATGCTGGTATGGCGCGCAGGTGCGGCCGAACCAGGCGTCATTGGTTATGTTGACGATGCATTGTCCGCCGAGCCGTACGAAGGTGCGCGTAAGATTCGGGAAAATGATTTCGTAGCAGATAAGCGGAGCGAGCGCCGTATCGCCGGTCCTGAGCAGTGTTATGCCTTTGCCGGGGGTGAAGTCGCCGATGCCTGTCACCATCCGGGTGATAAACGGAAACAGCCGTTTCAGGGGGACATATTCGCCCCATGGTACCAGGTGCAGTTTGTCGTAGCGCGCGGTGATTTCTCCGTCGGGATTCATCAGAAACGCACTGTTGTGGTAGCTGGGCCGGGCACTGTTGTGTGTGAAGGACGGGCTGCCGAATACCAGCCAGCCGCCGCTGTGCCGTGCTGCGCGTACGACATGCTCCTGATAGACCGGTTCATCTTGGAAGAAAAAAGGCGTAGCCGATTCGGGCCAGATTGTGAGATCCGTGTGCTTCTGTGCGGGCGCGGTGCTGAGGCGAAATAGTCGCTGCATGGTTGCATCGAGATGTGCGGGGTCCCATTTGAGGTCCTGCGGAATGTTGGGCTGAACAAGCAGCGCGGTGAACTGTGTGCCTGAAGGCTCGTGGAATTCCTGCACGCGTATGTGGCCGTAGCAAAGGCTTGCGGCGCTCAGCACCAGGGCGCAGCAGGGTTCCAGCCGCGGTATGCGTCTGCGCCTGGTTAGTGCGTGCAGGGCGGCTGCGGCGGCACAGTTGCCCATAATCAGCAGGAAACTCACGCCGTAGACGCCGGTGATATCGGCGATCTGGATGATGCGCAGGTTTCGGAATTGCGAATATCCCAGCAGTTCCCAGGGAAAGCCCGTTAAAATCCATGATTTGACATATTCGGCGGCGACCCAGCATACCGGCAGCGTCAGGGTAAGCCGGAGGCCCGTGCGCTTCTGGATAAAGGCGCTGCACCACAGGGGCAACGCGACGAATGCGCTCAGAAAAACAGCGAACAGTGCGAGCATCAGCCCGGCCAGCGGGCGCGGCATGCCGCCGTAGGAGTTCATTGAGACGACCACCCAGTAGATCAGGCCCACGTGATAGACTGTGCCGGCAATGATACCCTGTGCCACGGTGCCGGGCCGCTCCCGTCGAAGCACTACCATGATGAGCGGTACCATGCATATCCAGGCAAGGCCGTGCAGGCCTGCCCGGGGGAATGCAAGCACCATCATGGCTCCGCTGAGCAGGGCAGGGATATACGGCACGGTTGTGCGGAGAGGTCCGGAGGGCATTGTTTAAATACTTGCTTTCTGAAGCGGGTACATTGTATATAACTTGTAATTTGCAAGTCAATGACGTGTGCCGTATGTACGGATGGTGCTGCCTGAGCGAAAAACACCGGTACGCCTCCGCTTTATGTAGCATATTTACGGCTAAAACCAAAAGGATAATAGTCCTGACCGGGTTTGTGCGTACACGATGCACGCATGGAATTTTACTTGGAGTGAAAGGAGTACGCCTGTGAGCCGGATCCACCCCGCAGCACTGATTGCGCCCGGTGCCCGACTGGCCGATGATGTCGAGGTCGGCCCCTACGCCATCATCGAAGATCATGTCAGTATCGGCAGCGCCACGTGTATCATGGCGCATGCCGTTGTTCGTCCCTACACGACAATAGGAGAGCGCAACAGCATCCACATGGGTGCTGTCATCGGTCATGATCCGCAGGATGTTGCTTTTGACCGGGGTGTGGAAAGTTATGTGCACATCGGCTGCGACAATATTATCAGGGAATACTGCACCATCCATCGCGGCACCAGGCAGGGCAGTGCGACACGCATCGGCAACAATAATTTCCTGATGGCTGTATCCCATGTCGGTCACAATGTTCACATAGGCGACGGGGTTATCCTTGCCAATAATTCTGCGCTAGCAGGATATGTCACGGTTGGAGACCGGGCTTTCGTTAGTGGCGGGGTCCTGATTCACCAGTTTTGTTCAGTTGGTCGCTTGGCAATGCTCAGCGGTGGCGGGCGTTTCAGCTGTAATATTCCGCCGTTTGTTATCGCGCTTGAGCGTAATGCCGTAGCCGGGCTGAACATGGTCGGCATGCGCCGCGCAGGCGTCACCCCCGAGGCGGTCCGCGAGCTCAAGGAGGCCTACCGGCTGCTGTATAAAGCCGGCCTGCTGCGGGCAGAGGCCATCGCGCGCATGCAGGCCTGTGACTTTTCGAGCGAAGAGGCCCGCGAGTTTCTCGCATTCGTTATCGGCAGCGAGCGTCCGCTGGTGCAGGCGCGCGGACGCCACGCAGATGAGGAATAGCGTTTCGCACCCCTGTGGTGCCGGATCTCGGCACTGTCTGCGTTTTTGCTTGCCCTTTTAACGCAGGGGTGCCAGTATGGCAATTACGGGGGGGCGTGAACGGGCTCATGCGCCCAGCGGGCATGTTGGGGGCGTTAATCGTGTAACGATATATTTTGTTCAGGCGGAGTTCAGGATGAACAGGGATATACGGGTTCTTGTGGTCGATGATCTGGAGGCGATGCGTATGTCCGTATGTGACATTTTGCGTCATCTTGGTTTTACCAATGTAGTTCAAGCACAGGACGGCAACCAGGCGCTTGCAATGCTCAGATCGCAGGACGTTGATTTCCTGATCACCGATCTTGATATGCCAGGTATGGATGGTGTTGCACTGGTGCGCGCACTTCGCTCCGATGACGCCCTGAAGGATATTCCGGTTCTTTTTTTGACCGGCCAGGGCGAGAAATCACGGGTGGTCGAGGCGGCCCAGGCCGGGGTCAATGACTATATGCTCAAGCCGTTTACCATGGCCCTGCTTGAAAGTAAAATACGTGCCATTTTAGGGCAGGATTCCTGACAGTCAGGAATTGATTACGGAGTCACCTGCACGGAGGCTCTGGATGGTGCATCCCGTATTACCCGCCGTCTCGGCATTTCATGAACAGACATGTGCTGCCATATTTTTTTCATATGGCAGCCTGTAATCCGGCCGGCCAGTTCCGGTGCGTTGATTCGCGCAGCCGCTTAACGGAAGATTGAATACGTATCAGGTGTTTCGCGCATGCTTGCCGTTTACAAAAAACCTACGGTTGTGATGTCGACTGCGCTGTTCGCGTATGCCGGGGCGTTTTATCTGATGAATGCGCTGTTCGGCAGGGGCATGACCATTGTCGTCGTGATTCCGGTCGTGGCCGCGGCCTGGCTTTTCGGCATGTCCTGGGGGGTGGTTGCGGCGCTGCTGAGTTTTGTCGCCAACAGCGTCCTGTGCATGGCCTTCGGGATTGACTGGCGAGAGCATGTGGTTATCCAGGGGGCACTGGTCCCCGGTACCGCAGCACTTGTCGCCATTGCTCTGCTGGTCGGCTACATGAGAAGGCTGCAGCAGCGTCTGCAGCATACTGTGGCCGACGTCAGCCAGGCGGTCGATGAACAGCGTCAGGCGGGGGATGACCTGCGCGAACTGATGCGGTTTTCCGATAACGTGATCGAGAGCTCGATCGACAGTATCGTGATCGGAGACGAGAGCGGAACCATCGTACGCGTAAACCGGGCGCTGCTTGAAATGAGCGGATACAGTCGGGAAGAACTCATCGGCCAGAGCTCCATTGTGCTTTCAAATCTTGTACCCGGCCGATACATCAGCACGACCGGTGAAACCATTCAGATTGACGACACCTATATGCAGAAGGCCCGGTCGCTTCATGAGCAGTTTTTCGAGACCGGGCGCATTTCGAACTGGGGATATTATATTTTACGAAAGGACGGCCGGCTGGTGCCGGCAGAGTGCAGCATGGTGCTGATGCGCGATGAGGCGGGCAACCTGAACGGCTCGCTGGCAATTATCCGCGATATCGGCACCCGGCGTGAAATAGAGCGTGAACTGGAGAGTCACCGTGCGCATCTGCACGATATGGTGGAGGCGAAAACCGCACAGCTGCAGGCCCGCGAGCAGGAAGTCGAGGCCACCAATCAGCAGCTCAGGGCTGCCAACGAGCAGCTGCAGGCAGCCAACATGCAGCTGCGCCGCAGTGAACAGGCCCTGCGCGAGAGTGAAGAGCGTTTTCGCGCGGTCGTACAGCTGGCCAACGAAGCCATCGTGATCATTGACGCGCAGGGTGAAGTCATCTCCTGGAACCACGGCGCGGAAAAAATCTACGGCTATACAGGGGATGAGATTCTGTATCAGCCGGTGCTCAAGCTTGTGCCGGAAGGCAAGCGCACCCTGCACAGCAGCTTACTTGCCGGTATGAACACGCGGGATGACATGCCCGGGCTTCAGGGGACTGCCGAGGGCATGGGTCGGCGCAAAGACGGCAGTACGTTTCCGCTTGAATTTTCGATCACGCGCTGGGAAACGGCAGGCGCGAAAATGTACGGGTTTATCGTACGCGACATCACGGCGCGCAAAAAAGCCGAGGCTGAGCTGATGGCGCTCAATGAGCAGCTGTTCGAAAGCAACGAGGAGCTGCGCGCAAGCCGCCGCGCTTTGGAGAAAAGCGAGCAGCAGTTTCGCCGGCTTGTGGACACCATGAACGAGGGTTTGCTCGTGCGCGATGCGCAGGGATTTTTTTCGTACGTGAATGACCGGTTCTGCGAAATTATGGGCTATGAGCGCGACGAGCTGCTGGGCCGTACCGTGGATGAGTTTCTTGTTGAACAGGACATTGCACTATTGCAGGAACAGGTCGCGCGGCGCCGGCAAGGCAGCTACGAGGCCTATGAAATGAGCTGGCGCAGGCGCGACGGAACCGAGGTGGCTACAGCTGTTTCGCCGCGGCCCATTTTTGACGAGCAGGGGGATTTTCAAGGCAGTTTCGCCGTTATTACCGACATCACCGCCCAGAAACGCCTTCAGCGGCAGCGCCGCGAAGCCAGCGAGTTCCTCGAAAATATTTTCCGGACAACCAATGACGGCATCGTCGTAAGCGGTACCGACGGGACGATTATCCGGGTGAATGCTACTATTGAAAAGATGCTGGGATATGCTGAACAGGAGATGATCGGCATAACGGCACTGAGTTTTTTTCCGCAGGACGGTGACTTTCGCCGCCAGGCACTCGAGATGGCCGCCGTATTGCGTGAGAAGGGCTCGATTCAAAACTGGGAAACCGAATGGTGCCGCCAGGACGGATCCCGGCTTCCGGTTGAGATCAATGTTACTTTTTTGCGTGACCGTGACGGCAATGAGACCGGGGCCGTTGCGGCGGTGCGTGATATCACCGAACGGCGCGGGATAGAGCGGCAGCTGGTGCAGGCCGAAAAAATGAATTCGCTGGGTGAAATGGCCAGCGGGGTCGCGCATGATTTTAATAATGTGCTGACCGCCATTCTGGGCCGGGCGCAACTTTTGAAACGGGTGATCGGCGGGGTGCTGTGTCATGCTGACTCTGCCACGGCAGCAGAAATTGAAAAAGGGCTTTCCGTTATTGAGGGTGCGGCCCTGGACGGCGCTGAAACCGTACGCCGTATCCAGGATTTTTCACGCGCAGATACAAACCAGCGTTTTTCAGGGTCGGTTGACCTGGCAGAGGTCATCAGCGGGGCGCTTGATTTTACGCGGGCCCGCTGGAAAGATGCTGCCGAGCTGAAAGGTCTGAGATACCGCATTGAGAACACGATCAGCGGCCCCGTGCCGGTTGTGGGCAACGCGGCTGAACTGCGCGAGGTGTTTACCAACCTCATTAACAATAGTCTTGATGCGATGCCCCAGGGGGGCACGCTCCTTTTTTCCGCGGTGTGCGATGCCGGGTCGGCAGCCGTTACGGTACAGGATACCGGTGCCGGTATAGCGCCGTCCATTATCAATCGGATTTTCGATCCTTTTTTTACCACCAAGGGCCCCCAGTCGACCGGACTGGGTATGAGCGTGTCGTACGGTATCATCAGGCGGCACAAGGGCACTATCAGTATACATAGCGAGGAAGACAACGGTGCAGCGTTTACCGTCACGTTGCCCCTGGGTCGTTTGCAGGGGCGCAGGCGGATCGACATTAAGCCCGC
>Ga0272442_10012664_pt1 | contig 10166 bp, 7 predicted proteins | sample SSMForm2O_FD_200262 | JGI IMG/M metagenome (GOLD analysis project Ga0272442, IMG submission 200262) | Marine sediment archaeal communities from Little Sippewissett salt marsh, Falmouth, MA, United States - SSM-Form-2O | ecosystem: Environmental > Aquatic > Marine > Wetlands > Sediment ... | reverse complement strand
AGGCGAGTGTAACGACACCTGCCTTGAAGTAACAAAACGTTCCCACAAACACCATGACGAGCAGCAGAAACGAAAAAAGCTGAACCGTCCATCGCAGTCCTTTTATCCATCTGAAACCTTTCCCTCGTGTGAAGCTCAGTGCTTCCTCGGGACAGTGTTTGACACAGAGAGGATCACCTTCACAAAGATCGCATTTGTTAATCCCCCCTGTTTTTTGATCCCGAAGAGGAGCTGCCTCCGGGCAGGCCATGGTGCAAAGACCGCACTCGACACAGAACAGTTTGTTGATACGGACAATCCCGTCTTCCCCCTTTTCAATGGCTCTTGTGGGACAAGCTTCCAGGCAGAGCGGGCGTCGACAGTGCTGACAGAGAATGGCAAAATTCTTTCCCCGTTCATCATCACGGATTACCTCGATACTCGCCGATGAAGGTGCCACTTTTGATACATTGCGCTGTGAACAGACCATTTCACACGTGCCGCACCCGGTGCACCTCTGCGGATCAAACAGGATATACGAATGCCGCGGCGGCATGAAATACTCCGATAGAGATTTCTTCTCCTTCGGACGGGGTCGAAGATCATCAAGGGTTATAATGTTTGTATCTTCCTCTGCCGGTTGGGACATCTCTTTTTTCCTTTATTGATTGCAGCCTCATATACGCCAGATATTTTTAAGTTCCAAATGCCAAAATCCGAAGTTTACATGATATGACCGTGTTTAACGTGTTGATTGATCGTCAAATCGTCTGGTTTCATTTGCCGTTCGAATTTTGACCTTTGTAATTACACACTCATGCATTTCTCTCCATGTAGCGTTCTCTTCTACAGGCAGGGCACAGTTCAAGTATTCTTAATACATTTGACGGTTCAACCTTCAGACGGGAGAACACAAAATCTTCCACCGGAATTGCCACAAAAGGTTCGTTGCAGATCTTACAGTATTTTATATTCTCTGCTGCTTTGCGTTCTACGGCTATTTCTCTGAGACCGTGAATCAAATCCCGGCAGCTTACACCTTGGGGGCAGATATCTGTTCCGGCATTACATTCCGTACAGTACCAGATGTTTTTGTCCTGAATGAGGTTTTCTCCAGTTAACGCCTTCTTTATGATTCCTCGTGGAGACATGGCGATTGAGAAATGGACATACATCTCAGCCATGGGACAAACGGCAACACATCTGCCGCATTCAACACAGCCGTGGATACCGGCCATCTGCTTTACATTGTTGATCTTTTCATCCGTCATCTTTGCGATTCTTTCGTTACCTGTGCAGCACACACCTTGAATTCCGGTATCTTTGCCTGGGGATCAACCACCGGATTTGTCAATATATTCGCCCGGGCTTCCGCAAAATGGAACGGCACAAAAACGGTACCCCGGCTGACCCGGTCTGTAATGAAGGCGCTGGTCACGATACTACCACGTCGAGTTCTTATCCTGATTGCATCACCTTCTCGTATGCTGAGCCGGGATGCGTCATCCGGATTAAGTTCGGCATATGCTCTTTTCGTTTCGCGGTCCAGGAAGGGTGAACGACGGGTCATCGTTCCCGTATGATAATGAGCAAACATTCGTCCCGTGTTGAGATAATACGGATACTCTTCATCCGGCAGTTCCTGTGGCGGCGTATATTCCGGAACCACAAAAAGTCCCTTCCCCTTTGTAAACCGCCCCTTGTGAAGGAACGGCGTTCCGGGATGTTCTTCATTAGGACAAGGCCATTGCAAGCCGATTCGTTCTAGCCTCTCGTAGCTGATTCCTCCATAGGCAGAGGCCAAGGATGCTATCTCTCTCATGACTTCACCCTGATCTGAATATGAAAAATCGAGGCCGAGAGCATTTCCGAGGAGACACAAAATAGTGAAATCATCTTTTGCCTTTCCCGGTGGCTCAACCGCTTTCCTCACGAGCTGGAAACGACGTTCCGTGTTGGTAAACGTGCCTGTTTTTTCCGCAAAACAGGCCCCCGGCAGTACCAAGTGGGCTAATTTTGCTGTTTCCGAGAGGAAGATATCCTGCACGATCAGAAAATCGTATTTTCCGAGCGATGTTATGACATGGTTAACATCAGGATCGCTGAGAGCAGGATTCTCAGCCATAATATACAGGGCACGAATTTCCTCACCGGCTTGCCGAATCATTTCCGTCACGGTCAGTCCCGGTTTATCATCCAGGTCGGTTTCCCACGCCTTTTGAAATTTATCTCTGACTTCAGGTACACTGACATTCTGGTATCCGGGGTAGACATTGGGTAAGGCCCCCATGTCACAGGCACCTTGAACATTATTTTGGCCTCGAAGGGGATAAACGCCGGAATGTTCCGTTCCCACATGCCCGCAGAGCATGGCAAGGTCACAAAGTGAAATGACATTCGCCGAACCGCAGGCATGCTGCGTAATCCCCATGCAGTAGACAATCGCCGATTCATTTGCCCGTGCGTAAATCTCCGCAACATTTCTGATTACATCGGCATCGATATTACACTCTTCGGAAGCTCTTTCTACCGGCCATGCTTCCAGGAATTCTTTGATATCGTCAAAACCGTCAACACGGCTATCGACGAATTCTTTATTGTACAAATCCTCGTCAACGATGTGTCGCATTATGCCGGCAATAAGCGGTATGTCCGTTCCCGGTTTGATGGCAAGATGGATATCAGCATTTTGAGCCACCACCGTTCGGCGGGGATCGACAACAATGATCGTTGCCCCCCGATCTGCTGCTTTGTAAATTTCTCCCATGATAATGGGATGGCTTTCGGCGGCATTTGAACCAATGATAAAAATACAGTTTGATCCTGCCAAATCCTTAATGGAGTTCGTCATTGCGCCACTTCCCAGGGTTTGGAGCATACCCACCGTTGTGGGTGCATGGCAGAGGCGGGCGCAATGATCTACATTGTTCGTCTTGAAGCCCGCCCGAATCAGTTTTTGAAAAAGATAATTTTCTTCATTGGTGCACTTAGCAGACGAAAATCCACCAATTGCGTTGTTACCAAATTTTTCGGTAATCTCACGAAGTTTGCCGGTAGCCAGGGCGATTGCCTCATCCCACGATATTTTTTGAAACGTCTCCCCTTTTCTGATGAGAGGGTGTGTGAGCCTATCGGGATGATTGACGAATTCATGAGCATACCATCCTTTGATGCAGAGATGCCCCTGCCCCACCGGATGTTCTCTATCCGGATATGTATCCACAACCGCACCGTCTACAACCTTTAAAATAAGACCGCAACCGGTTCCACAATATGGACAGGTTGTTCTCACCAATTTATGATCCATCGTCTTCCCTCAGCGAGTTAACCCAGGCGGGAATATCTCGATCTTTCTCGGGTTCGTCGAGAAAGTCCGACAGGACAGGTGATTTTTTCTCGACATCTATTCCAGCCTCATAATCATATTTTTCCTGGAGCGATTTCCTCATGGAAAGCTGCAGTAACATCAGAGGAATGCCCACAGGACATGCCTCCTGGCATGCACCACAGGCAACACAGGTATCAGAAAGATGAAATGCCCTGATTAAATGAAAAGCAATCATTTCTGCAGGTATACTGCCTTTTCGAACCCAGACTTCGTCTTCAAGCTTGCAGGGTTCACAGATACAAATTGGACATGAGTTTCTGCATCCGTAGCACTTGATGCATCGTTTCAGCACTTTTACCCAACGTTCCATCCGTTCCCGATCATCTCCCACCAACAGATCGCGTACCCTTTCGTCATCGAACGGGTCAACCCCCGAACATGCCTCGCCCACATCGAGCTTGGTGGGATAAGGCCTCTGGCAGAGACATACCGATGCCTGTTCATAACTGCAGGCGATCCCGATGGTAAGAATCTTTTCTTTCTCAATCTGATTTCTTTTAATGAGTTCAAAAATGGCTCGTTCGTCGCACCCCCGACAAATGACCGCCAGACGGTAATCCGGAGGTAAGGTTCGCAGGATTTTCATGGCCATTTTAGCAAGATGCCATTTCGGTTCAAGTACCAGACATTCCAGCTCTTCCCGATTCGAAAAAATATGAGGCTGAATAATATTCCATTGTCCTTTCATCAGTCCGAGAATACCGTCGGCCCGTTTTTCTTCAAGCATTTGTTGTACCATATTTTTTGTTTCTTCCAGCATATGTTCAACCTGGTTCAATACTTTTTCGCACGGGGCATAACCCACGGCTCAAGTGTCGTCAATTGTGCAATTCTATCGACGTATTTTCTTATGACATCCGCAAACTGGTAATCCTCATGAGCCGTTCCGAAACTCACCATAAGTCGATCTCTTCCGATCCCGGTTGCATCAAGAAGATCCCCGAGAAGTTCCAGCCGTTTGATTGCAACGTGATTTGCATTGTTAAAACGGCACCCTCCCACATGGCAACCCATCACTACCACACCGTCAATACCACTGGCGAGTGCTCTGATAATGGCATCCGGTTCGACAAAGGCCACACATTCCACCGGAATGACCCTGAAATTAAGGGGAAGACTGACCTTGTTTCTTCCGGCACCGTCAGCACCGATCAGCCCGCACCATTTACAGGCGAAAATGAGAATTCTTGGTTCTCTTGCTTTATTTTTTTCAACAGTCATTGTTTTATTATTTCAATGTTTCTCGGTAATTTGTAAATCCAAATTTGAAAAAATCAAATGCCAAATGAAATCCAAAATCTCAAAATACCAACTTTTGCCAATTCGTTACTAACCTTGTACAGTTGAACTTTATTTGACATTGGGATTTTGTCATGTATCATTATCCGAACGCTTTCTCTATCATCTCACACACGGACAGATAGTTATGCTCCGGCATCTGCATGGTACCGTTGGGACATACGGACACACAGTTTCCGCAGGCCTTGCACCGCATCTTGTTGACCCTGCTGACATAGGTATACTTCCCGTCAATTCTCTGAAGACGAATGGCATCGAAAGGGCAGACCGCCATGCAGTTGCCGCACCCGGTGCATGAATCGGGGGTTACCCGCGCATGACCAAATTTCAACCCGGGAACCCGGCTGAACGTCGATGCTGTAACTTCTTCTCTGCATAAAACAGAAGCCGCCTTCATCGCCGCCGCCTCACCCTGGGAGATTGCCTGACCCGAGGAAACGGGCCAACGAGCCGATCCGCAGATGAATATCCCGTCCATTCGCGTTTCCAGCGGATGCATGGGATATATTTCCCTGAAGAAGCCATACTGATCCAGTTGCAGATCAAGCATTTCCGCCAGATGGTGATTATCATGATTCGGTATCAGGGGAGTACTGAGAATCACCAGGTCGGATTCAATCGTTCGGGTAAGCCCCGTTATCGCATCATAAACCTCAACGGATTCTATATCTTCATCTCCCTTGATTACGGGAGGGCTATCCTTATCAAAGCGCACAAATTGAATTCCCTTCGAAAGGGCCTTTCTGTAATATCTTTCGAGTACACTTCCCGGTGTCATCACACCCCGATGGAGAATGAAAACTTCGGCATCACGGTTATCATCCTTTATTTGCATGGCGTTCTTTATACTTGCAGGACAGCAAATTGTTGAGCAGTATGGACGCTCTTCGCATCGCGCACCGACGCACTGGATGAAGACAGCGCTCCGTGCGGTAACATTTCCTTTCTTGAAACGCGTTTCAAGTTCCATCTGGGTTATTACGTTCTGTATTTCGCCATATCGAAAGAGGCCGTTTGGCAGAAAAACCATTGCACCGCTTGCAATGATAATCGCACCCGGCGAGATCGATAGTTCCTCCTCTTCGGAGGAAAATCGAACCGTGAAATTACCCGTATACCCCTTGATTGACAATATTTTCGATTGCGGATACATCCGAATCCGGGAAGTCTTTTCCACCTCATCTAGATACGGTTTCAGTCTGATGGATGTGGCATCGTCTTTCGGATACGATCGTGAAATGAGTTTCAACATACCACCCGGGGTGGAACTCCGTTCAAGGAGATGTACCGTAACGCCAAACCGTGCCAGAGATAGCGCCGCAGCGAGACCGGCCGGACCGGCCCCGACAACCATGACTTCCTGATTGATCTTTACCGAAACATCATCCGATTCGTCTTTATGCTCGAGAAAAGCCAGTCCCATATCGATAAGATTCAATGCCTTTTGACGGGCTCCGTCGGGATTGTCCTGGTGTATCCATGCACACCCTTCCCTGAGATCTACGAGATGAATATCGGACCGGACAATGCCCTCATCCACCAACTTCTGAACGACTTGATCTCCTCGAGCAAGCACCGAGCAGGCCCCGACGAGAACCTTTCTTCCACCACTTTCCTTGATTTGTGAGATAACAGTATCAATATCTCGTCCGATGCAGAGGGAATCGGCACAGATCAAAGATGATATGCCACGATCTTTGGTGAGTTTTTCCCGTACTATTTCAAAATCGATCGTTTGATCAATCTCTCCAAAACATCTGCAGAGTAAAACAATGATGTCGCTCATGTCTTTAGCGTTTGTATATCGTTTTGGTTACAACGTTTATTGCTGCCGATGAACCCTGAATAACCGAGTCCGCGATGTCTGCTGGCTCAAGGGCAAAACCACCGGCAAACCGCGACAGATCGTCACGGGTCGTATCCACAAAACCCTCACTGTCAAGCGAAGGCCCTCTCATACCCTTCTCGACCGTTCGAACCAGGGAAGGTTGAAGATTACCGTTCAGCACCACCATGTCGAATCTGGCAATTTCACGGACCTGTGTCAGAGTATTTTCATACTTAACGGCGATGCTTTCTCGATCCGGCAAAGGATAAATCAAACCGGGTCTACCTCGTATCAGTTTTATCCCGCTGCCTTTAATATCCCGCAGTGAATACTCGTAGTAGTCTCTGCCCACGGTCCTGAGATCCGTATAAAAAATGCAGCAGTCGATGTTCGGTTCTCTTCTCTTTACCCATTGAGCCTGTTTGATGGCATGCATGCAGCACACGGCTGAACAGTACGGAAGCATCCGCTGATCCCTTGCTCCCGCACACTGAATAAAGGCAATATTCTGTGGTGCAGTACCGTTTAATTTCCGAATAATACCTCCCTTGTTACGTCCTGCTTCCGCCGTCCATTTCTCAAATTCGAGAGACGTCATAATATCCGGATGAGATCCGATACAGAATTCGGGAAGCGGCGAGAGATCGATTTCGTTGAATCCCGTGGCCCAGATAATATCGTTAACGGAAAGAACTATCTCCACCGCTGTTCGGTTTAAATCGATCGCCCCGGTGGGACAGATATCGACGCAGTCACCACAGTCAGTACATATCGATGCATCGATAAAGTGTGACGGGGGTGAGGCATGTTCCCACAGAGGTCGTACTGCACCGGCGGAACATTTCTGAAAACAACGTCCACAGTATATGCAGAGGTTTTCATCGATGATGGTCGGCTCTTTGCTGATTGTAACCGCGTACTTCCCATTTTCTTCTGTAATATCAGTTAGTTTTGATGACGTGTGAACAGTAATTCGGTAATGATTTTGAACCTTTTTGATGTCCGTCCAGAGGGGGCAGAAGGCACAATGATCGGTGGGATAAATCTTGTCCAGTTTTGCAACCTGACCCCCCAGTGAGGCCGCCTTGTCCACCAGATATACGTCCCGGCCTGTTTCTGCCAGATCGAGAGCGGCTATTATGCCTGCCACTCCGCCACCGACAATCAGGTATTGATTATCTTCATCATGGTAGGGCATCATTCAATAACACCGTAATATCTGGCCAGTTTTTCTATTCTTTGAACAAACCATGTCTTGAAGTCCGGCGGTGGAAATTGATACGGTTCCACACGGTCTTCAAGCCTCAAAGCCAGTCCCTTTGAAGGTGCTTCAAATCTCTTGAATTTATCATAATGAATAACGATTGATTTCGGATTAGTAGGACATCGGCGTTCGCATGCCCCGCAGCCGGTGCATTTTCCCTCAATAACGACCGGATACTTTCTGTCTTTCAGTTCGATGGCATCATACTTACAGGCCCGATAGCAGTTCTTACAGCGACGCTTTTCTGTCCATGTCAGGCATATATCGCGGTTGATAACGGCGTTACCGATATCGATTTCATCTTTCGGAATCTTCTGGATTGCTCCTGTCGGGCATATCCTCATACATTCCTGACAGAAGATACATTTCTTTACATCCAGGACCGGTGTTCCCAAATTGCTGATACCGTCGAGAATACTTGCCGGTTTCAATGCGTCAACAGGGCACACATCAATACACAGATAACACCTTGTACAAAATTTAAGGAAGTCCTTCTCAAGTAGCGATCCCGGGGGACGAGGGACAGCTTTCGCACCGGTTACCTTGAATATGGCAAAAATGACGCCTGACACGACACCACTTATGATGATATGAAGAATGTCTCTTCTGGAGATTCCCATGGATAAGAACGCCTCTTTAATGTTACCCGTTCTTGAGCATGCCGTACGTTCGGTCTGTTGTCCTTATTTTCAATCCGTCTTTTTAATATTTACACTATAAAGGCATTATTTACCATCAACGTTCTGTTTTAAAAATATGGGGCAACCATTTCAAAAGGAAGAGCTCGGGACGGGAAAGAATTCTCCCGTCCCGATCATCAACGAAGTTTATAGTTTTTTCCTGGCGTCCTTCATATCATCAACAAGATACTCAAGACCGAGGGTCTTTAATGTCTTATCCATGGGTATACCATCGTTATCCCAGCCGAAGTACGAGTACGTCGCATCGTGCATTTTCTTCGTATCTTCAGCGGTAAAGACGGCACCCTTCTTCGGTCCTTCAGGCAACTTTTCCGTCGTCAGACGTTTGGGCAGGACATCGTCTTTTGCACTGATACCCTCACGGACCTGGAAGCAGCGTTCTAACGTTATGATACGTTTCGCCGTGGTCCAGTACTCTTCATCGTTCATCTTCCAGCCGCAGAGCGGATTCAGCATGGCTGTGAAGACACCCGGTGTCTCCTTACCCCAGGGATAACCACCCACAAAAGAACACATGACCAGGGAGTTGATCATTGCCCACCGTGCGATGGTTGCCGGTTTTGTTCCTTCATGGTGGTCACCGCCGCAAGTACCCATGGCATAACTGTAAGCACGCGCTTTATCTCCCCGCGGGTCATGAGCGGCGATTTCCTTGCCTTTCACATGAACAGCCCATGCATCGGACCCTTTGCCAATCTTTTCGGACATCTTCTTGACACCCATGGAGAGAAGTTTGCCCGCTTTGCCGTCCTTGTGCGCTATTTTTTTGATCAACTCGTAGTAAGTATCGGCCTCCCCCCATTGTGGATTAATACCGTCCAGATCGGCCGGTTTCAGGACTCCCTTCTCGACACATTCGGTGGTGAAACCGAGGACACCACCTGTGGAGATGGCATCAAGGCCCATGGCATCGACAGCCTCTATCAGTGCCATCATACCGGCAAAATCGGATATACCGAGGTTACTTCCCAGCAGACCGCCCGTCTCATACTCGGGCCCTTCGGCAATGAGACCAGCATATTTACCCTCGCGGATCACTCCATATTTCATACAATGAACTGGGCAATGGTTACAGGCAACATGTCGTTTCCAGAACCGCCGATTAGCTTCTTCACCACCGATAAACTCAACGTCCGGATACCAAGTGGTCTGGAAGTTCTTCGTGATGAGCGATCCTGACACCCAGTGCTTCAATTCCAGCAGACCCGTGGTCCCCCATCGTTTGATGCCCTGCCAGCCTTCCTTCTCCACGGCAAGCTGCTTGGCGGCAACGGCAGCGGGGTAAAACTTTTTATTATCAGCAACAGGAACCGCCTTTGTTCCTCTTACGGCAATACCTTTCAGTTTCTTATTGCCCATTACCGCACCGGTGCTAGTTCGTGCCGCCGCCCTGAAACGCTCGATAATGACGGCTGCAAAGAGCACTTCGTTTTCTCCTCCGGGACCGATAACGGCAGTTCTTGCATAGGTGTCGCCCACTTCTTTTTTCATCAGTTCTTCTGTTTCTTCAGTGTCTTTACCCCATACATTTTTCGCATCTCTGAACTGAACTTTGTCATCTTTAACATACAGATAAACAGGTTTCTTGGCTCGTCCCGTGATCAGGATACCGTCCCAACCGGCCCACTTGATTTCATTACCGAAATGGGCTCCCACCTCTGCATGACTGAGAAGACCCGTATAGGGACTCATATTCACAAAACTTGT
>Ga0272442_10012663_pt1 | contig 10167 bp, 4 predicted proteins | sample SSMForm2O_FD_200262 | JGI IMG/M metagenome (GOLD analysis project Ga0272442, IMG submission 200262) | Marine sediment archaeal communities from Little Sippewissett salt marsh, Falmouth, MA, United States - SSM-Form-2O | ecosystem: Environmental > Aquatic > Marine > Wetlands > Sediment ... | reverse complement strand
TCGGGGACGTACCAGAACGACGGGGCCGTGACGTTCGACGGCGGCGCGGGGGCGCCGAGCATGAGCGTCGGCCGGATCGAGGGGGCCGGCACCGTCGCCCTGACCGGCGGGGCCACCGTGACGGCCGCCGGTCTCCGCCAGGGCGGCGTGACGGTGGCGGGCGGGTGCACGCTGACCGTCGGGCCGGACGGGGTGGTCCTTCAGAACCCGCTGGAGGTCGCCGCGGCGGCCCTCGGCGCGGTCGTCTTCGAGGGACCGCTCGACAACGCCGCCGGCCGGACCCTGACGAAGACCGGGGCCGGCACGCTCATCATCCAGGGCCCGCAGGACCATGGCGCGGGGGCGGCGATGGAGATCCTCGGCGGCCTCGTCGAGATGCACTCCGACGCTGGTGGCACGGGAGACATCGACGGCGCCCACCTCTCGATCCTCGTCGACGGCGCGGAACTCGTCTTCGCCTGCGACCAGTACCTGGACACGCTCGAAATCGCCGGCGACGGCCTCGTGCGGCTGACGGGGGCGGACGTCGTGGTCGTCCGGCACCTCGTGATGGACGGCACGGACCTCGGGGCGATGACGCTGACGCCCGAGCCGGCGACGCTGGTGCTGCTGGCGACGGGCGTCGCCCTGCTGCTGCGCCGTCGACGAGGTGCCAGGCAGCCTTAGCGAAGAAGGTGCCGGATGTCATCTCGACCGAGGTCCGCCGGGCGTTGAACCGTTGCGGTTGCCTGGTGCCCGTTTGCCCGTGCTCATTTGGGCAACCCGTTTGCACCGTCGCCCCTTCTGAGGTATACTTGTCCTCGCCTTCATGCTACTTTTCAGGCCGCGCGCAGCCTGTAACGAGGGGTAACATGCGTCGTACGGCATGGTTATTCTGTATCGGTCTCTGCCTCCTGGCGGGGCCCGCCGCGGCCGACATCCACCAATGGGAGTGGGTGGACCCGGGCGACCCCGACCAGGGCCGCCAGGCGTCCACGACGCTCTGTCCGGACGGCCTCGGCCGCCACGCCGCCCCCGGCGCGAACCTGGACTACCTCAACCTGACCCGGGCGTACCTGGCCGGGACGAACCTGCAAGCGGCGAGTTTCACGGGGGCCACCCTCGCGGAGGCCGACCTCGCCGGCGCCAGCCTGGGCGGCGCCTGGTGCAACGGCGCCGACCTGGCCGACGCCTGGCTCACCGATGCGACCCTGGCGGACGCGTACCTCGACAACGCCAACCTCTCGGGCGCCGACCTCTCGGGCGTCGACGCCTGGAACGTCTCCTTCTGGCACGCCGACCTGGCGGGGGCGGACTTCGCCGGCGCCGAAGTCCGCGGCTCCTCGTTCGCCTACGCCACCGATTACGGCTTCACGGCGGCCCAACTTTACGCCACCGCCAGTTACGCGACGGCGGCGGACCTCTCCGGGCTCACCCTCACGTTCAACGACATGGCCGGCTGGGACCTGGCGGGCCTGAACCTGGGCGGCGTCGTGTTCGGATGGTCGGACCTGACGGGCGCCTCCTTTGCCGGCGCCGACTGCGCCGGGGCGGACTTCACGTCCACGACCCTGGCGGGCGCCGATTTCACCGCCGCCGCGATCGGCAACGCCAGCCTGGCCGACACGACGGGCGACGGCTTCACGGCCGGCCAACTCTACGCCACCGCCAGTTACGCCGCCGGCGACCTGGCGGACGTCCTCTTCACCGACAACGACCTCTCGGGCTGGGACTTCAGCGGCCAGGACCTCTCGCGGGCCTCGTTCCAGGACGCCACGCTCGCCGGGGCCGACTTCACCGGCGCCACCGTCCGCGACGCCTGGTTCTGCCGGACCGACCTGACGGCCGCTCAACTGTACGCGACCGCCAGTTACGCCGCCGGCGACCTCGCGGGCATCCGCCTGAACGAGAAGGACCTCTCGGGCTGGGACCTGGCGAATCAGAACCTGACGGACGCGGACCTCTGGGGCTCGACCCTCGCCGGGGCCGACTTCACCGGGGCCGACATCCGCGGGGCCTGGCTCGGCCACACGGACCTGACGGCCGCCCAACTCTATGCCACCGCCAGTTACGCCGCCGGCGACCTGGAGGGCGTCGAGTTCGCCGGCAACGACCTCTCCGGCTGGACCCTGGCGGGCCAGCACCTCGCCGGGGCCGCGTTCTCCTACGCCACGCTCACCGCGGCGGACCTCGCCGGGGCGGACCTGACGGGGGCCAACTTCACGCAGGCCGGCCTGGCGGGCGCGGACCTGGCCGGGGCGGACCTGACGGACGCCTATCTCGCCCGGGCCGACCTCGGCGGCGCCTCCCTCGCCGACGCCGACCTCGCCGGCGCCACCCTGACCCAGGCCGACCTCACCGGCGCCGACGCCCGCGGGGCCCAGCACGTCAGCCCCGCGCCGGACACCGTCACGACGAACCTCATCCGCCCGGACGGCACGGTGGACGGCCTCGACCTTTCGGGCGGCCGGACGCTGACCGTCCGCGACTACGACACCGCCCCCCTGCCCGTCCACGTGGCGGGCCCGATGACGATGGGCGACGGCACGCTGCGGCTCGTCCTGGACGCCGACGCCTGGGGCTCCGAGATGGCCTTCGATCCCGGCGCCGCCGTGGCCCTCGGCGGGACGCTGGACCTCGGCTTCGCCGACGGCGTGGACGTGGCCGCCCAGGCCGGCCGCACGTTCGGCCTCTTCGACTGGACCGGCGTCGCGCCGACCGGCGCGTTCGCGATCGACACACCGCATCGGTGGGACGTGGCGGCCCTGTACACAGCGGGCGAGGTCACCCTCCTGCCCCCGCCCGGCACCGTCCGCTGGACCGGCGGCGCGGGCGGCACGTGGGACCTCGCGGGCTCGGTCAACTGGGCGCGCGGCGGCCAGGCCGGCGCCTATTACGACGGCGACGACGCCGTCTTCGACAGCGCCGACGGTGGGCCCACGCTCGTCCAGATGGACGACACCGTCACCCCCGCCTCCGTCCTCATCGACAACGCGAACGCCGCGATCGACTTCGCGTTCATCGGGCCGGGCGGCATCGCGGGCGCCTGCGGCCTGACGAAACGCGGCGTCGGGACGGCGGGCTTCAGCACCGTCAACGCCTACACCGGCGGGACGTTCGTCGACGCCGGCACGCTCACCGTCGCCGCCGACGGGGCGCTCGGCACCGGGCCCGTCGCGCTCGGGGCGACGGCCGACGCGGCCGACGCCGCCCTCCTCGTCGGCTCCGTCACCGTGGACAACCCCGTCACCGTCCAGGACGACGGCGACCCCGCCACGACGCGGACGCTCGGCGGCTTCCACACGGCGGGGACCGCCGTCTTCGCGGGCGACGTGACCGCCAGCCAGGACCTGCGCCTGACGGCCGAGCCGGGCGGCGAGGTCCGCCTCACGGGCACGCTGGATAACGCGGCCGGCTGCACGCTCACCAAGGTCGGCGGCGGGACCGTCGTCTTCGGTGGGCCCCAGGACCACGGGCCCGGCAGCCGATTGGAAATCCTCGACGGCCTGCTCGTGCTCGAAACGGACGCGAGCGGCACGGGGGCGATGGACGACGCCCACCTCTCGGTCCTCGTGGACGGGGCCGAACTGCATTTCGAGACCAACCAGCGGCTCGACACACTCGAAATCGCCGGCGACGGCCTCGTGCGGCTGACGGGGGCGAACGTGGTCGTCGTCCGCCACCTCGTGCTCGGCGGCCTGGACCTGGGCGGGATGACGCTGACGCCCGAGCCGGCGACGCTGGCGCTGCTGGGGCTCGGCGCGATGTGGCTGCTGCGCCGGCGGCGACTGAATGGAATCGATTCCGCCCACAGTTAGCCGCCCTGCTTGCAGGGCGCGTTCCGGACAACACGCGCCGGGCAAGTTTACCCGCCGTCATTGGCAGGCCCGGCGGCTAACTGCGAGCGGTTGCGGCCCAACGACGAGATTCCTCCGCCCCGGTACGGGTCCAACGTCGGATCGGCCCGTTAGGGCCTCGGTCGGAATGCCAATCGCATTGCACTAGCGGGCGTTTCGCGTCGCTCGGGCCCCGGGCGTCGAGAGGCCACCCGCCGACGATCGCCCGGCCATCCTGTTGATTTCCCCCACCGAATAGTTATATGATGTCAAGCGTCCGGCGCGGGCCGGCCCACGACCATGGGGAGCGCGCCCCGACCGCAGCGCGAGATTGCCGTATGACTTCCAACCACGCACCGCAACGCGTCCCGTCCAGCCTCTGCGCCGCCTTGGCCCCCGTCCTGCTGGCGGGCATGCTGCTCGTCGGCTGCGGCCGGGGATCCGCGACGCAGCTGGAGGAGGCGGGCGAGTCGGTCCTGGACGCGTATCCGATCCGCACGCCCGTCCCGCCGGCGGGCGAGGACGCCGACCACCCCGATGACGGGCACCGGCCCGCGGGTCCCGCGTCGCGGACGGCGGCGGCCTCGGCGTCCGGTCCCACCGACGCCGACGGGGCCCGGTCCACGCACGGCGTCGCGGCCGGGACCCGCCGCGCCCCGGACGGATTCCTCGACCCGATCACGCGCGACGCCGACCGCATCCCCCTGACGCTGGAGGCGTGCCTGCGGCGGGCGCTGGCGAACAACCTCCAGATCCAGATCGCCCGATTCGGCCCGGCCATCGCCGAGACGTGGGTCGTCGAGGCCGAGGCCCTCTTCGACCCAGCGTGGTACCTGAACAATGCGCTGGGGCGTGTGCGGCAGGACGCCGGCACGTTACTCGCCGGGGCCACCACCCTCGTCGCGAAGCAGTGGGAGTTCGACACGGGCGTCGAGGCGCTCCTGCCCACCGGCGCGACGGTCGCGCTCGGCCAGGACTGGACCTATATCGATTCCAATAGTACCTTTTTCACGCCGAACCCCCAGTACGACACGGACCTGAACCTGGAGGTGCGGCAGCCGCTGCTGCGCGGGGCCGGCATGGAGGTCACGAAGAGCCCGATCGTGCTGGCGCGGCTGGACCATCGCGTGAGCCTGGCCGACTTCAAGGCCCGCATCATGGACACGCTGCTCGACGTGGAGCGGGCGTACTGGCACCTGGCGGTGGCCGAGGTCCGGGTCCAGGCCCTGACCGAGGCGCTGGAGGCGGCGAAGGAGAACCGGCGCATCGCCCGTCGGCGGTTCGACGAGGGCAAGGCCCGGCGGGTCGTCGTCAGCCTGGCCGAGAGCGCCGTCACGCGGCGGCAGTCGGACCTCGTGGCGGCCCGGCTCATCCTGGCCCAGACGAGCGACGGTCTGAAGCGGCTCCTGAACGCGCCGGAGCTGCCGCTCGAGGACCCCGGCCTGCTGGCGGCGTCGGAGCAGCCGCCGACCGAGCCGGTCCCCATCACGCGGCGGATGTATCAGGACAGCCTGCTGGCGGCGATGAAGCATCGGCCGGAGATGGACCAGGCCTCCGCCGCCGTCGACCGGGCGAACGTCGAGGAGCGGGTGGCCCGCAACGATCGGCTCCCCCAGTTGGACCTGGCGGCCGGCTACACCCTGAACGGGCTGGACAGCGACCTGGAGCCGGCCCTCGGCGAGGCGATGGAAACGCAGTACTTCGATTGGCAGGCGGGGCTGGAGTTCCGGATTCCAATCGGGAACCGGGCCCGCACCGCCGCCCACGAACGGAGCCGGCTGGAGCAGGCCGTCGCCGTCCGCCAGCGGGAGGATACCCGGCAGCAGATCCTGCTGGAGGTCAGCCAGGCCGTCCGCGACGTGGCGGCCGCCGAGGAGAGCATCCTGGCCACCCGGGCCGCCCGCGAGGCCGCCGAACAGACCCTCCGCGACCAGCGGGCGAACGTGGCGGCGGGGGCGGCCCTCCAGAAGGACCTCCTCGAGGCCCAACGGGACCTCGCGGACGCCAAAGTCGACGAAATCCGCGCCATGGCCAACTACATGATCGCCCTGGCACGCCTCGAACGGGCCAAGGGCACCCTCCTGGCCTACAACAATATAGAGGTCGCGGGCGACGCCGAGCCCGCCCAGCCCTGAACGCCGACCGGGGCGAGTGGAAGAATACTCGGCAATACGCCGACCCCTCCGGCGTTACACTTGGCACCGCCCGTAACGACGGCGAAAAGGCTCGCTTGACTTTTCGCCCGGGTTAACCAAAAATAAACCGCGCAGCGAGACTTGCAACGCGTATAATAGTTGCGGTACGGAAAACAATGCTTCAGTTCGGCCGACCAGACGGCCGACACAATAGCAGTGCCGCAGACATAGCCTGCCGAGAGGGGTATTTTCGGTCGGAGTCTTCCTTGACAGCGCATGACGTACATCGTGTCCCTGCCATGGGAGGCGTCTATCGGTTGCTGGCGATGGGACTCCTGGTTGCGTGGACCCTGACGGGAGCCGTTGCTGCGCGAGACGCCGCTCCCACCGCCGTTGCGTCGGCCGCCGCGTCGCCCGAGGCCGCCGGCCACCGCTCCGCTGCCGGTGCATTGTGGGCGGACACGGCCGGCCTCCTCACCTCCACCGCCGATGGCAGCCGCACCGTCCTCCTGGGCCGGCGGGACCCGAACGGCCCGAGTTGTTTCCCGGCCGCCGGCGAGCCCCCGCTGCTCCGCCACCCGGACGGCGGCGTGGGCACCCGGACGGTCGCCCTGCTCGTCGACGCGACCGCCGACCGCGGCAGCGCCCGCGAGGACTTCCTCTGGCACCAGCAGACCCTGGCCCCGTATTGCGCGGATTTGCTCGGTCGGAACCGTGCGGCCTACGCCCGGGCTCTCCGCCTGGCCGACCAGGCCGACCGCCTCGCCGCCGTCCTGTCGGAGGCGTCGGCGTTTCCGCCGGCGCTGCGGCCGGCGGGCCTGAATGAGAACCGCACGTACCTCGGCCACACCGCGCGGCGGCTGGACGAGGCCATCGCCGAAGGCGACCTGGCCGAGAGCCGACGCCGGGCCCGCGCCTTCCGCGGGGCGGCGGCCCGCCTGGCGGACCTCCATCGCTGGGTCGACCTGCTCGTCCGGAACGAGCAATCGGCCCTGGCGTTCCAGAAGCAGTGCCGCTCCCTCTACCTCGCCTCCGACCGCCGGTACGACCTGGACCGCCAAGTGGCGGACCAGACGGTGGCGTGCTTCCCGGCGGCGCAGAACACGGTGTGCCTGCTGTACAACCTTCAGGCGGTGGAGTACCAGGCGGAATGGCTGTTCGCCGCCCCGCAGCCGACCGGCGCCGCCGACGCCGCGGCCAACGTGGCGTCGGCCGTCGCCGTGCCGCCCCACCTTCGCGGCGCGTTCGTCAGGCTGCGGGATCACCTCTCGGCCGACAACCGGCGCCTGTGGGACGCCGCCGCCGAGGCGCCGTACCACCGGTCGTACCTGGCCAACGTCCTTCAGCGGTACCAGGACGCCGGCGTGCTGGACGCGGCCGGCGTCGTGCTCGAGCGGTTCAACCGGGTCCAGGCCGCGCCGACGGTCGCGGCCCTGCTCGACGTGCTGTTCCACCGGGGCGGGGCGCCGTCCGGCACGCGGTCGCCGGCGGAGCGGTTCGACGCCCGCCTCATGCGGGTCTCCGACACCCTGGCCGGCACCCGCGAGCAGGTGCTCCTGGGGGCCCAGCACTATACGCGGGCGGTCTTCGGCACGTGGAAAAACTACGAGGGGGACCTGTCGCTCGTCGAAGCGCTCGACGCTGGCGGGCTGGACTGCATCAGCGCCAGCAACCTCATCGGCAGCATCTACCGCAACGCCGGCCGCGGCGGCCTGTACGCCGTCCGATGGTGTGGGGGGACGGCCGGCCATTCGCTCGTTGCCGGCCGGATCGCGCGCCCCGGCAAGTGGGTCCTCGGCATCGTCGACGGCCTCGACCGGCCGCAGACCCGCCTCGACCTCTGGCCCGAGGCGTACGTGGGCGGCCACGACTGGCCGAAGGGATACACCGGTCCCCGCCCCCCGTTGTATGCGGTGGAGGTCTACGGCCGGGGGCTCGACAACTACGTCTGGTGCCGCGGCCTGATCGTTCGCGGCGAGCACGCCGGGGCCCTCGTCCGGTCCCGGCTCCCGTACCTGCCGGCCTGGACGCCCGCCGCCTACGCCCACCGGTGCGGCGAGGAGGGCGCCCGGCCCCAGGAGGTGTACCCCACTGCGCTGGCCCAACCGGGGTTCGGCGGCTGAGCCGCCCGCGCCCTGGGGGATGGAGGAGAACGTTGTCCGTGTCGTCTGAACGCACCACGCCTGCCTTTCTTCCCCGCGCGCTGCTGGTGGCGGCGGGAGCCCTCGTCCTGGCGGCGGCCCTGGCGGCCCTGCCGCCCGCCCTCACCGTCGGCCAGGAAGACGCGGCGCCCGCCCGCGCCGTCGGCCAGGAAGACGCGGCGCCCGCGCCGGGTGACGACGCGACGTCTCCCGGCCGCCAGTGGGCGACCGCCGCCGACCTCCTCGACATCGTCCCCGACAGTCACCGCCTCCTCCTGGGCGAGCGCAAGCCCAACGGGCGCAGTTGCGGCGGCAAGCGACCGCTGTTCGGTCTGTACAGCCATCCGGCCGGCGGACCGGCCACGCGGATGGCCTACCTGTGGGTTTCGAGCGCGCCCGAGCGGACCTCGCCCCTCAAGGACTTCCAGTGGTACCAGACGACGCTCCGTACCGCGGCCGCCCGCATGAAAGACGAGAACCGGCGGCTCTATCCCAAGGCGCTGCGCCTGGCGGAGGAGACGGCGCGGCTGGCCCACGCCCTGGCCGACGCCACCGCCTGGCCGGCCGACCTCCGTCCCGTGGACGTCCCGGAAGGCAGCGACCGGCTCCGCCGATGGGTGGGGCATCTGAACCAGGCCGTGACGGCGCGGCGGCTGCCGGAGGCCCGCCGGGCGTCGGCGGAACTGGCCTCGGCCGCCCTGGCCCTGGCCGACCTCCATCGCTGGCTCGACCTGATCGCCTCGAACTTCCTCGACCAGTTGGCGTTTCAGGCCTCGTGCCGCCACGTCTACGCCGCCTACAACGACGCGTTCCCGGGCGGCTACCGGGCGGACATGCACCTGTGCGGCTTCCCGGGGGGGCGGGCCTGGATCGCGTACGCGCATAACCTGGTGCCGGTGGAGCATGAGGCGGAGTGGCTCTTCTGGCCGCCCGCCGACGCCGAAGCCGCCGACGACGCCGAAGCCGCCGACGACGCCGAGGACGCCGAGGCCGACGACGCCGAGGACGCCGGCGATGCCGGCGACGCCGTCGCGGCGGCCGTCTGGATGCCGCCCGCGCTGCGGCCGACGTTCCTCCGGCTCCGCGAGGGGCTCGGCCCCGACGCCCGCCGCGCCTGGGACCACGCCGCCCGCGCCCCCTTCCACCACAGTTACCTCGCCAACACCCTCTTCCACGTGGCCGCCAACGACGGCGCGGCGCCCGTGGCCCAGGTCCTGGCCCGGTACGAGGCGGCGGCCGAGGAGATCTCGGCCGAGGGCATGATGGACGTCCTCTTCCATCGGGCGGGCGACCCGGACGGCGGCGAGGTGTGGGACGACCGATTCCATCCGCACCTGATGGCGGCGGCCGCCACGATGGCCGGCACCAACCGCCAGGTCCTCCTCGGCGCCCAGCACTTCGTGCGGGCCCTGTTCGGCGGATGGGAGCATTACGGCAAAGCCATTACCCTCCGCGTCGCCCTCGAAGAAAACCATTTCGATTGCATCGGCGCCACCGACATGATCGGCGCGCTGTACCGCAACGCCGGCCGGACCGGGTTCTACAACATCCACCTGGCGGCGGGCGGCGGGTCGCACACCCTCGCCGCCGCAAGCGTCCGGGACGGGCAGGACCTGCGCATCATCGCGGCCGACGGACTCGACACGGCCCACCTCTCGGGCTTCGCCTGGCCGGAGGCCTTCTTCCACGACGGCACGGGCTGGCCCGCCGGGTACACCGGCACGCCCCACACCATCCGGACGGCGGAACTGTACGGTCGCGGCCTGGGCAGTTACCTGTGGCTGGAGGGCTACGTGCTGCGCGGCATTCACGCGGGCCACTTCGCCGTCTCCTCGGTTCCGTATCTGCCGGACCGCGCGCGGGTGGAACCGGCGCGGCTCCGCCGGGCGCTGAGCGAGCGCGCCTCGGCGCCGCGGCGCGGCCCGTAACCGGGCGCCGGCCCGTCCGCCGCCGGGCCCGGCGCGCCCTTTTCGGCGTCGCCGGTTTCTGCTAGGCTGGTCTCGACTCGTTCGAGGCCGCGCCATGACCGACCGCTCCCTGCCACGTTTCTTTGTTTCGCCATCCGACGGCGCGGCC
>Ga0272442_10012662_pt1 | contig 10167 bp, 5 predicted proteins | sample SSMForm2O_FD_200262 | JGI IMG/M metagenome (GOLD analysis project Ga0272442, IMG submission 200262) | Marine sediment archaeal communities from Little Sippewissett salt marsh, Falmouth, MA, United States - SSM-Form-2O | ecosystem: Environmental > Aquatic > Marine > Wetlands > Sediment ... | reverse complement strand
CGTCGCGCCAAGTGTAGATCAGCCGACCGATCAGATGCCTGTCAACCGCGAAGGGCGGACGGAGGATGAGCAGGTCGGCCGCGGCGCCCGCCTCGAGGCGACCGCCATCGTCGAAGCCGAGGGCGTCGGCGTTGCCGCGCGTCATCAGCGACCAGACCTCGGCCGGCGTGGGAATACGGCTGTCGGAGGCCAGCATCAGCCGCCGCGCCTTCGCCGTTTCGATCATCGCGCGGGCCACCCGGGGCATGGCCACGTCCGGACCCGCCGCAACGTCCGATCCCAGCGCCAGCCGCACGCCGTGCTCCCGCGCGGCATTCAGATCGAACACGCCGCTCTGGAGGAACGTGTTGGCCGTCGGGCAGTGCACCACGACCGACCGCCGCCCCGCGATGAGCGACCATTCCTCATCACTGAGGTGAAGGCAGTGCGCCAGCAGCGTCCGCTCCGTCAGCAGCCCATGCCGGTCGTACACCGCCGTGTAGCTCGCATCACGCGGAAACAGCTTGCGCACCAATGCGCACTCCGCGGTCGATTCGGCCAGGTGAGTCTGGACGAACCGGCGTTGGGCCGCCAGTGCGCCTGCCCGGGCCAGCATGGTGTCGCTGCATGACACCGCGAAACGGGGGTTCACGCTCCACCGCAGCCGATCGCCGCCAATGGGCGGCAAGTCCACGGCCTGCCCCATCAGTCGCTGCGGCACTTCGCGGTCCATCAGGCTCTGCCCGACGATCGCCCGGAGCGGCGTGGCGCGATGTTCGCGTCGGAGGACCGCCGGCCCGTGGTGATGGCTCGTCAGGTAGCCGGCGTAGGCCAGGGTCCCGGCCTTGAGCATGCGACGGTGGGCTTGGCGAATCTGCGCCGCGGCCACTTCAGCCGACTCCCACCCCGTCTCGGCCGGATAAACCACCTCGTCCAGCCACCGCAGCAGATCTCCGGCCTCGCAACCCATAACGTTGATCTGCGGCAAGTGGATGTGTGCATCCACGAAGCCGGGGCACACAATGCATTGCTCATCACCCGCGGCGGGCTTCTCGGGCGGCACACCGTGGCCGAGATCCGCAATCCGGCCGCCCTCGACGGCCACCCAGCCAGGTTCCGGCGGGATTGGCGGATCGTGAAGTAGCATTCCCTGGAATATCGTCATGGCGCTTGCGGGCTGTATGCTGTACTCAGAAACTCGTTTCGTTGGCAATGCGAAGACACCGGTCCGTCTTGTCGGCGAACGGCGCAGTCTACACAAAGTCGATCGATGTCTCTGCTTATTCGTGCACCGATCGACGCAGTTCATCGCCGACGGCCACAGCACCGCGTTACGCCGAGGCCTGAATCGAGGAGTTGCTTAACCATGGCTACCCTGCAGGAAGTGCTACAGGAGAAGATCCCCGCCTACCGTCAGGAAGTGCAGGAGATCGTCCGGGAACACGGAGATCAGGTCATTTCGCAGGTCACCGTACGGCAGGCCTTTGGCGGGATGCGCGGCGTCAAGGCCATGATCTGCGACACCTCCGTCGTCGAGCCGGATAAGGGACTTATCGTTCGCGGCCACCCCATCCTCGAAATCAAGGACCTCTGGCCGGAAGAGATGTTCTTCCTGCTGCTGACCGGGGAGCTGCCGGATGCCGAAGCCAAGGCCGCCATCCAGAGCGAGATGGACCGACTTTCCCAGGTGCCCGATTACGTCTGGAACGCGCTGAAGGCGCTGCCGCCCGATACGTGCCCGATGGCGATGCTGTCGACCGGCATCCTGATGATGAGCCGGGAGAGCATCTTCCGGAAGTGGTATCACGGCGGGATGAAGCGCAAGGAGTACTGGCTTGCGACGCTCGGTGACGCGCTGCACATCATGGCCAAGCTGCCCGTCATCGCCGCCGGCATCTACCGCATCATCTACGAGCACGGCAGCGAGCTGCGCTGGACGCACGGCCTGGACTACGCGGCCAACTACGCCAACATGCTTGACGTCGCCGATCCCGCCGGGAACTTCGCCAAGCTGATGCGGCTGTACCTGACATTGCATGTCGATCACGAAGGCGGCAACGTGTCGGCCAACACCGCCCAGACCGTGGGTTCGGCGCTCTCCGACGCCTATCACGCCATTTCCGCCGGGCTCAACGGCCTGGCCGGCCCGCTGCACGGCCTGGCCAACCAGGAATGCATCGCCTGGATCCTGGAGTTGATGGAACGCTTCGGCGGCGTGCCCTCCGAGCAACACCTGCGCGAGTTCGCCTTCGAAACGCTCCGCAGCGGGCTCGTCATTCCCGGCTACGGCCATGCCGTGCTCCGTGTCGTCGACCCCCGTTTCACCGCCTTTCACGATTTCGGCGAGCGGTATCTCCCGTCCGATCCCGTCTTCCAGACCGTCGATCAGGTGTACAAGGTCGTCCCCAAGGTCCTCCAGGAGTATTCCGAGGAGCGCGTCCGGTCCGGCCGGCATCCCATCGCCAACACCTGGCCGAACGTGGACGCCATCTCCGGCGCCCTGATGCATCACTTCGGCGTGACCGAGTACCGCTACTACACGGTTCTGTTCGCTGTCTCCAGAACCATGGGGCTGCTCGCCCAGTTGATTCTCCACCGGGCCATCGGATCGCCGATCACACGCCCGAAGTCGGTCTCGACGGCATGGGTGAAAAGCCAGTTTGGGGCAAAGTCCCCGGCGATGGCCCCGACCCGCTGATGGCGCAATCCGGCCGGCTCCCGCGGCCCCCTCGCCGCAGCTTCCATGCGCCGGCGCTTCGCCTGCGACGACTACCGCGCCGCCGACTCGGTCATCTGCGGATAAAGCAACACTCGATCATGCGCCAGGAGAATGAGGTCGTCGGCGCCGTCGCCGGTCACGTCGGCGATGATCGCCTGGCTCGGCTGATACTCGCGCGGCTCACCGCCGGAAAACAGTCGCGACTCGAACACCTGAAAGCTGGCGGCGTACAGCATCCGACCGGACGCGGTGAACGTGAAGATCTCGCACATCTGCTCGCCGGCGTCCAGCGCCACCATGTCGAGGAATCCGTCGCCGTTGACGTCGCCGCAGGCGAGTTCGTGCTGCCTGCGGCGCTCTTCGGTGGTGCGCCACGAGGCGACTTCTTCCAGGGCGATCCGCTCACCGGCGAGCCGGATGATCGCAAAACCCTCGTCGCCGACCGCCAGGATGTTGTCCTGCCCGTCGCCGGAGAAGGCCCCGGCGTGAATCGAGCGGAAGGAAAAGCCGCCCACCGTCAGTGATTCGATTTCGCTCCATCCGCCGCCGGCGCCGCTGGGCGCCATGACCGCGAGGCGATCGTTCTCCTTGTCCGCCGCCACGATACGGTCGGAAAGCAACGCGAGCGAGACGAGCTTCGATGAGCTGTCGTCGGCGTTGATCTGTTCGACAACCTGCCACCCGGGGCTAATTCCCGCTCCGGGATCACGCTCGTACCGGACCGCGCGGACGAAGTTCTGATCCGCAATCAGCAACTCTTCCCGCCCGTCACCGTCGATATCGAAGACCGCGATGTTCTCGGCTTGTGCGGCCTTCACCAGGCCATACTGCCCCATGTCCTTCGATTCCGTGACCGCGAAGCCCTCCCCGGTCGCATGAAGCATGATCATCGGCTTGTCGCGCGTGAACAACAGGATGTCGGTGCGGCCGTCCTGATCGGCATCCAGGGCCAGCAGCGTCTCCGGCGACTTGCTCAGCTTGCCCAACTCGATCGTCTCGGCATGCCCCTCCATATCAATCAGATCGACGACATAATCACGGCTCTCCTTGGCCACCACCGCGACGCAAGGCCCCTTCTCCAGCCGGACCAGCCCCAGCGCGGTGGGCGTGCGGCCCGCCGAGATGTTCAGCGGCCGGGGGAACGGCACGCCCTGCACCGACACGTCGCATCGCCCCACTACGCCTTCTTTTTCCGACAGCACGAACAACTCGGCAAATCGATCGTCATCGACGTTTCCCGCACTGAGGTAGCTCAGTTCGGAGAGACTCGGATAGGACTGACCCGCGGCCAGACCTTTGCCCGGTAACTGCGGATACACCACCAGCGCGTTGCCCTCGGTATCCGTCGCGACCAGGTCCAGCAGCCCGTCCCCGTCAGCATCGACGACCGCGTGATCGCGATCCCGGTTCCCCGCGTCGGTGAAGCTGTACACCCGCATCGCGGCGTCTCGGTCCCCGGCCTCCTCGATCGGCTCGCTCGTGATGGCATGGACCACGATGCGCTTGGACGCTCGTTCAATCACCGCCAGCCTCGCCGCCGCCTCCCCCGGCAGGCGCACGGCCTCACCTTCAATCAGCGGCGGCATCTCGCACAGAATCTGCGGTCCGAGGACCCCCCCGCCCTCCTCTTCGCCCGCGAACCAGATGCGGATCGGCGAGCGATCGTCGGGAATGACCCCCGCGATATCCCGGCGCCCGTCGCCGTTGTAATCTTCGAGCAGAAACGCGACGAACTTCTCCCCGGCGGCCAACTCGACCGGCTGCGCGATCGAGTCGCCCTCCAGCGGCCAGATCATGATGCTGCCGTCGACGATGCTCAGCAGCTCCGGCCGGCAGTCGGCGATGAGATCGGCCACCGCCAAAGCGCCCCGCGCCGCCGCCAGCTTCTTCACCCGGTGCCGCCGGCCGGCCTCGAATCGGCCGGCCGCCGTTTGCCGAACGAAGACCAACTCCCCGGGCCGACCGGCGTAGACCAGGTCCATCCGCCCGTCACCGTCGAAATCGTGCGGGGTGATCGCGGCCACTTCGTGCGTCACGGACACGAACTGCCGCTCGAACCGCCAGTGCTCGGGGAATTCGTTGATGTGGCTGGGCGCCTTGACCGTGTCATCGGCCGAGGCATCAGGCTTCTGGTAGTGCAGTTCGATCCGGCTTGCATGGTTGTTCACGACGAGCAGGTCCTTGAGGCCGTCGCCGTTCATGTCCACGCAGGCCATCGGTCCGGCCTTGCGACCGATCTTGACGACCTCCAGGCCCTCGAAACCGAAATATCCGGCCAGGTCCTCGTCTTGCCCATAAACGGCCCCGGCGGCTGTGCCGATGAGGATCCAGAATGTGACTTGGCGTGACCAATAAGCTCGCATATTCGGCTCCTGTAAGGCCTTCGGACCGTGGTGTCCGCCCCGAGTCGATCATCGTATACTGACAACCCCCGCTGAAGGGGGAAAGATGAGGCAATTGCTTGTGATGCGAATACCGAGCTTCATGGTTGCCGTCGCGCTGGCCGCCGCGGGCGCCGCCCACGCCGATGTTGTTACGCTCAAGAGCGGCGCGGTGGCGCGCGGCGAGGTCATCAAACGGAACGACAAAAAGGTCTGGCTGGATGTGGGGCCCGACGTGCTCGAATTCAGCGTCGACGACATTGACGCCGTCGAGATCGACGCGGACGAGGCGGTGCTCGACCTCGAGAGCGAATGGCTCTACCACACCGCCGAGAATCTCCCCGAACTGAGCCCGAAGGAGCAGGCCAAGCGGATCGGTCCGGCGGTCATCAAGGTCTCAACCCCCGGCGCGCAGGGATCAGGCGTTGTCCTCAACGGCGACGGCTACGCCGTCACCAATGCCCACGTCATCCAGGGCGAGACCACGATTCGCGTCACGGTCTGGTTCCCCGAGGACGACGGCACGCTCAGACGCGCCGTGATCGAGGACGTGAAAATCATCGCCGTCAACAACCATCTCGACTTGGCGCTGTTGCGGATCCCGCATCCCGAGAGCGGCCGGTTCATGTTCGCTCCCATCGAGGCGGAGGAGCGGATCGAGGTAGGGCAGGTGGTGTTTGCCATCGGCAATCCGCTGGGGCTGGAACGCACGCTCAGCCAAGGGGTCATCTCGACCACCCAGCGCAGCTTCGACGGCCTGACCTATATCCAGACGGACACCGCTATCAACCCCGGCAACTCCGGCGGCCCGCTGTTCAATACCAAGGGCGAGGTCGTGGGCATCACCAACATGAAGCTCAGCGGCTTCTTCGCCGAGTCCCTCGGCTTTGCCATCCCGGTCCGATACGTGAAGGACTTCATTCGCAACCGGGAGGCCTTTGCGTTTGACATGGAGAACCCCAACTCCGGACACAACTATCACACGCCGCCGCCCCGAACGGTTTTCGGGACCGCGCCGCGATTGCTCGACGCCGAAGAAGAAGCCGAGGATTGACGCCGGACGAAACGATCGCCGTCCGCGGCTCGGGTGTTCGCATCCGCCGGACCCGTCTTACAGACCCCCGGTCAGACAAAAAAGGGATATGACCGTGACCAGCTTACGAACCTGCACCGCGTTCTCGATCGCGCTTGTTCTTGCCTCGATCGCTGCCGCCGATCCGCCGACAATCACCGATCTGGCGCCCGAATCCACGATCCTCGTCGTGGGCGTCAACCACGCCGACGCCACCATGCAGCGTTTCAAGACCACCCCCCTGTGGGAGCTCTGGCAGACCGAGCAACTCGCCGGGATGCGCACGGACATCATGGCACAGATGGAAAGCGGATGGGATGACATGCTCGAGGACCTCGGCCTCGAGCGCGATGCGCTCCAATTGCCCACCGGGGCGCTGGGATTTGCCGTGTTCAGCATGATGGACGAGGAGATTGGCATGCCCCATCCCGGTTTCCTCGTCGTCGCGGACTACGGCGCCGGCGCCGACAAGACCGCCAAGCTGTTCGACGCCGTGTTCCAGAAGGCCCGCGACAAGGGCGAACTCGAATACGAGGAGAAGGAGATCGCCGGGCGAACCGTCCTCTGCCTTGACGTCATCGAAGAAGAGGAGGAAGCACCCGCCGACGACATGGACGAGGAAGAATACGGGTTCGACCAGGCGGGCATGGCCGACCCCCAGGAGATGGTCGAGCAATGGGTCGAAACGCTCTACTTCGTCCGTGAGGGCAGCGCGTTTTTCCTGAGCAGTGAACTCGATGCGTTGCAGGGCGCCTTCGAGACCTGCGACGGCGCGGACCGCGAGGACCTCACGCAGCGCGAGGACTTCCAGGCGGTGAGCGGGCAGATCGGCGAGAACGATCTCTATGCCGTTTTCCTCAGCCGGGATTTCGGCGAACTGCTCAGTGCGGTCAATCCCATGCTGGCCATGATGGGCGTCGGCGAGATGTTCAAGATGATCATCGGCGATATCCACGGGATCGGCATGGGCTATCAACTCGACGGCGAGGGGGGCATGGTGGAGGGAACCGCATCACTGTATATGCCCTACGGGAAGGCGGGCCTTACCGCGCTGACGGACTCGGCGGTGCCCCGCGGCCCCGTTCCCCGATTCGTCGGCCCCGATGCCCTGAGTTACTCCTTCCTCAACTTCGAGTTCAGCGGCATGTCGGCCCTGGTTCAACAACTCATGATGCTGAGGCTGTTCGCCCCGCCGCCGAGCGGTGAAGGTGAGGCTCCGACGCCTCAAGAACTGATGCAGCGGCTTTTCGTGTGCCTCGGTTCTCAGGTCCATACCTCCGAGGCCGTCGAGTATCCGATCACAAAGGACAGCCTGAAGCAGTTCGGGGCGATCGAGTGCACCAGGCCACAGGAATTCGAAGAGACCCTCAACGCCTTGGCGCCGGAGTTGGAGGGCCGCGACTTCCTCGGACATCGTCTCTACACGACGGGGTTGGACGAGATGATGCCGATGATGCCCCCCGGCCCCGGAATGCAAATGACCCCGGACGTGCCGATGTCCGTCGGCATCGGGGGCGGATACGTTTTCCTCGGCACCACACCCGCCGTCGAGCAGGCTCTCCGCTCCGTCGGAGAAGACGCCGCCGCCTCCCTGGCCGAAAACCCCGCGTTCCAGCGCACCCGCGCTGCGCTCCGGCACGATGACGTGGTCGCGTGGGGCTATGCCGATTTGATCAGTTCGCTCGAGGCCGAGGTCGCCGTGCTCCGGATGCAGCGGGAGCAGTTCGAGCAGGATCTCACCGACGAGGATCCCGAACTTGCCGAAGAGATCCTCGAAGCGCAGGCGGGCCGGTTCGAACAGGCGATGCAGCGGTTGGGCGAGTTGGATTACGACCTGCTCCGCCAGTACGTCGGTCCCCTCGCGTGGGAAGTGATCGCCACCGACGAGGGCTTCGTGGCCCACTCCTATCTCCTTGCCACCGAGTAGAAGAAAAGGGGTCGGGAGCAATCCTGTTCGGCACAGGGCTTGCCTCGCCGGCGTAATTGAGACTGAGTCGCGCTTGCGCCAGCGGCGAATGGGGCGCATGATGGAGTGCATGGGCCGGCGCCGCCAGCCAATCCGCGAACGCGACCTGCAGGGCTTCAAGCACTTCAAGAAGATCCTGCCGCTGCTGGATCGGCTGCACGAGGCGGGCACCGCGCGCGACAAGGCCGGCAACCGCGTGCTGCACTTCGACCAGTACATCGCCCTGCAACTGGTGTTCTTCTTCAATCCCATTGTCACCTCGATGCGTGGCCTGGTGCAGGCCAGCGAGTTGAAGAAGGTCCAGCGGGAACTGGGCGTGGCGCCCACGAGCCTGGGCAGCTTCTCCGAGGCCGGCAGCGTCTTCGACGCCCAGTTGCTCAAGCCGATCATCGCCGAGTTGGGTGAGCAGCTCACGCCGCTGAAGCACGACCCCCGGAACGACCCCCGGAACGACCCCCAGAACCCCCACTTGGACGATCTGCCGGGCACGCTGACGGTGGTGGACGGCTCCGAGTTGTCGGCGCTGGCGGCGCTGGCCGATCGCATGATTGAAGGCCGCGACATCAAAGTGCACACGCACTTCGAACCCCTAACCGGCGTGCCGGTGGACATCGAGGTGACGGCGGCCAAAGACAGCGAGGTGGAGAACCTGAAAAAGCGTCTGCTGCCTCATCGCGTGTATGTCCAGGATCGCGGCTATGCGTGCTTCGAACTGCTGCAGGCGATTCACGACCTCCAGTCGCACTTCGTCTGCCGCGTGCGCGACAACAGCGTGTACGAAGTGATCGATGAGCGACCCTTGTCGGCGGAAGACCGGGCGGCAGGGGTGATCGGCGACCAGATCGTGTGGCTGGGCTGCGAAAGCAAGCGTGACGAGTTGAAGCAGCCGCTGCGCCTGATCAGGATCGCCTGCAAGCCGCACGTCAAACGCGGCAAGACCGGGCGCGGCGGGCCGGCGCAGGGGGAGTGCCTGTTGATCGCCACGGATCTGCTCGATCTGCCGGCGGCGGTGATCGCGTTAATCTACCGCAAGCGCTGGACGATCGAGTTGTTCTTCCGCTTCTTCAAGCACGTGCTGGGGTGCCGGCACCTGCTGAGTCACCGGAAGAACGGCATCGAAATCCAGGTGTACTGCGCGATCATCGTGAGCATGCTGATCGCGTTGTGGACGGGACGCAAACCGACGCTGCGCACGATCGAGATGATCCGCTTCTACTTCATCGGCTGGGCCGACCTCGACGAACTGGAGACGCACATCGCCAAGCTGCACATGCTGGATGCCTGAGCCACGCCGGCCCCGTGCACCGCCCGCGCCGTGGCCGCTGTTGCTGCGCCGAAGCGCCCAGAGCGTGCCACGCGCGCGGCCCCGACACACCGCCCTCAACCCATCACCCCCCGCCCCTCACCGAACGACCGTGGCATCCTCACCCGCCAGCAACCTTTGCGCCGAACAGGATTGCGGCCGTCCCGTTTTTTTCTTGCTTCCCCTGCCGGGCGAGGTCACAATAGGGTACTGCGAAAGGGGGCGGCGATGCGAAGTGGCCACAAACACGCTTTCTGCCGCATCGGCGTTGCCGGGGCCCTGCTGCTGGGCTGCGCTGCACCGTCGGCTGCCGGTTCCGTTCTCTATGTTGACGACGATGCTCCGGCCGGCGGGGGCGGCCAAACCTGGGAGACGGCGCTGCGGTTCCTCCGGGATGCCTTGGACGCGGCGGAGCCGGGCAGTGGGGTCGAGGAGATCCGCGTCGGGCAGGGCCAATACATGCCGGATCGCGATGAGACCTGCCCCGAGGGCACCGGCGACCGTGAGGCGACATTCCAGCTTCTCAACGGCGTCGCCCTCATGGGCGGCTACGCCGGCTACGGGGCGCGCGATCCGGACGCCCGCGATGTGGAAATCTACGAGACGGTCCTCAGCGGCGATCTGAACGGCGATGACGGATCGGAGTTCGAGAACTACGACGAGAACAGCTACCACGTCGTCACGGGCAGCGGAACCGATGAGACCGCCGTCATCGATGGCTTTGTCATCCGGGGCGGGAACGCCGAT
>Ga0272442_10012661_pt1 | contig 10167 bp, 6 predicted proteins | sample SSMForm2O_FD_200262 | JGI IMG/M metagenome (GOLD analysis project Ga0272442, IMG submission 200262) | Marine sediment archaeal communities from Little Sippewissett salt marsh, Falmouth, MA, United States - SSM-Form-2O | ecosystem: Environmental > Aquatic > Marine > Wetlands > Sediment ... | reverse complement strand
ATAACGGGTCTGACTTATTCGGCGAGCCAGCTCCTTTTCCCCGAATACATCGCGAATCCAGCTGGCAAAATCATTATGCTGCTCATTTACATGAAAAGAAAATAAATCCTGGTCCATATCTTTTAAATTTTCCATTAATTCAGCGATATTTTTTAGTTTTTTTCCATTGTTTAAATAAAAATAATGTTGTATTGATGGCGCTTCTTGACCGATATCGATATGCTTGTATTTTTTTGCCATTTCTTTTCTAACCTCCTATTTTTTAAAAATTCATCTGATTTTCATAATGAATTTGCAAATCCTTTTTTTGTATGTTACCATTTCACACACAACATATCAAGGAAATGCATTGCTTTTACTATTTTTAACCATCAAAGAAAAGTGAATTCTCGAAAGAGGTTAGAAAGAAAAAGAGTAAGTCAAGACATTCCTGAATTTATCTGTATAGATGTTAACTTAAAAATAAAATTATATATAGACTCATAAGATTATCAATCATCTTTAAAGTTTGGAAGGAGTACTTATGGAAACTAACGAAGGAAATGTTTTTCAACCACTTGAAATTATAAAAAGGGATAAAAAAATTGCTTATTTTTCCATGGAGATCTGTGTTGATGCCAGAATTCCTACTTATAGTGGTGGATTGGGGGTTTTAGCCGGCGATATGATTCAATCTTCTGCTGACTTAGCAGTTCCTCTGGTTGGAGTCACTCTGCTTTATAAAAAAGGATATCTGTGTCAAAAAGTGGGGAAAGAAGGGATTCAGCAGGAATTACCAGAAGAATGGAATCCTCAAGATTATATGGAATTGTTGCCCAATAAGATTTTAATCGAAATTGAGGGGAGAAAAGTATGGGTCCAGGCTTGGTTTTTTTGTATAAAAGGCTTGGATAATTATTGTATCCCCGTCTTTTTTCTGGATACTGATTTACCGGAAAATAGTGTTTACGACCGAAGTCTTTCTGATTTCTTGTATGGCGGTGATAGAAGATACCGGCTTGCCCAGGAAATTGTATTGGGAATTGGTGGTGTGAGGATGCTTAGAGCGCAGGGATATAACAATATCTCTAAATATCATATGAATGAAGGCCATGCCAGTTTACTGACCTTGGAATTACTCGATCATTACAATAATCAGCAGGAAAAATGGAGTAACAGTACTATCGAAAAGGTCAAAAAATTATGTATCTTTACCACACATACCCCAGTACCGGCAGGTATGGATCAATTTTCTTATGAACTGGTGGAAAAAGTTTTGAGAAGCCCTATCCCTATTTCTTTATTAAAAGAACTTGGCGGAAAAGAACGGTTGAACATGACTGCTCTAGCCCTAAACCTAAGTCATTATATCAATGGTGTTGCTAAAAGACACGGAGATATTTCTCAGGAGATGTTTCCCGGATACCATATTGATTCAATCACCAATGGGGTTCATTCGGCTACCTGGGTATGTCTTCATTTTCAAAAACTCTATGATCGATATATTCCAGGATGGAGAAATGATTCCTTTAGTTTGCGTTATGCCTTGAGTATACCGGATATGGAAGTATGGCAAGCTCATCAGGAAGCGAAAAAAATACTGATTGATAGTATCTTACAAGAAACAGGGATACAATTGGATCCGGAAGTTTTGACTATTGGTTTTGCCAGGAGGGCGACAGCCTACAAACGGGCAGATTTAATCTTTTATGATATCAATAGGCTGGTAGATATTTCCAGAAAGCATGGAAAAATCCAGCTGGTCTTTTCGGGTAAAGCCCATCCCAAAGATGACCCGGGCAAGAAATTAATTCAAAAGATTATTCAGGTTTCCCAGCAACTTCGAGGAGAAATTGAGGTCATTTATCTGGAAAATTACAATATAAATTTAGCCAAGAAAATGGTTTCGGGGGTGGATCTATGGCTGAATACTCCAAAGAAACCCCAAGAGGCATCAGGTACTTCAGGGATGAAAGCAGCTCATAATGGCATCCCCAGTTTGAGTATTTTAGATGGATGGTGGATTGAAGGTTGTATTGAAGGATTTACCGGGTGGTCCATTGGGTCAGCACCCGATATTGAAAGTAGTAATCAGGAAGATGCGGCTTCTTTATATGATAAATTGCAAAATATAGTCATTCCGACTTATTATAAGAATCGTGGAAAATGGATTAATCTTATGCGGCATTGTGTTGCTATGAATGCTTCCTTTTTTAATACCCAACGCATGGTTCTCCAATATGCATTGCATGCTTATCTCTAATAAATCTTTTAATTCTTTCATTATTGGTTTTATATATAATCATTTTGAGTAATTTTTCACTTTACGCTTACGAAAGACTAAAATATTGATTAAAGAATTTTAGATTTGGAATAGAAGTTTGTTTGTTGTTAATAGCGATTAAATTATTATGTAAAGTATTATAGTTCTATGGCTGATTCAAAGTTTTGAAAGCATTTTACTTCCCTAGATTCATATGATTATGATATAGTAATAAAGAGATTGTTAATAGCTAGAAAAAATATTTCATTGATGAAAAACAGCGAAGGGGGATCTTTTTTAAAAAAAAGAGAGCATGAAGATGGCTAGAATATTAATTGTTTCTAATCGGCTTCCGGTAACTGCCAGCAAAAAAAAAGATAAGATAAATTTCCTTCCTAGCGCTGGAGGACTAGCTACCGGTATGTCTTCTTTTTATCAAGATTATGATTGCCAGTGGATTGGTTGGCCGGGCATAGTTAAAGATAGAATTGGCCAAAAAGGGCAACAAGAAATTGTTGCTAAACTTGAAAAATTTAACAACTATCCGGTCTTTCTTTCTCAATCACAGATTCAAGCTTACTACAATGGTTTTTGTAATAAAACTATCTGGCCCATTTTTCATTCATTGACTCAATATGCCGTCTATCAGAATTTACTATGGGATGAATATAACCGAGTCAACAAAATATTTTGCCAAACCATTCTGAATATTGCCCGACCAGATGATATAATCTGGGTACATGATTATCAATTAATGCTGCTACCCAAGATGTTAAGAGAAAAACAACCTGATTTAACCATTGGTTTTTTTCTGCATATTCCTTTTCCACCTCAGGAAATATACCGGCTTCTCCCCTGGCGTGAGAAAATAGTTGAAGGCATTTTAGGTGCTGATCTTGTTGGCTTTCATACCTATGATTATGTTCGAAATTTTTTGGACTCAGTGTTACGCCTTTTTGGTTATGAAAGTAATGTGGGCTATATCAACTATCATAATCGTATATTGAAAGTAGATACATTTCCCATGGGAATTGATTATAAGCGATTTTCTTCTTCTATTCTAAACCCTGATACAAAAAAAGAGATTAAAAAAATAAGGGACCAGATTGGAGAAAAGAGAATTATTCTTTCAATTGATCGAATGGATTATACAAAAGGAATTATCAAACGTTTGGAAGCTTTTGAATTTTTCCTGCAGAAAAATCCAGAATATCTGGAAAAAGTCATTTTAATTATGATTGTTGTACCCTCACGTGTTAGGGTAAAACAGTATCAGCAGATAAAACAACAGGTAGATGAGTTGGTTGGGGAAATAAATGGTAAATACGCTACAATTAACTGGTCACCCATCCGGTATCTTTTTAAATCCATTCCTTTTTATGAGCTAACTGCCCTTTATTATGTTGCTGATATTGCTTTAATAACTCCACTAAAAGATGGAATGAATTTAGTTGCAAAAGAATTTATTGCCACTAAAAACAATAAAAAAGGGGTATTAATTCTAAGCGAAATGGCTGGCGCTGCTGCTGAGCTGGGAGAGGCCTTAATTATTAACCCGAATAATAGAGAACAGATATCTTGGTCTATAAAATACGCTCTGAATATGTCTGATAAAATACAGAAAAAAAGAAACCAGATTATGCAAAAGCGCCTGAAAAATTATCATGTAAAAAAATGGGCAGATGATTTTAAGGAAAATCTTTTAAAGGTAAAAAGTATGCAGATGGAACTTTCTGCAAAATACTTATCTCCAAAAACACGCTTAGAAATTATTAAAGATTATCAAAAAAGCAAAAACCGCTTATTTCTTTTGGATTATGATGGAACGTTGATTTCCACTAGTTATAAATTTAAGAAAATTAAACCCGGTAAAAAAATCCTAAATGTCATTCAACAATTAATACAGGATGAAAAAAATCAGGTGGTAATAGTCAGCGGTCGAGAAAAAGAGACTTTAGAAAAATGGTTTGCAAATATAAATGTTGGGCTGATTGCGGGGCATGGTACCTGGTTAAGGGAAAGGATTGGAGAGTGGAGAACAGTAAAACCTCTAATTAATAAATGGAAAGACCAAATCAGGCCCCTGCTTGAACTTTATGTTGACAGAACTCCGGGTTCATTTATTCAGGAAAAGGAGTATTCCCTGGTCTGGCATTACATTAAAACGAATCCCTCTTTTGGCCGGACGAGAGCATTGGAGTTAAAATCTTCTCTTTTACACCTTACTTCTAATTTAGATCTGGAAGTACTTCATGGCGAAAAAGTAATTGAAGTTATTCCCATGGGAATTAATAAAGGCGTAAGTGCTGATTATTGGATTTCCCAAAAAGCTTGGGATTTCATCCTGGCGATAGGAGATGACTGGTCAGACGAAAATACCTTTGCCACTTTACCGGATACCGCTTACTCTATAAAAGTCGGTGCAGGTTCTTCTCAATCAAATTATAATATTAACTCAAATATAGAAGTTACGACTCTTTTAAGAGAATTGTCAAAAAATAAATTATCCTAGAAATTTATCTGTTAAAGTAGAAAATTTCGAATCCATTTTTTTACTTCTTCAGGTGAGGACAATCGAAAATCTGCGGAGGATTTTATGGATTTTTCGGAAACTAAAATACCTATTCCTCTGGTACGCAATACACGAAAGGCATCTTCATCTGTTATATCATCACCCAGGTAAAATACCTTGTGCTTAGCCCAAGAGAGTCCTAAAGTGTTCATTATCCAGATGATTGCTTTTCCCTTATTCCATTCAATATTGGGCAAAAATTCAAAGACTTTCTTTCCCTTTAATACACGGAGATATTTTAATCGTCCTTTTATGGAATTTTTTAGTATGGATTTTAATTCTGGAAATTTCTCCTCCGGTGTCATCCTGTAATGTACCGCTACACTCATACCTTTTTTTTCTAAAATAATTCCGGGAAAAGTAGACAAAGTCCGTTCTAATTGAATGGTAATATTTTCTATTATCGGAAGGTATTTTTCTATTTCAGAAAAGGTCATTGAGATACCTGGACCGCTGATATCCAATCCGTGATTGCCTGCATAAAAAATATCAGGAATATTTACCTGCTTAGCTAGATCTTCTTTATCTCTTCCACTAACCAGAGCTACATGGTATTTTTTAGATAACTGGAGGAGGTTATTTCTGATTGTAGAAGCCAGTTTAGCCATATCCGGTCTTTGTGCAATTGGGGTTAGTGTGCCATCATAATCGAAAAAAAAGACTGGTTTATACTTTTTTCTCATTGCTTCAGTTCCGGTATAAAGATAATGCGGATTGACAAAAAGTCCTTTCGTCTCAACCGGAAAACATTTTTTAGGCTCGTAAAGGTGAGGCGGATGAAAGTTAAACCAATCATCTATCCATTCAGAATTTAGAAGGTCAATATTTTTAATAAGAATATCTGCACCCTTTTGAAATAATTTTTTATCCTCTTTTATTGTTGAATTCCAACCTGCAATCAATGCAAAACCATTATTTCTGGCTTTTTGAATAAAATCAGGGTGAGAGAGAAAAATCATTGTTTCTGAAGGTAAAATTCCAAGATTTTCAGCTGCTTTTGTTAATGGATCTGTTTTCGCATTGAAAAAAATATTTGTTGGATTTGGCAAAATCAGCGCAATTTTTATATCTGTCCGATTGAGACGTTTTATAAATTGGACAAATTGTTGATAACGGAATTCGGATTGATTGTTTTCATGCAGTTGAAATATCATGGCTTTCAAATTGTTTTTTTTCATTTGCTACCTCAAATTTCTTTATTTTAAAGAACTTTATTCTTATTTGACACGCCTGTTAAAATAATATTAAACACCTTCAAACATGTCAAGAAAATTCTCTATAATCTTTTTTGTACAAAATTAGATTAAACCAGAAATTTTAAGATGGAATGAATTAATAAGATTTAAAAAGAGTTTAATATGAAAAAAATATCCCCGGATTTATTTTCAAATCAATTAATGGGAATAGACTCGAAAGATTCATCTCTTTGCAAAAAAATTATATTTGGTTCATTTTTGCAAAAAGAGCAATTAATGAAGAATCTTCAATTTCTTTTAGAAAAATACAGTTTAGACTTGGTTTTAAAAATCGTTTATCTACAACAACTTAAAAGTGGATTTATCCTTTCAGATCCTGCAAATTATTTTAAAGCCGAAAACCAAAATTCTTTCTATGATCCGTATACCCAAATTTGTTTTTTAGTTCAATGGAATCCTGAGCGTGCTCTGAGAAATAATCATAGTATACTAATTAAGAGAGGAATTATTAAGGAACATGTTGATACAAAAGCACTAATTAATAAAGATAAAAAAGGAAAAGCTTGTTATTTGTGTAAAAAGAACATTGATTTGCAAAATCCAAAGGAAATTGTCCTTCCTTTAAAACTAGACGAAGAACTGTTTTATATTGGTGCCAACTTTGCTTCCATTTCCGATAATCATTTTACTATTTTTCATATGCAGCACCGCCCCCAAAAATATCGGAAAAAAATCTTTTCAATTATGATGGATTTTTTAAATAAAACTAACGGTGAATTTAGAATCATTTATAATGGATTAGCAGGCGCTTCCATTGAAGCACATGAACATTTTCAAACCACTTCCATCCGGTTTCCTGTTGAATCAATGAAGTGTAACGATCAGAATATTTTCTATAAGCATAAAGATGTACAGATATTTAAGCCAGATTATTACCTTCCGCTATGGATTTTTGAAGGGGAAAAAAAATCGGAGCTGAATTGTTTATTGGATTATTTTATTAGATATTGGCATTCGTCAAATCCTCATGAACATACCGAAAATGTTTTAGGTATAAAGATAGATTCATTATTCCGCTTTTTTATTTTTTTAAGAGAAAAGAGTAAATTAAAGAGCATAGAAAAAACCGGCGCTATGGCAACTTTTGAAACATCAGGCTTGTTTGTTTTTTCAGAATTTTTAAAAAGAAAGGTTAAGGGAAAATCCGAAAAACACTTTTTTTCTTCCCTGACCCTTGATATAATAAAAAACATGTTAAAAGGGATAGCCCCGAGTGATAATTTAAACTTGGATGCTATGATGAAAATTTTTAGAACAGCATAGCTGGCATAAGCAAAAAAGGAGGAATATTGCATGCATGACATTGATGATTATAGAGAAATTATAGGTGATAAAGCTTTTGCTAATTTATTTAATAAGGCTATCAACCTTACCACCAAGAATATCTTGAACATCAATTCTACTGCACAGGGCGGTGGTGTAGCGGAAATATTAGAATCATTGGTTATTTTGATGAATGAGCTTGGTATATACGCAGGATGGAGGATTCTTCACGGGAATCCGGACTTTTTTGCTATTACTAAAAAATTTCACAATGCCATACAGGGAAGTTCAATTCATCTTTCGGAAATCAAGAAAAAATTATACTTGAAAGCCAATCAGGATTTTTCGATATTTACTCATATCGATCATGATGCGGTTATTATTCATGATCCACAACCTTTGCCCTTAATAAGATATTATAAGAAAAGACAACCATGGATATGGCGGTGTCATATTGATTTATCCAATCCAGATAAACAATTATGGCACTATCTGAAAAAATTTATTCTTCGATATGATAGTATAATCATTTCCAGCGAAAATTACCGAATGAATAACTTTCCGGTTCCTCAAAAAGTTATTGCTCCGGCAATTAATCCCTGTTCTACAAAAAATATCGATTTATCTTCAAAAGATATTATCAGGCATTGTAAAAAATTCAATATACCTACCGATAAGCCGATTATTACCCAGGTATCTCGATTTGACCGGTTGAAAGACCCTTCAGGTGTCATCAAAGTCTTTAGAAAAGTAAAATCAAAAATTGATTGCCGTTTAGTTCTATGTGGAAGCATGGCAGTTGATGATCCGGAAGGCATTAAGATATATGAACAGATTTTGAATTGTACTCAAAAGATGATTGAAAAAAAAGATATTATCATATTTAATGTTGAAAGCGATATTTTAGTTAATGTTCTCCAACGTATTTCCAGCGTAATCATTCAAAAATCAATTAAAGAAGGTTTTGGGCTGACTGTTTCTGAAGCATTATGGAAGGAAACGCCGGTAGTTGCTTCGAATGTTGGAGGCATACCTTTGCAAATTACCGACGGAAAAAATGGTTTTTTGGTGAAACCTCTTGATTGTAACGGCTTTGCAGATAGAATTATCTATCTTTTAGAAAACCCTTCAATTGCAGAAAAGATAGGGAAAAATGGAAAAGAAGTCGTCAGGGAGAAATTTTTGATAACTCGATTACTTGCGGATTACATTGATTTGTTAAATGAATTACTTTAGGTTATTTAACTGAATCTTTCAACATATGGGAAATCTAAACAATAATGACATATCATAAAAATGTAAAAGAATTCTAAAAGGAAAATAAATAACGATGGAATGGCGTCTCATTAAAGATGGTTATTATACCGGCTTCATGAATATGGCAATTGATGAAGCAATGATGATAGCCCATGAAAAAAGCTTGGTTCCTCCCACGATAAGATTTTATCAATGGTCTCCTCCCGCAGTATCCCTGGGTTATTTTCAGGATATGAAAAAAGTAATCAATGTTGATATCTGTCGGAAATCAGGCATTGATATTGTTCGCCGGCCGACAGGAGGCAAGGCTGTTTTACATGATCAGGAATTAACATATAGCTTTATTATTAATGAAAACCATCCTTCGATTAGCCAATCCATACTGGATACTTATAAAAAGATTAGCCGGGCATTAATTAATGGTCTTGATTCTTTAGGAATAAAAGCAGATTTAGTGCCCCTCAAAGAAAAATCCAAACGCATTGCTTCAGCTAATTCTCCTCAAGATACCCTCTCTTTTAAGGCGAATTGTTTTTCAACTCCTTCTCAATATGAAGTACAGGTTGATGGAAAAAAAATAATTGGTTCGGCACAGGTAAGAAAAAGAGGAGTTGTTTTGCAACACGGTTCCTTGTTAATAAAATTAGATAGAAATAAATGGTTTTCAGTTTTTAATTTTCCATCTATGGCAGTACGTCAAAAGATTAAAGAAAAGTTTAAAGCAACATGCATTGAGGAGATAACAAAGAAAAAAATGCCATTTTCAAAATTATCCAATATACTTCCCAAAGGATTTGAGAAAGAATTTAACATAAAATTAGTAGAAGGCAAGCTAACTAAATTTGAAGAGAAAATTTCTCACAGACTTTTAAAAAACAAATATTCAATCGAAGAATGGAATCAAAAGAGGCAATTGGATGAAAACCGGATTTGAAGGACTAAATCAACTATTTTTTTATCAAATATACAGGAGAAGATCATGTTAAATCTTAATAACAAGTTGATTGTTGTGGAAGGTGCAATCGGAGTAGGGAAAACAAGCCTGGTTTTACAACTGAGTGATCAATTTAATGCAAAATGCAACTTAGAGGTCGTAGAAGAAAATCCTTTTTTAGTAAAATTCTATAGCGATATAGAAAGATATGCCTTTCAAACACAAATATTTTTTTTATTAAGCCGATACAGACAGCAAATAGAATTAGCACAAATGGATTTATTTCACCAATTAATCTTTTCAGATTATCTTTTTGCCAAGGATAGGATATTCGCTCATCTTAATTTATCGGGAAGTGAACTTTCTATGTATGAGAAATTATATAATATTATGTCAAAAAACATTCCAAAACCGGATTTAATCGTTTACTTACAGGCAAGTACAGAATTACTAATGAAAAGAATTGCATTGCGAGACCGCCCTTTTGAGAGAAAAATGTCTTATGAATACATGATGAGACTTAATTCCACTTATGAAGATTTCTTTTCTGCCCAGGATAATTACAAGGGGATAAAATTGATTAAAATTAATACAAACCATCTTGATTTTGTAGGTAAAAAAGAAGATTTTAAATATATAATAA
>Ga0272442_10012660_pt1 | contig 10168 bp, 4 predicted proteins | sample SSMForm2O_FD_200262 | JGI IMG/M metagenome (GOLD analysis project Ga0272442, IMG submission 200262) | Marine sediment archaeal communities from Little Sippewissett salt marsh, Falmouth, MA, United States - SSM-Form-2O | ecosystem: Environmental > Aquatic > Marine > Wetlands > Sediment ... | reverse complement strand
ATTGTGGGCCTCTTCGAAATGCACTATAAGTCCGGCTTCTGCGGCTTATGGTGGCGGACGATGCTGCTGCCCGTCTTCATCGTCATCGCCATGACCGGCTGGATACAGTACCGCTACCGCGAGACGCGCGCCATGACCATGGCCCAATTCCTGGAAATGCGCTACAGCCGACGCTTTCGTGTCTTCGCCGGCATCATGTGTTTCCTCTCCGGACTCCTCAATTTCGGCATCTTCCCCGCCGTGGGGGGGCGCTTCTTCCAGTTCTTCTGCGGCCTCCCGCCCTACTGGGTGTCGCTGGGCTTCACCGAAATCGATTTGACCTATGCCGCCATCATGGCAGCGCTGCTGGCCATTGCTCTCGCCTTCACACTCGTCGGCGGACAAATCGCTGTCATTGTCACCGACTTCCTACAAGGCGTCTTCTGCAATATCGGCCTCTGCCTCATCGCCGCCTATCTCCTCTTCATCCGTTTCGACTGGGATCAGATGATGGCGGCCGTCGCGCTGGCCCCCACCGAAGCCTCCCTCATCAACCCTGCCCACAGCGGCGAAACCGAAAACTACAATGCCACCTACTTTCTCATCGCGGTCTTCGGCTATGTGCTCAACTGGCTGGCCTGGCAGGGAAACCAAGGCTACTACGGCGCTGCCCGTTCCCCTCACGCCGCCCGCATCGGCCGCGTCATCGGCTCCTTCCGGGAAGTTATCCAAACCATTCCCATCGTACTGCTCGCTGTTGCCGCGTACACCCTCTTGCACAGCCCCGATTTCGCCGCCGAAGCCGCGCAAGTCCAACACACACTCGACACCATCGGTAACGCCACCATCCAGTCACAGCAAACCGTCACCATCGCCCTCACACGCATCCTGCCGGTGGGGCTCCTGGGCATCTTCGCCGCGATCATGTTCGCCGCCTTTGTCTCCACACACGACACCTACTTGCACGCATGGGGAAGCATCTTCATCCAAGACGTGGTCCTCCCCATACGCCAACTCATCCGCAAAGACGACACCCCCATGTCCCCACGCGCACACATGCGGCTGCTCTGGGGCTCCATCCTCGGCGTCGCCCTCTTCATCTTCTGCTTCAGCCTCTTCTTCTCCCAACAGCAAGATGTCCTCATGTTCTTCGCCCTTACCGGAACACTCTTCCTCGGCTGGGCAGGATGGACCATCGCCGGGGGACTCTACTGGAAGCACGGCAACTCGGCAGGGGCATGGGCCGGCTCCGCCGTCGGAGTCGCCGTATCGGTCGGCGGCTGGGCCCTGGTCTACCAATGGAACATCATGCAAAACCTCTTCGCGTTCGCAATGCCACAATCTTGGCTGGACGCGCCCCGGTGCCCCGTGGATGCACAAATCCTCTATTTCTGGAGCATGGTCATCACCGGCATCGTCTACTGCGGTGTCTCCTGGCTCGCGCCCAGCAAGCCGTTCAACATGGAACGGCTCCTGCATCGCGGCAACTATGCCGTCCAAAATGACATCGAACACACCCCCCCCGCCCGGGGCCTCGCCGCCTTCAAAATGGGCCCCCAGTTTCGCCTCGACGACAAGATCCTCTACCTCGCCTCCCTGGGCTACGTTATCATCCTCTTTGCCGTCTTCCTGGCCGGCACACTCGGCTTCACCGTGTTCCGCCAAGATCCCTCCGACCGCTTCTGGAGCGGCTTCTGGTGGACCTACTCCATGGCGCTGCTGCTCTTCTCGTCGATCCTGGCCCTCTGGTTTGCGGTCGGCGGATTCCGGGATTTTCGGCGCCTCTATCAAACCCTCAGGACCGCGAAGCGCCACGCCGGCGACGACGGCACCGTCTTTGTGCACGGTGACGACACAGATGTCGTGATTACAAGAACCGAACCCCCCGGGCCAACTTAGCCGCCCGGACGCGTTCGCGGGTGATGCGTAAACCCGGGGGGAATCTCGCAAAACTCGATTCGGCCGGAAAACCCGGCCAACGCAACCCACAGCGACAACAAAAACATCCTGAAATCGGCTTGACATACCTCCATGAACCTGCCAGAATCGTGCCATGGGGGCCAACTCGGTCGGTGAAGAGGGGAAGGCAGGCTTCGGCTGACCTTGGGGCGCTGTCCAGAGGATGGGGCGTATGATTGATGATCGCTTGCTAGGAGACTTGCTGGAGGTCCAAGACCTTCCTACATTGCCCGAGGTGATGACCAAGATCCTAGACGCTGTCGAGGACGAACAATCCTCGGCCGATGACCTGACCCACCTCCTCGAATGCGACCATGCCATCTCCGCCCGCCTATTGCGTCTGGCCAATTCCGCCTTCTATGGACTGCGCTTTCCGGCCGATTCTATCCAACGCGCGGTCGTGGTCGTTGGCTTTGACGCCATTCGCCATCTCGCCCTGGCCACCTCCGTATTCGATGCCTTCTCCGGGAGAGAACAGTTCGCCTTGGACCCGCAGGACTTCTGGATGCATTCCCTCGGCACCGCCAAGACAGCACAACTGCTCTGCAAGAGGCATTGCCCAGTGGACTCTCCCGAAGGCGTCTTCACGGCGGGCTTGTTGCACGATATCGGAAAGTACCTCCTTGCCTTGGTCGCCAAGGATACCTACCGCCAGGTTGTCCAAACGGCACAAGCTTCCGGCCGCCTCTTGAGAGACGTCGAGCTCGAGATGCTCCATACCACCCATACCGAAGTCGGCACCTGGATCGCGGACCGATGGCGCCTGCCGGACTTGCTCAAAGACACGATTGCCAACCTCGCACACGCCGCAACCTACTCAGGACGACACAAGACCGAGGTCGCAGCGGTGGCCCTGGCCAACGACCTCTCCCGCATGGCGGGTATTGGCTGCGCCGGGGATCCGGCGGACGGGCCCCTGGACAACGCTCTGCTCGAATCGCTCGGATTGACTGCCCCGGCCGTAAACGGTTTGATCGAAGAATTGCCAGGGCTCCGCAATGATATGCGGGATTTCCTGGCCCTGTTGAAAGAACAATAACGAGGGGAGCTGCCACGGAAAATGGGTCTGTCCAAAGACAGCGCCGATGCCAAATCCTATGCCGAGGCGTTGCAGCAACTGACCCGGCGCTACGAGGGACTCGTGCAGACCCTCTCCATCCTCCGCCAGATCGACGCTTGGGATGACCCCACACTCGATATGGATCAGCTCTGCTGCAAGATCGTCGAAACCATCGCGTTTGGCCTCGCGGTGAAGAACTGCTCGCTGATGCTCCGCGATGGAAATGGCCAATTCCTCGAGTTGCGGGCCGCCTGCGGCCCCTTTGAAGACGAGGGCAAAAGCTTTGCCCCCGGCACCTGGCACGGGAAACACTTTCGCCTTGGTGAAGGCATCGTCGGCAAGGTCGCCCAAACAGGCCGGCTTCGCCGCGTAGACGACACGGCTCTAGAGACGGCCTTCATCCCCTCGGAAAACACAGCGGTCGAAATCCGCTCGCTGCTATGCCTCCCCCTGTCCGAAGAAGAAAAAACAATCGGTGTCCTGAACCTCAGTCACTCCAAGCCGGAGTTCTTTGACCCAGACAGCGAGAACACACTCACTTTTGTCGCCGAACGCGTCTCCCGGATCCTGACCAGCCATCGGCTGCATCAGCGGCTGAGAGAATCCGAGGAACACTACCGGCTCGTGGCCGAACATGCGGGCGACGGAATCTTTGTCCTCAACCGGCAGGGCCGCGTCGTCAGCGCCAACCCTGCTATCGAACGGATGACCGGGGTTTCTTCAACCGCGCTAAACCTCGAACAATACGATTGGCAGTCCAAGGTGCACGACGAGGACCGCGAATCCTTCGCCTCCCACCTCGCGGCTGTCGTGGATTGCCAGCTTCAAGGCACCATCGAGTACCGCCGCCTCGATACCTCCGGCGCCGTGCACCACTTCGAACAACACAGTTCCCCCTTGCTCAGCCCAGAGGGCCACGTCAAAGGCGCCGTCTGTGTCGTGCGCGACCGAACCGAATACAGGAAGGCCGAAGAAGCCAAACAGGAATTGACGGTGCAACTACGCCAGGCACAGAAGATGGAGGCCGTCGGGCAGTTGGCCGGCGGCGTGGCCCACGATTTTAACAATTTGCTACAGGCCATCCTGGGCTACACCGACCTGGCAATGCTCAAGTGCGAACCCGGCGCTAAGCTCTGCAAAGACTTGGAGCGGGTCCACCACGCCGCCGAGCGCGCTATGATGCTCACCCGCCAGTTACTGGCCTTCAGCCGACGACAGACGCTCGATGCCCGCGTCTTAGACCTGAATGAGGTGATTGACAAACTCATCGACATGATCCGTAGGGTCATCGGCGAAGATATCGAACTCGAGGTCCTATCGTGCCCCGATCCCGTTACCATTCACGCCGACCGCTCTCAGATCGAGCAGGTCTTGATGAATCTGTGCGTGAATGCCCGCGACGCCATGCCCAAGGGCGGCGTGATCACGATCGAGACCACCCGTGTGGAGCTTGACGGCAAGGACGCCCTGCAACACGAGGGGGCCAAGCAAGAACCCCTCGTCATGCTGCGCATGACGGACACCGGTTGCGGCATGGACAAAGACACCCTCAACCGCGTCTTCGAGCCCTTCTTCACCACCAAGGGCGTGGACAAGGGAACCGGGCTGGGCCTGTCGACCGTGTACGGAATCGTCCAGCAGCATCAAGGCAGAGTCGAGGTTGACAGCCAACCGCATGTAGGAACCACCTTCCGGATCTTCCTGCCATTCACAAACCGCCCCTCCGGCCAGATCACTCCACAAGCCTCCGCCCAGCCCCCAACAGGCTCAGAGACCATCCTGGTCGCCGAGGATGATGCCGCCGTACGCGCACTGGTCCGCGAAATCCTCGAGGAAGCGGGCTACACCGCCATCATCGCGGAAGATGGCGAGGACGCCCTACGCCTCTTCGATATACACGCCGAGGCGGTCGACCTCTTGCTCTTCGACGCGGTAATGCCCAAGCTCGGAGGACGCGCTGCCGTCGAAAAGATTCTGGCGAAGTGCCCGCAACAACGCTTTCTCTTCGCCAGCGGCTACAGCGATGATACCCTCCACATGGATTCCGCCTTGGACGAAGGGCTGCCCTTGATCCGCAAGCCATTCGGACGCGAGGGGCTGCTGGAAAAGGTCCGGGAGGTTCTGGACTGCGCCTGGTGACACACGCATCCGCACCGGTCTCGCGCACTCGTGCTACAATGGCTGCCAGCCAGGCGAGCAAGCCCATATGCCGACAGCCAACAGACGGGGTCGGTGTCTAAGGCAGCACGCGGCATCGAGGACTTTCCGAAATGGACAAGGACCTACTGCGCACCACGATCGCCAAGATCAAGAACCTGACCGAAAGCGAGGTGCGCAAACTGAGTATCCAGGACGTGGGGGTACTGCAACTCTATCTGCGCGCACGATCAAGCCCACTGCAAGAACGGCCTCCCGAAAAAAGCGACCTCGCCGTCCGCATTGAACGCGTGCTGCGCCTCTGGCAGCAATCGGCGCGCCCCGCAGAAAACCCAAACGACACAGCGCCGGACGATTCCTTTCTCAACGGGGCCGTGGATAAGCTGAAACAGGAGCGCTTCGACGAGGTCAGCACCGCGGAACTCGAATTGGTGCGTGCCACCTTCGAGGTCCTGGGCAACCGCCAGTTCTCCGATGACACCTGCGACGCTCTGCACGCCACGCTCGGCAGTGCCCTCAGCGATTACGATGCCGCCGTGGCCCACTCCGGCGCGCCTGCCAAGCCCGAGCCCCCTGCCGAAGCCCGGACAACGGCCCAGCCTCCGCGCCACCCCCGCGCGAGAACCGCGAATCACGTCGATGCAAACACATTCTTCACGCAGAAGCACCGTAAGCGCGTCGAACTTGTCGACGGTATCGAGGCCGACCTGGCGGTCACGGTCTACCGGCTCGAAGGGGAAACCGAAATCGACGGCGACGTGCCCGACGAAACCCTGCTCGTCGTGAAAGACGGCGGTATCACCGTCAACGGATTCGTATCCGGTAATATCATCGCTTCCGAGGACATCGCTATCCACGGTAATATCTGCGGCAGTTGGGTCATCTCGCAGACCGGCAGTATCCAGGCCGATAAGGTGCTACCCCATTCACGTGTCATTGCCAAGCACGGCACCCTTCACGCCGCCAGCGGAGAAGCTCCCGCCTGTGTCTTTGCCTGGGGCGGCCTCCACATCCACGGCGATGTTATCGGCGGAAAGCTCCTCGGACGCACCATCCACGTGGACGGAAGCGTCGCCGGCGCAGAACTGCACGCCGTCGGCAGCATCACCGCCGGCTCTTTCGACGTCGTCGACAACGCCGCCACCGTCATCTGTCTCCGGGATATCCTCTCTTGCGAAGATTACGGTCAGCCCATGGAGGAGACACAGCGCAAGCTCTATCGCGGTATCGGCAAGCGTACCCACGACGCCGCTGTGCTCAACAAGTTCCTGCGCTATTCCTCCCGCGACATTGAAGACTCCCGCCGTACCGTCCTCTACTTCCTGCTCGGCGGCCTCGTCAACGTGCAGGGCGTCCGCAGCCTGCGCGGTCTCCAGTGCCAGGCCAACCTCCTCACCGAAATCACCGACAGCATGGAACGCCTCCAACACGGCATCTCCCGGGTGCTCGCAGCAGGCCACCCATTGAACCCCCGCGATGCCCACAGTGCCGCCCGCCAATGCATCGACTCGCTCCAACACGTCACCGAAGACATCCAAGTGCTCGCCGCCTCCTTTGACTTGGCCCACAAGGGAAGCCTCCTCAAGGCTTGCCGCGATGTCACCAGCATGGCTGAAAACCTGGGCAAGGGCGCCATTCCTCAAACCGAATTGCCGCACTTCCTCGCCGAACTCCGCCAGCGACACGCCCAATACATCCAGCTGTCCCGGCAATTGGCCGCCGGGGTCGAGGAACAAACGAAGAAGCTCCCGCTCGATGCGGCCGCCGTCAAGACCATCGAGACCCAGCCGGAGAAGCTCGAAACTATGATCAGCCAAGTGATGACGGGATTGGCCAAGAAACCGGACAGCGAGGGATTCCGACGCAGCAAGTCCTCGGTCGTGCGCCTGCTCCAAACCCGCATCACCCGCGACAGCGAAAATATCCAGAACTGGAAAGAGGCCTACACCGAAGCCGAAAAGGAAGTCGAAACCATCCGCCAACACCTCGGCGATACCGCCTCCATCCTCTTCGCTGCACCCGGAGCCGGCGCATCCGTCAACGCCCGCGCTTTCGATTGCGGGGTCATCCTCGTCGCCAACCCCGCCATCGACAGCAACCCCCTCGAAACCGCCACGGCGACCCATACGATTCGCCAAAGCGTCAACACGCCCACCACCTTCATCCTCCAAAACGGCGCTATTCGGCAAGAGTGACCATGCGCCGGCTGCCGCTAGGGGGGATTGCGGACTGAACAGTGCCGCCGCTCAACTGTTATAAAGGGTGGAAACCGTTCGCGAACAGGTTACCGGGGAACAGCCCATGCAAGTAGAAGCTCAAAGCAAGACGGCGTGGATAGGCGCGGCACTCGAACGCTACGAGCAGCCCCTGCTGCGCTATGCGGCCGGGATCGCCGGCGATGCCGAGCTAGCCCGCGATGTGGTGCAGGACACGTTCTTGCAGCTCTGTACGGCCGAGCAGGTCCGTATCGAGGACCACATGGCGGCCTGGCTCTACACCGTGTGCCGCAACCGCGCCCTCAACGTCCGCAAGAAGGAGGGGCGTATGAACCCGTTACGCGAAGGACAGGCCGAGACGCTGCCCAACGGCAGCGCCGGCCCCAGCGCCCTCGCCGAGCGCAACGAGGCCCACCACCTCGTGCTCGACGCCATCGGCGCGTTACCGCCCAAACAGCAAGAGGCCTGCCGCCTCAAATTCCAGGACGAGCTGACCTACCGCGAGATCAGCCAAATCATGGGCGTCTCGCTCGGCACGGTCAGCAACCTCGTTACCAACGCCCTGGACACCATCCGCCAACGGCTACAGGCCGATACTGGCCTGGCGCAGGAGGGGTGAAGCATGAACAAGCACCTCGACAAAGAAACCTTGACCGCCTTCGTGCTCGGCGAACTCGATGAAATCGAGCATCAAGACGTCGCAGAAGCCCTCGAGACCGACCTCGACGCACAAGAACTGGTTGCGGAACTCCGGGCCGCCGCCGAGTTGACCGCTGAGGCGTTACAGACCGAACCGGGCCTCGCTTTGGCGGATGCGCAGCGCGAGGCCATACAGGAACAGGCGTCCATCGCCACCGGTACCGAAGGAAGTGAGGTCCCGAAACGACGGAATTTCTGGACACGTCCTCTGGTCCCTATACCGCGCTGGGCCGAAGCTGCAGTCCTGCTCATCATGGTGGGACTTGGCGCCAGCATCCTGCTGCCCAGCCTTGCACGGTCGGGCGGTTCGATGCACCTGGCCAGCCGTATGTCGAACGAGGCCATGAAGGCCAAACGGATGATGCAGATGATGCCGGAAGGCGTCGAGCGCTTCTTGCTCACCGACATTAACAATCCTGGCGCAAGCGCTCGCGTCGATCCCCACCGGTTCCATGACAAGGACCTGGAGAAACCTGAAGTTCAGGCAGAGATCCAGAGGGCGTTTGACGTTTGGCAGAAGGTCAAGCGGGGTCGCGAGAACGCCCCTGCCGACAGTAAAGAAGCCATCAAAACTCCGCCCCTGTCAAGCTTGGCCTTTCGGCCGGCTGAAGGTGAAGCTTGGGCGTGGGGGGCAGGACAGCCGTCAAGTCCGTATGACGACCCGGACCAGAACTATTGGCCCGGCCACAACACGGAAGCCTACGACCGCATCGTGGACAACCCGTTCCAGGAGGTCGGAGAGAATCCCCTGTCGACCTTCTCGATCGACGTGGATACGGCGTCCTATGCGAACGTGCGGCGTTTCATCAACCAGCACATGTTGCCGCCGAAGGACTCGGTGCGTATCGAAGAGATGGTCAATTATTTCGATTACGACTATGCCCCGCCCTTCGGGAACGACCCCTTCGCCGCGCACGTGGTGGTGGCGGGCTGCCCGTGGGCGCCGGCGCACCGGCTCGCGCGTATCGGGCTCAAAGGTTGGGAGATGCCCGCCGGCCAGCGGCCCGCCAGCAATCTGGTTTTCCTGCTCGACGTGTCGGGCTCGATGGGGCCGGAAAACAAGCTCCCGCTGCTCAAGCAGGCCATGAAACTGTTGGTCCAGCAACTCGGCGAGAACGACCATATCGCGATTGCCGTTTACGCCGGCAGTTCGGGGCTGGTCTTGCCGCCGACCTCGGGCGATAACCAGGGGACTATCCTCCGCGCCCTCGACCGGCTGCAGTCCGGCGGCTCGACGAATGGCGGCGAGGGTATCCAGTTGGCCTACCGCATCGCCACCGAGCAGTTCATCGAGGGCGGTGTCAACCGGGTCATCCTCGCCACGGACGGCGACTTCAATGTGGGCATCACGAACCAGGGCGACCTCACGCGGCTCATCGAGGACCGGGCCAAGAGCGGCGTCTTCCTCACCGTGCTCGGCTTCGGCATGGGCAACCTGAAAGACGCCACCATGGAACAACTGGCGGACAAGGGTAACGGCAATTACGCCTACATCGACACGATCCGGGAGGCGAAGAAGGTGCTCGTCGAAGAGATGGGCGCGACCCTGGTCACCATCGCCAAGGACGTGAAGATTCAGGTCGAATTCAACCCCGCCGAGGTCGGCGCCTACCGGCTCATCGGCTACGAAAACCGGGTGCTCGCTGCCGAGGATTTCAACGACGACACCAAGGATGCGGGCGAAATCGGCGCGGGTCACACGGTGACCGCCCTCTACGAACTGGTCCCCGCTGGGCAGGAAGCGGGCACGCCGCCCGTGGACGCGCTGAAGTACCAACAGCAGCCCCTGGCCCTCTCGGAGGCCGCCGCCACCGGCGAACTCTTCACGCTGAAGCTGCGCTATAAGGAGCCGGACGGCAATACCAGCAAGCTGCTGCGCTTCCCCGTGCGCGACTCGGGCCAGGACTACGCCGCCGCGCCGGTCGACTTCAAGTTCGCCGCCGCGGTCGCCGGCTTCGGCATGCTCCTGCGCGACTCGCCCTACAAGGGCAACAGCACCTTCGACAGCGTCCTCGAACTCGCCGAAGAAGGCCGCGGCACCGACCGCCACGGCTACCGCACCGAGTTCATCGACCTCGTGCGTAAGGCCCAAGGACTG
>Ga0272442_10012659_pt1 | contig 10168 bp, 9 predicted proteins | sample SSMForm2O_FD_200262 | JGI IMG/M metagenome (GOLD analysis project Ga0272442, IMG submission 200262) | Marine sediment archaeal communities from Little Sippewissett salt marsh, Falmouth, MA, United States - SSM-Form-2O | ecosystem: Environmental > Aquatic > Marine > Wetlands > Sediment ... | reverse complement strand
TTTTGCGGACAGTTGTGTATTATGAACCTGTCGGGTTTTGGCTGCGTATAGACTTTGTTATAAGATTTGATTGGTACAGGGTTTGCAAAAACCAGTCTGGCTAAAGCTATCTTCTTTATTTGCCGATACTTAGAGAAGTAAAAGCAAAGGTAGAAATACAATTCGGTTTAATCTGCGGCTAACTATCGCCCGGTTCAGGTCAGGCCTTGGCGCGGCCGACAGGGACGGAGTCTGTTTCGTTTGATGTGTAATTATTCGTTATTGCCTTTTCCACATTAGGGGTTTTTAACAGGGATTCTATATGCGGGCACTGATTACAGGGGGAGCAGGTTTTATAGGTTCACATCTGGCAGAGCGTCTGCTAAAGGATGGCCTGGCGGTTGTTGTCGTTGATAATCTAAGTACGGGCAGCCTGAAGAACATCGAAGGATTGAAGAACAATAGCCGTTTTAAGTTTGTTAAGAGTGACATCCGCGATAGTGAACGGCTGGGGGTTTTGGTAGAAGCCTGTGAGGTGGTATATCACCTGGCTGCGGCAGTTGGCGTTAAACTGATAGCCCAAAAGCCTGTGCATACGATAGAGACAAATATCAGCGGTACAGAGGCAGTATTAGACGTAGCCGGCAAGTTTGGAAAGAAGGTTTTTATCGCTTCGACGAGCGAGGTTTACGGCAAGAGCGAGAGGGTTCCTTTTCGTGAGGACGATGACATTGTTCTTGGCAGTACAAGTGTATCGCGATGGTCATATGCGTGCAGTAAGGCGATAGATGAATTTTTGGGGCTGGCATTCTATCAGCAGTATGGCCTTGAGGTGGTGATCGGCAGGCTCTTTAACACGATTGGGCCCAGACAAACAGGCCAATATGGGATGGTGGTTCCTCGTTTTGTGGAAAGGGCGCTGCATAACGAGCCTGTTTTGATATATGGGACCGGCCAACAGAGGCGATGCTTTTGTTGTGTAGCGGACGTAGTTGATGCAGTTATTAAACTTATGAATTGTCGGCGGGCGGCAGGTAAAGTATATAATATCGGCTCGAATGAAGAAATCTGCATTGCTGATCTGGCAGATAAAATTATCGAGATGACCGGCAGCAGAAGCCAAAAAGCATTTATCTCTTATGAAAAAGCCTACGGAATACCTATTGAAGATATGATGCGGCGTGTGCCGGGCCTGGAGCGGATAAATGAAACGATAGGCTGGGAGGCAAAGACGAGTCTAAGCGAGACACTCAACTTGATAATTGAGGGCTTTAAATAAATCAGAGCACTATTATAAGCGAGGTTTTTAGATGAAATTAGCGGTAGTTGGAGTTGGATATGTCGGCCTGGTGGCGGCAGCGTGTTTGGCTGACGGCGGTAATAATGTAATATGTATTGATAACGACAAAAAGAAAATAGCCGGTCTTAAAAAGGGTGTTATTCCGATTTACGAGTCCGGGTTAGCTGAGATTGTAAAGCGCAATGAAGCGGCGGGTCGCCTGCATTTTACAACCGACTCAAAGGAAGGTGTCGATAATTCTCTTATTATATTTATAGGTGTTGGGACGCCGAGTACTGAAGATAGCTCAGCAGATATATCGGCAGTTTTGAATGTAGCCGGATTTGTTGAACGACAAGTGCGGATGAACTTAGCTTTGTAACGCTGGATACGGCCGGTCCCTGTATCGCTGAATATGACGGCGCCGACACCGGAAAGACCGCTCATTATATGCTGCGGTGGGTCAAGAGTAGAGGCGATAAAATCTATTCTGAACATAATAAGGGTATTTTGTTTTGTTTCCTAAATACCCGATCCAAACAAAGGAACTAAAGGTATGCTCTCTATCATTATAATATTGGGTACTGCAATTGTATTGTGCGCTATATTTATCAATCCCAAGTTGGGAACATACATAATCTGGCCCATTCTTTTTATGTACCCACATAGGTGGTTTTTTGAGCATCAATTTCTACCTTTGAACATAGGCGTGGATGATCTTTTTTGCATAACCCTTTTTTTGGTAGTTCTACTTCGCAGGAATCTTCTTGGAGGTGTGCCAATTCGTTTTGGATACGCCTTTGGAGTTATATCCTCTTTTGTAATTATTGTAATTATAGCTAACATCGCAAGCTACGGAGAGATAAAATCAGCACTTGTACGTACCGACTGCATTAAAGATATACTTAAGTTAGGTGTTTATTGGGGTTTATTCTATGCTATTTTACACTGCATCGATAACATTCACGATTTAAGGATTCAGTTTAGTATGTTTTCTATGGCAATTGTTGGTGGTGCTGCTATTGTCATATTACAATATTTTTTCCCATATAAAATGGAGATATTCATTTCTCCTAAATTTCAATCCGGCATAAGTGATGAACTAACCAGAACGTCAGGGGCTTTTTTGAATGCAAATTCCGCTGCTTGTATGTTAGGTTGCTCCTTGATGCTCGTTATAGCTGCAGTTCGTTTACAAAAAAACATACTTTACAAGGTGTTTATTTATTCCTTCATATTTATACTTCTTATGGGAATACTTCTTACCAAATCAAGATCTGGTTTATTTTCGATTGGTGTAACAACTCTATTAATGGGGATTTTGGGTCGAAACAAAAAAATCACATGGTTTATCATAATAGCCGCGTTAGTGGTTTCTATAGGTTTCGCAGGATTTAGAGAGGCTTTTACGAGGCGTATTCAAAGAACATCTGATATAAGACAGGATTCTAGTGTTGTAGGCCGTATCCAAACATGGAAAGATTATTTTAATTCCGCAACCGCCAAGACATACATGTTTGGGCAGGGAGTTAACCGAGCCAGGGAAATACACGGGAAAGGAGAAAGTCATAGTTCATACGTTTCCTTAATTGTTCTTTATGGAATTGGAGGTGTTATTTGGGCATTGATCTCCTTAATAATTTTCTTTAAAAAAGGTTTAAGTTTAAGGGAATCTCCTGAACCTTTAGTTCATATTATTTCCACAGGTTGTATTTGGTCGTTAGTAAACTGGGGTTTTTACAGTATAATGGCAGACGCATTAAATGCCCCACATACGCGTTTTTTATTATTTTATCTAGTAGTATTGATGGACCGAACCTCTGCTATTACAAAGCAGGAGTTGGCATTATTGCCATATGAGGAACAGATAGATAGTCTTCAAATGCAATATGCTGGGGAGGAGATTTATTAACTATGTCATTTTTGCGTAAAGCACTTTTGGTAAATAGTACTGAGTTTGTTTGCCTTTGTCTTGGTATTGTTCAAGCCTCTATAATTGCAAGGACATTAGGCCCGGAAGGAGTTGGTCAGTATGACCTTATTCGCTCTGCGTTGATACTGACATCTGAAATATTCTGTTTAGGTATGCCACTGTCTTTTCTTTATCATAGTCAGCGCAATCCTCAGAACACTAAGAAATATCTGATGAACACGATATGGTCGGTGCTGTTTATAGGTACGGTTGGCGGTGTCGGTTTGGTGTTGCTCATGTTGGTAAAAACACATTATTTCGGATTTATACCATGGTTTGCCCTGATTATGGTTGGTCTTTATGTACCGATTTTTTTAGGGAGGGTAATCGCAAGAAATGTCCTTTTAATCCGAATTGAAGCCCGAAGACTCAGTCTGATGCGAATTTTACCGGTTGTGGCTTTTATAGGCATGGTTCTGATTTTCTATAGCGCAGGTATATTGCGAGTTCCTCAAGCGTTATTATGCTTCTTTTTCGCCACCTTTATTGCCGCAGGTATAGGTTGGATTTGGGCAAGGAATTATATAGATTTTTCTACGAAGCCCAGTTGGGAAATAATCCGACCGCTTGGTTTTATGGGAATCCGACTAAGCTGGGCAGGTGTGATGACTCTTATCAATACGCAGGTCAATATCCTCCTCATCAAATACTTGCTCAATAATTTTGAAAGCGTAGGTTATTTCAGCAGAAGCCAGCGTATCGCTATGTTGGTCGTGACAGCCGGGCAGGCTATCTGGCCATTATTGTTTAGCCGATGGGCATCACTTGCTAAACAGAAACTTGTAAATCATGTCGAAAAATCATTAAGATTTGCTATTGCCGCGAGTGTAATTATCGTAGCAGGTATTTTGGTAATGGGTAAATGGCTTATTCTGCTACTTTATGGAAAAGAATTTTTGCCTGCTGTCGTGCCCATGAAGATTTTAGTATTTGGGACAGCTTTATTTTTGTTGGGTAGCGTTTTGATACAATTGTTGAACAGTCGTGGTTCACCAGAATTTGCAGCAGCAGCACTTGGTTTTAGTGCGGTAATAAATGCAGGTCTTTGTTGGCTTCTAATACCTGTAGGCGGTATTGCAGGTGCAGCGTGGGCATCAACCGCAGGAAACATGATATTACTGCTGCTGCTGATTTTGATGGTAAAAAAGAAGTATGGTATAAGGGTTACGAATTGTATCTTGCTAAATAAGAATGATTTTGAAAGCATCATGAAAAGTTTACTGAAAAAGAGCACTTGATAAGGCTTACTAACCTTAAGCGGGATTATTTCAAATATGGAACTTTATCGACAGACGCATTCAATAGTTTAGACGTTCTTTGTTTTGTTAACAAGTTTTAGGAATCGTATCAACAAGATAGTTAAAAGAGAAACAAAAGTGTTCTGTGTATAGAAGTAAACAAAACCTTGCAGATTTTTATCTTCAAGGATAGTTTCTACCATGATAACAAAAAAATTGCTTTCAGTCTTTTTGATACTATCAAAAGTAGCTCATGGAATACTGCGTGAGCTATTATCAATAATTGAAGTGGTGATCCGCAATTGGCCTGGCCGTACGGGTTGTATAATTCGTTGGATTTATTATAAATTCCGATTTAAACATCTTGGTCGAAACGTAATCATTCAGCCAGGAGTTAGATTTTTCGGTCATCGTTATATCAGTTTAGATGACGGCTGCATTATTGATTTTAATTGCATTATCTTTGCAGGCCCTTTCAGGAGTGAAGCTGAGAAACGTTATATGCACAATAATGAATTTAAGTTGTCTAATGGTGAAGTGAAAATTGGTAAAGGGGTGCATCTTTCCGTAGGTTGCTACATTCTTGGGCAAGGAGGTGTACAAATCGGTGATTACTCATGTTGTGCTGCAGGTACACGTATTCTCTCATTGACCAATCATTACGCCAGTTTTTCTGATCCTAGCCGGGACGATGTTTATTTCACCATAAAAGCTGGGAAAGATCACGAGTGTTATATAATTGGCCCCATCGTACTTGGTCGGAATGTTGGCATAGCCAGCCACTGCATTCTGCTTCCTGGGGCCATGCTTTATGAGAATAGTTTCTTGGAGATTGGCTCTGTTGCCTACAAAGTACCAATCCCTCCTAATTCAGTAGCAGGGGGTAATCCGGCAGTACGAATAAAAGATCGATACCATCCCAAAAGGAATGAATAAAACCACAGTGGGATTAATAACGTTTACATAAAAATCCAATATTAGAGTTAAATAAATGAAAATTGTTTTTTTTGATTTCGTTTTTTATTTTGGAGGTGGACCACAGCTTGCGGTGGATATCGCGAAGCGTTTATCGACCGACCACGATGTTCAAGTGATTGATGTATCCGGGACTTGTGATTTGTATATAAAAGCACTTAAGGATGCTGGTATAAAGATTCACATTTTAAATCCCAGAATTAAAAATATTTATGCAGAGCGAGTTACCAGTAAATTTCGGAGGTTATTTCAGGTCATTTGTAAAATATTTCTTTTCCTGCGATTGCGAAAAAAACTCATAAAAAAAATTCACGAAATAAATCCTGATATAATATGGACAAATAGTAAGGCGGCGTTGTTATTGTTGGGCCTGGTCTATCGCAGGCTTCATTGTCCGCTGGCTGTCGAAGTCGTAACTTGCAACAATGCAGCATTTTTTCGTGGTTATTACAAATGGTTAATGAAGCATCGTGTGGCGGTATTGATGGCAATTTCGACCGAAACTGCAAAGCAATTGCAACTTGCTGGAATAAAGAACAATCATATTCGCACTGTATTTGATACTATAGATATAAATGATACCCTCAAGAAGAGTGTTGAGACCCTTACTGTACCTCTGCCTGGTTTGGATCAGCACCCCAAGATATTGGTTCCGGCGCTGCTTCTTCCTAGAAAAGGCCAAGATACCGCGATAAAAGCAGTTGCTCAACTTAAGACAGAGGGAATGGAACCTGTCTTGTGGTTAGCAGGTGTTGTGACTGCACATGAGCCACTATATCAGGACTATTTGCAAAATCTGGCAGAAGAATTGAATGTTTTGGAAAACGTACACTTTCTTGGGTGGCGAGAAGATGTTCCTGCAATTATGATACAGGCAGATATGGTTGTTCTTCCTACACATCAGGAAGGTTTTGGTCATGTTGTATTAGAGGCGATGCTTTTATGTCGTCCCGTAATTGCAACTCCTGTCGGTGGTATAAAGGATTCGATTCAAGATGGTGTAAACGGCTTAAATTTTCCTGTTGGTGATGAGCATACATTGGCTGATTGTATTAAAAGAATTGTTTCTGATGGCCAACTTGTCGAAACACTTACAAGAAATGGTTATACGACTGCAACAAAGATATTTAGTCCTGAAAATCACACGAAAAGATTTCTGGCTGGGCTAAGATTCGCTATACAATCCAGGGGTGAAAGTAAGAAAGAACTATGAAAAAAAAACCAGAGAAACAGCGTTTTATTTTGAGATTTTTGGGTACCCTGCTTGTTTTTGGCATGGCAATGCCATATTTTACTCATATCAGTCACGGTGAGGTTTCAGATAGACCGATGATAATATGGTTCCATGACATTGAAACTGGTACAGAGGCTCTACGTTTGGCTTTGTCTAGTGGCATATTTTCCCATGTGTTGCTGGAAGGGGTTAGTGAACTAGACAAGCCTGATTATTTTGTCAAACCCAAGTTTCGAGAGGCTCTTAGAGTTTTGCACAAATATAAGAATGTAAAGTTTATCTGGTGTCGGTGGTTGTACCCAGGTCACAAATTTGACCATTTTAAGCTCAAGGATGCATTTGAAGTTGAGTATTATACAAAAACAATCAGATGCCTTAAACAGGAACGCAAATTACTTGAGGCTGATTTGATAGCATTCGATGCGGAACCTTATGTTAAATGTCCCCTGAAAACTTTTCCAAACCGCAGGATTTCTGAGTCTCAGTTCAACATGATGAGAAATACAATCATGGCTGCAGTAGAAGCAGAAGGCAAGGTTGATTTTGTGCTGCCTGCACCTTTTATATTTCCAGGCCATCTTAAGCATCTTTATGCGGCCACAAGTGAAGTAGGAGAAACTGTAATTGCAGAGCATACCTATCGTGATGTTCCGAAGATGCGAAACGACAAGAGACGGCCGTATGATGTATTCGGCGCTTATGTTAGTATGAGCAAAGAAGACCTGAAGAATCCCAAAAAGCCTTATTTTACACCAAGGGAAATTCTTGAAAGACAGGAACTTTGGTCACACAAAAGGGGATTATTTATATATCCCGGCAATGCTGAAAATGCTATATCGGTTGCACTTGAGTTTTCAAAAATTAAAACCATTCAACGTAGAAAATGATATAGTATAGAGAGAGATATAAACGGTTATGAAAGTACTGCATGTGGGTCCTGTTGAGGCAGGTTTTAGTACCAGCGGTGTAAACCAAAGCATTCGTGGTTCGATTACGGCGCAAGCTGAGATAGGTATTGAAGTTGGATTATTGTCTTCATCGCCAACATCTTCGAGAATATCCAACGAAGAGTTGCCTGGAGTTTGTCTCGTCAAAGGCTATAATAAACGGCATTGTAATCCCTGGTTTACCTCTCATAAATGGATTGAGCAAATACGCAAAGAATTTGGCGTACCTGCCTTGGTTATTTTTCACAGTACATATATACCTTTTCACAGTGCGTTGGCTATAAAATGCAGGAAAGTAGGTTGGCCCTATATAGTTGTTCCGCATGGTGGATTAAATATTCTAGCACAAACTAAAAAAAGGACCAAGAAAATTATTGGTAATTTTTTGTTTCTTCGGTACCTTGTTGAACATGCTGTAGCAATACATGCTAAAAGTGAATCCTCGGCCAGAGAAATTAAATCACGATATGCGGTGAAGCACATATTCACCGTACCAAATGCCGTAGATGATAATCTATTAAACATTTGCAAACAGTTAGCACCGGCAGATATTGGTAGTTTTGCTAATGGAGCAGATTTACTGCTGGGTTATGTAGGCCGCATAAACGTTTATCATAAAGGAATCGATCTTCTGATAGAAGCGATGTCGATTCTAAACTCTCGTACAGATGTGCCCAGGGTCAAGCTTTTTTTAGTAGGACCATTTTTTTCAAATTGTGACCGTAAGTATGTTCTATCGGCGATAGAATCGCTTAAACTGGGAGATGTGATAAAACTTTTGGGACCAAAATTTGGTCTAGAGAAATGGAGTTATTTCTTAGCCTGTGATCTTTTTGTTCACCCATCTCGTTTTGAGGCGGGAATACCCATAGCACTTCTTGAAGCGATGGCCCTTAGACGTCCGTGCCTAGTCACACCAGGAGCTAATATGGCTGATGCAATTGGTGAAGGTGGGGGATGGATGGTAGATGCAAATTCTGATTCTATTGCTAAAGCGATTTTGGAGATATATAAATTACGGGATTCGCTACCAATAGTAGGGCAACAATTACAGGATTTGGTTCACTCGAAGTACACATGGGGTAAGGTTGCCGAGCAGGAGATGAAGGAATATACCAAAATTATACAGCTTTACTGCTGAAAACATTGAAACAAAATTACAAAAGATTTGAGACGTTGTAGAACATCTCTGTGTGTACCCAAACATATTCTTGATGAGATATAAAAGGTTAAATCATAATTGGCATATTAGGGAATCAAATGCATATTATTTATTTGCATCAATATTTTGCTACGCCTGAAAGTGCTACAGGTACGCGGAGTTACGAGTTTGCCAAAAGATGGGTCGCAAAAGGCCATCATGTTACTATGGTAACCAGTACAACTAATATTTCGGAAAATATTAAAGATAATAACATTAAAAGAAACGGGCGTATAGAATTTGATTGTGACGGCATTTCTGTTATTGCATTGGATATAAGATATGACAACAAAATGGGCAAGCTTCAAAGGTTGCTCAGTTTTGTCACTTTTTGCCTGAAATCTTCATTTGTTGCGTCAAGACTTCGTAACGCCGATGTTGTTTTTGCAACCAGTACTCCCCTGACAATTGCCATACCCGCACTCTGGGTTAAGTTTAGACGCAGAATACCTTATGTCTTTGAGGTTCGTGATTTATGGCCATATAATCTAATCTGCAATGGTATAATAAAAAATCCATTGTTGGTAAAGCTTTCTTTGTGGTTTGAGAAATATGTCTATAAACGTGCCGGTTATATTGTCGGGCTGTCTCCCAGCATGAAGGATTATATCGACAACGTGACAAGCGAACCGGACAAAACCATCTCAGCTCCCAATTGTGCTGACATTGATTATTTCAAACCTGTTGCTGAAGAAAAAAAGAATCAGATAAAAGCAGAGATGGGGTGGCAAAATAAATTTCTAATTGCTCATATAGGAGCCATCGGCAGAGTCAACGCACTAGATAGGTTTTTAATCTATGCACAGCGATTAAAAGAATATGATGATATCCGTTTTGTTATTATCGGCATAGGTTCCGAAAAGCAAAAAATTAGGAAGTTAATTAAGCAATATTACTTAAAAAATGTTGAAATGCTTGATTCTTTGCCGAAAAAAAGTCTCGCCAGAATTATGCCGGCCATAGATATAGGTTTTTCAAGTGTTCATAGAAAAAAACATGCAGAAGCTAATAGTGCCAACAAGTTTTTTGATTATTTGGCCAGCGGGATACCGGTGATTGTAAATTACGGGGGTTGGCAGGAAGAAGCTCTCCGGAAAGCAAATGCCGGATTTGGGGCCCCGGATTTTAATGACGATTTGGTGATTGAGAGTATTCTGAAATTATATAATAATTCCCAATTACGCTTAGAACTAGGCAGGAACGCCAGGCAATTGGCGGAGCGTCAATTCTCTCGTGACCTGTTATCTGACAGAGTCTTACAACAGATTCAAAAATGTTATGATGACCATTATGGCAAAAAATGATGTCGGCTATGTGAACTCAGTAGATAGGGCGACAAAACT
>Ga0272442_10012658_pt1 | contig 10168 bp, 17 predicted proteins | sample SSMForm2O_FD_200262 | JGI IMG/M metagenome (GOLD analysis project Ga0272442, IMG submission 200262) | Marine sediment archaeal communities from Little Sippewissett salt marsh, Falmouth, MA, United States - SSM-Form-2O | ecosystem: Environmental > Aquatic > Marine > Wetlands > Sediment ... | reverse complement strand
ACACAGGGCACCCGTGGCCTCAATGGCCGACGTTGGTGCGAACGGATCTGGACAACATTAGCCACCTGCGCTCAGCAAAACATCAATGCATTCGATTTCATCGCCGATGCGGTTGCCTGTTACTTCGGTGCTGCACCGGCCCCTTCTTTCCTTTCTTGAGCTTTTTCCTCTTTTCATGTATCAAAAGTGTGAATGGTTACGATTTTCTATATATCTATGACCATAAGTTGTCTTAAGGTATTTCTCTCTTTTTATTGCATCATCCTGATTACGACAAGCTTCGTAGTAAAGTAATTCAAAAGGCCTTCTATTATTCGTAGATATAACCTTACCTGTATTGTGTTCAGCAATACGTCTTTTTAAGTTTGCTGTAAAACCAATATAGAGCTTTTTATCTTTTATACTTTCTAGAATATAGACATAATACATTTTATTTCACGGGGCAGGCGATACATGCAGTAGCTGACCTTGATGCTCGAATCATTTGGTCTGCTAATCTGTATTTCTCTTCATTTGGAAAGTGTTTACATAAACCCCAAATCTTCCTTCTAATATCCTTGCATTGCTGCCATATTTCCAGATCACGAAAATCGTTAAATTTTTGTTCTGACATGGTGATTGGTCAAGTAGTTGATTAGTTTATTAGTAGATTTGTTTTAAGTCTATTCAACAAATTTACTCATTGACAATTTAACTGCAGTTTTTTTGTATAATCGTTCATCCCGTTGTTTAGACATAAAGTATCTCCTGCGCAAGACGATCTTTTACAAACGGTTTGATTGCAGATTCTATCCCAAGGTCAACATTTTGATGTAAATTATCTCTAAGATACTGCTCCAGATTAAAAAAATTTCTAAAAATATTCTCATCTTTCATTTCAACCACAATATCTATATCAGAATCCTCACTTTCCTCGCCTCTAACATAGCTACCAAAAAGGCCGATTTTTAAAACTCCATATTTTTTTCGGAACTCTTCTTTATGGGATTTAAGAAATAAAACAATTTCATTCTTATCCATTTTGAAATCCTTAGTTGATTAGTTGGTTCGTCAATTGGTGTATTGGTTTATTGGTTGAGTAGTTAAATAGTGGCTTGAAAGCGGGCAGGCGAACAGGCCGGCAAGCATTGAAGCTGAAAGGTCAGGTCACTTCAATCTTCGCAACAATTGCTTCGACAAAATCGGAAAAGTCGCACAGGTGCAATGTTATAATTTTATACACTATCTCCCAGTCAATATCCTGGTACGCATGCACAGCCAAATTTCTGAACCCTGCCGCCTTTTGCATTCTCTCAGCAAGACGGTCATCGATATAACCCACTTCGGCCAACTTATGGAAGCTTTCCGTCATTGTAGCCGGTGGCGGCACATCCAGATCGGCAATAATATGAGCGGCTATATCGACACAGTTCTGTACCGCCCGCTCCAGGTTAACACTGATTATATCCTGTAAGTCATAGCTTTTCAGCAGTTCGGTTGAGCTCTGTGGTGTCTTTTGCCCGATTCTGTCGACACATCTTCGCAGAGATTCAATCTTGTTGAATATCACCTGTTCATCCATGTATGAAGAACTCCCTTCTCTTCCGCAGGATCATTTCATACAGCGGCATCATATCTGCTTGATTGTACCACATTTTTTTGAGGATCAGGGCGTACAATGCAGTATTTTTTACAAATATCCTCTGCGAGTCGCATAGAACCTGTTTCAAGATCGGACCGGCAACCGCATTAAGGTCGACAAGATCTACCTCGCGCCTCAGATGTGCCGACAAATCAGACATCAACTCAAGCTTCTCGTCTGCACTCAGTTCGTGCTGTGCCGCTACGGCAATATCCAGATCACTATCGGGCCTCAGTTTCCCCTGAGCGCCGGAACCGAACAGCAGGCACAGCTGTATATGTGGATGGCGTTCTATGATGTCCTTGATATGTTTGATGATGGTCATAATTATAGCCAGCAGGAACAAAGGTCAAAGCTAAACAGCGAATATTTCCGGGACGTTGTTGAATTTGTTGAATTGTTTTAATAGTTAATAAGTTCAACAAATTGACGATTTAATCCCGCTTTTCGATACCGTATATAATCACTCTTCTGCATATTGCAGCTCCGAAATTTCCAACACATTATCCCGAAAATAACGACTTAAATCCTTTGGAGTCCTCATGTCTACTGTACGGCCACCAAAAATTAAGGATAATTCTTTTTCCATATCAAAAAGCTTAAAAAAACCAGGCACACATCCTGTTTTAAACTCAACCAAAACGTCTATGTCGCTATCAGGACCAAAATCATCCCGGATAATAGAACCGAACAAAGACAATCTGCAGATATCATTTTTCTCACAGAAATCTGATAATTTTTCTTTTGGTATATGAATTTGGGCTCCCATTACAAGCACCTTATGCTGAACAGTTGATTGGTCAATTAGTGTATTGGTTGATTGGTCGAATTCTCGTTAATTAGGTAATTTGTTAATTGGTTGAATGGTTGATAAGACTATTCAACAATTTGACTGCTTAACCATTTGACTAAAAGAAAGCGGGCAAGCGAACAGGCCGACAAGCATTGAAGCTCAAAGGTCAAAGGTGCCATCTACAGAATTTTTTTGCAGGTATTCCTTAACATGGCCGACGAAATCCTTTGCTTTTCCCAAATACTCTATGATCATTTCACGGTTGAAGTAGGCCTTGACCTGTCCATGTTTTGAAAATGAAATGTTTTTCAGTACAAGGATCGCTTGCACAGCATAAAACATTGCATAATAGATGCGGTTCATTGCAAAGGAAAGCATTTGGTTCTCAAACATTATCTCTGCAGCCCTAAGAGCTTCACTTGCCCGTTTAAGTCGATAAGACACCAACGAAAAAGATTGATCCGTTTTCATACAACAGCACCTTCGGAACGAATATTTTCATAAATCGGTGCTTTTCCCTGAATTCCTGTCAAAGCATCATCATCTACAACAATTACGTCTATAAGGCAATCATATTGAAGTTCCAGATCATACGCTATATCGAAAATATCTTCTTCAATCTTCCTGTTACAATTTACAAGGTGAACCAGTACATCAATATCAGATTCAGGCCGGTAATCACCACGTGCAGATGAACCAAAAACCCGCATTTCCTTAATCATATATTTCTCTAAAATTCTGTCTTTCAGTATGCCGACAATTTTTTCTGTTGTTCTATTCATCTTTAAAAACCTTGATACTAAAGAAAATTATTGGAAACGTCGTTGACTTAGTTAAATAGTGGCTTGCAAGCGGGCAAGCGAGCAGGCCGGCAAGGTGAATGCTCAAACTGTTTTGGCTGCTAATTGTCATTGCTTGTGAACTTTTCTGCTTCTATTATCTTTTTCACAGTATCCACCAGGACGAGGAGGTCATCCTCAGTCTTCACAAAAATCTTCAAAAGACAGGCCTTTAACAAACTCAAAGATAGCGGTGCCTGACTCCAATATATCCTCACAATAAAGACGAGGGTCTCTCTTAGACATAAAGAATTTTCCCTTTGATGTTTTCTCGAACAACGGGCTTCAGTGAATGCTCAAATCCCAGGTCAACCTTCCTGGAGAATTCTTTCTCCAAAAATCTCTTTAGTCCCAAAAAGGCATGAATATTTTTCCGTCCTTTTTCGAACTCAACAACCAGATCAATGTCACTTGAAATATGTTGTGTCTGGTCTGCAAAACTACCAAAAATCCCCAAACGAGTTACCCCAAAATTATCCCGCAGAACCTTTTTGTTAGTCCGTAGATACTCTATAATTTCTTCTGTTTTCTTCATCGTTAGTGTATTGGTTGAGTAGTCGAATGGTTAATTGGTTTATTTGTTTAATTGTTTGATTAGTCTATTCGTTAATTAGTGTATTGGTCGATTTGTTTACAGTCTTTCCTATTCAATAATTTGACGATTTAACTATTTGACTAAAAGAAAGTCGGCAGGCTAACAAGCTGATGTATAAATAGTTGCTCATTCAGAAGAGGATCCGATTTCGAGTTTCTCCAAATCAAGCAAGTCCTGTTTCCTGGCAGTCGTTTTTTTTGCCTTGATCAATTCTTCCTTACCTATAATATTAATCCGTATTCCATCATACGTGCTGCACTGTTTGTTTTTAACAGCCTCATTGAAGGTAACACCGTCAATATCCATGTGAACATCAATTCTGTTTGGTTCAATTCCTATCTGGTATATAAGGTCTTTATCAGTGAAATCATCAATGGTTATATCTTCAAGGGGTGCACCGAATTTTGTCAAAGCCTTCCATACCCTTTTTGCATTTTCGAGAGTTGCATTTACCCAGATATCCATGTCCTTTGTATATCGCGGTTGTGCATAAAAGATTACAGCATGAGCACCTACAATCAAATACTCAACGGCTTCTTCGTTTAATATTCTGAACAGATCTTTGAAGTCCGGGTTTGCCGGCATTTTTGTTCCCTCGTATCAGATTAACTTCATTCACCATTTCCCACGCTGCAGCAAACCTGGCTTCATGGCCTACTTGTGCCCAAAAACCCCTGTCAAAGTCATCAGTGTGGAATGATGATTTGCTAACCTTTTTTGCCATTATATTTTTTTTCATTTTTTTTGCTTATTTAATCAATCCGCAATCACGTACATTTCGGTTCATTTCGTCGATTTCGGGGACGTTGTTGCGATTTCGGGGACGTTGTTGCGATTTCGGGGACGTTGTTGAGTTTGTTGAATTGTTTTTAGCAACCTATGGCCAATTAGTTTATTAGTTGAGTAGTTAATTGGTGTATTGGCTGAGTAGTGAACAAGCTGACCCTGTGAAATAGAATTCTTTAAATTCTAGCCTTCGGCTATTTCACTGGGCCGGCAGGCATTAAAGCTGAAAGCATTAAGTACGTAGTTCGTAATATTATTCACGTTCATCTAAAAATGAAATTATCGTTTTTTTAAACTCATTAAAATCCTTGAGATTATGCCTTAAAATATTTATCACGATTGCCGGATCGGTTTTGTCATAGTGGTGTACAAGTATATTCCGAAATCGGGCCATTTTTTGCAGTCTTTCAGACAGATCGGAGGAAAGAATGTTGTGCTCCTGCAAAACCTTGAACATATCAGCATAGTTTACCGGAACACGGAATGCCTCATCTGAAATAATGTGACCGGCTATGTCAAGGCACACCTCTATCATCATTTGCAGTGTTCTGTCAATAATACGCTGATCCTTCCAGTTCTCTGAATACTCATCCGTGCCGACATTTTCATATTCACTGATTTGTTTCAGGTATTCATCAAGTTCGGAAAATTTTCTTAAAATAAGCGCCTTATCGACCATGAGAAAACCTTCTTTCAAGAATTCTTTTTTCATAAGGTACAAAATCAAAATATCTACGAAGAGTTTCAGACTCATACCGATGCCGCACGAAAGGAGCCTTATCGACAAGGATTGTTTTACATTCCAAAATCTTCATCTTCAGAGCTTCAGATGCATAATTCAGCACTACCAGATCTATCTCGTCGGTATGTAGAGCATCCATTAGACCGCCGATAATATCAAGTTTTGTCTCAGCCGAATTCTCTCCATATTCAAGATACACTGCAATGTCGACATCGCTCAGAGAGTGCAGTGTGCCGCGTGCAAGACTTCCGAAAAGATACGCAAATACCACATCGTGCCTTGAGCGCAAATAACCTGCAGCATCCGGCAGCAGTTTTTCAATGTTACAAGGTAATTTTTTATATTTAATCATTTTAAGTTGGTCAAGTGGTTAATTAGTGTATTGGTTAATTGGTTGAATGGTTGATAAGTCTATTCAACAATTTGACTGCCTAACCATTTGACTAAAAGAAAGCCGGCAGGCGAGCAAGACGTCACATTAACCACCTATTTGTGTTGTATGTGACATGAAGCCCAATTAAATATTTTCTCAGCTCCCTCAAAAGCTTCTTGCGCCTGTTTTTTGGTAAAAACCTCATATGGTGCTCCACCCGGCAATCCGTTTGGATAGCGCGCAGCAATGTAAAACTGGTCAAGAACTTTGGCTGTTTCTATCAGCTCATCATTACTATCTGATTCAAGCTTTTTTAACAACTGGTAGATTGAGTGGCCGATTACCAGACGAACTCCCCTGCTATAGTGAACGGCTTTTACTGCCTTTTCAGCAGACTGCTGTGACACAAAACAGCACTGAGAATAATAATTTTCTTTAAAAGCCACTTTTGCGAATTTCAAATCATTCTCTGACTGCGCAATCCATCGCTGTGCTTCAACGGCCCCATTTTTCATATAATTTTCACTCCATTCTCGATAATATCAAGAATCAAAGGGTTTTTGTTTTGTCGCATTTCAGCAAATTCTTCAGGTGTATAAACCAGGAGATCTATCGGCACATCAAGATTGTATAATGCAGTAAATTCTTTAAATCTATGAAAAAAATCTTCGTTTGTTTCTTTTACGATTAAAAGATCCAGATCACTGTACTCATCGTCCATTCCGTTAACGTAAGAACCAAAGAGATAGGCAAGCTTAGCGCCTTTGAGAAGTGGTCTGAGTTTTTTAATGATCGCATAGTTCATAATATATTGGTCAAGCGGTTAATTAGTGTATTGGTTGATTGGTTAAACAAGCTGGCAGGCGAACAAGCCACAAGCTGAAGGATAGAGGTCCCCGGTAAAATATTCTGTACGTTTCACCCCGGTTGATTCAACATTTATGATCCCGTAAAAAGTCACCGTTTGTGTATTGCGAGGAGCAATGCGACGACCCGTCCTCCGCAGTAGCCTGCTACGGAGGAAGGAATCAATCACGTTATTTCAGGGACTTATGAAAGCAGAGATTGCTTCGCTTCGCTCGCAATGACCATTTTTAGACTTTTTAAGACGCTGTCAACATTTAAAGTTTAAAACAGTCGCCCTCTATTCGTTTAAACTTTTTTCTTTTGTGATTCACAAAAGCATTGGTTACGGTCAAAAACCGGATATAGGTATCAACAGTACATGTGCCTTTTTTGTTTTTAAAATTACTGAGGCATTGCATGTCCGATCTTATTTTTTCGGATTGTGCTGATTGCAGGAGTTCCTGCTTTTCTTCATCACTCAGCATGGTTGTATTGTTTCTCCAAGCGATAATACTCTTCTTTTTTTTCGAAAAGTTCGAAATATTCTTTGATCAGGTCCCAATGCAAACTCGCCCTAAAAAAATCCATGATAATTTCAATATCAGCGCTTTCCCGCTTCTCCCGGGTACAATCATTAACAAGTGCCTGCAATTTCAGCCCGATGATGTCCTCGGGGCATAGTACTTTGATGGTAAAGGTATTATCGAAGACGGCAATCTCTTGCGCCCGTTTAAGCATTGAAACCGACAGGTCCCTGAAAGCATGAAGGAAATCTATTTCACCGAATATTTTTAAATCTGCAACATATTGTGAAACATTTTCAGTCTTAAAAACACAGCTGTAATCGTATCTCTTTAACACCCTTTCAATTTTATCAAGATCCTGTGCATCAACAAGAAAATCCAGGTCCATTGTGGACCGCATTATCCCCAGGGCACCTATTGCGAATCCTCCTATTGCCGCATAGCGGACATGCTCTTTTTCAAAATCTCTTATAATAAGCGGGAGTACTTTTTCAAAATCCATGGAGGCTAGTTAAATCGTTGATTGGTTAATTAGTTGATTTGTTTATTTGTCGATTGGTTTATTTGCGAGCAACAGGCTAGAAAGCCAGCAGGCTGGCCCCGTGAAATAGAATTCTTTGAATTCCAGCCTTCGGCTATTTCACTGGGCGACCAAGCTAACAGGCTTACAAGCCGACAAGCTGAAAGCTCAGAGGTGAAAGAATTAAGCCCGGAGTTCATGGTTCATAATCGGGCAGAACTTTATTCCAGTATTTTTCAAGACCTTTTGTGTTAATTCTTTTTTCCAGTTCTTTAAAATTAATCTGATCAGAGGAGACAGACAACATACCTTTAATATCATTTAGATGTTTTTCTGATTCGCCCTCACGGAAATATTCCAGTTTACGAATAATAACATATTCAACAGGCGCAAGCCATAATGGTTCATCTTCAAAATAAATCTGTTTTCTATTATCGAGAGCCCATCTATGTATTTCTTCCTGCCCGGAAAGATAAACATCGGCTTTAAAACCTGTGTCATGGTGGATAAGATTAAAATGACCCCTCATCCTGCGACCCGCTTCCAGTTTAACAACCTCAAGCGGCGGACAATAAAAATGATCAAGAGGAAAGGCACTTGTAAACCTTTCAGCCTCCTGAAGGCTCATTTTTAAAACTAAATCCATATCATGGGTCAGCCGGGGTTCACCATAAATTATGCATGCAACAGATCCCGTCACCATATAACGTATTTTCAACTTGTTCAGGGGCTTTATAAAAACCAGGAAAAGATCATGTTCTCGCATACAGAAATATTTCCTTAACCTTCTGCTCAATTTGTCTTTCATCCCAATCGGGATGAAGCGTCTTAAGCCCTGCAGCTTTTAATCTGCGGGCGGAGTAGTTAAGTTCCCGCAACAGCCTGAGCTTTTGCTCCGGTGTCATTGATTGAAATATACGTATTTGTTCAATGTGCATGATTGGCGTATAAGCTAAAAAGCTCGAAGAGCAAAGCTGAAAGCATTGAGTTCGTAGTATATAGTTCGTGAGCTGGTAGTGTATGAGCTCAAAGATTAAAGGTCCCCAGTGAAATATTCTGCACTTTTCACGGGGCAAGCAAAGCTGAAAGAATAATTCATATTGGCTGATTAGTTTACTAGTTGATTCGTTAATTGGTGTATTGGTCAAATAGTTAATTGGTGTATTTGTTGATTTGGCGAGCAGGCAGACAAGCGAACAGGCCGGCAGGCATTAAAGCTAAAGGCTTAACGGTTTTTTAGTTCCACAAGTCGTTTTTTTACCTGGTTCTTTGTTTCTTGATCAAGTTCGTAACCATAGAATCTAAGAAATATGTTAAAATTTCTTTCAGCAAAAGAAAGATTTCTCGGTAAAGAAGCAAGGGCCATGGTACGGGCCGTTTCAAACATCCGTGCCCCCATTACAAATCGTTCTTCAGGGGACCGTTCCATTAATTTCTGTCGATATAGTCTCTCTACCGAAGGACTTGTATCATGCATCTCTGACCTCACACAGCAAATGGGAAACGCCAAGTTGATCAGCCCATTCCACCAAGTAATGTTCATCACAACCTGTAGCCAGCAAGTTCGACACATCCTTCAGCTGCATTTCCGAACGAGAATCTTTAGCCCAAACAAGCTTTGAAAGAACCAGGTCTTCCTTGCTTACAACATATGTTTTGAAATCTTTCAGCGTAATTTCATGGCGGCGCTCAAATTCTAGTTGCCGATATTCTGTAGATTTGCGCACAATGCAATCTACTTTTATTACACTTTCCAGGTGTATCATGTTAAACATGGATTCATTCTCTATAGAAAGTTCTACTGCTTCTTTAGAAATGTAATAATCCATACCGAAGGCTTCCACCACTTTGTCAATGTTCTCTTTACCCATTACCACCACAACGTCTATATCTCTCGTCATCCTGGGAGAAGCATAATAATTCATAGCGATTGAACCGGTCAGCATGTAGGGTATTTCAAGACCCTCAAATTTTCTGGATATATCTTGTATTACATCAATTTCACTGAGCATATTGTAGCTCGCAGTGTATGAGCTCGAAGAAGAAAGCTCAAAGCTGAAAGTAAAATTTAGAGCAATTAAGTAGATTTTTGTAACGAATTTATTAGTCCTTTTATCATAGAAGCTATTTCTATACCCTCTGATTTCAGATTTTCAAACTCTGCTTCCTTTATCCATTCTTTTCTTCTAAATATTTCCAAAAGTGTAATCGTTTCATATAAGGAGCCTCGTGCAATATAACAAAACTGTGAGAACTCTTTCTTTGAATATCTTCCCTTTCCCTCTTTCGCCGTTTGTCAAGGTAGTTGTCACCTGAAGGTTTTCATTTAAGCTGCCTTATTTATGTCTTTGTGCACGTCGGCAGGGTTTAAATAAACCGTATCAATATGATCCCAGTTCCTGATATTCCCTGACCACCGGTGTGGATTTCTCCTGCGTGCTGCTTCATAGGTTTTCTTGCGTTTCTCCAGAATTTCTTTGTCTTCGCCGGTATGCCGCTGCATGGGGGTAACATATTTTATCTTTGAAT
>Ga0272442_10012657_pt1 | contig 10168 bp, 7 predicted proteins | sample SSMForm2O_FD_200262 | JGI IMG/M metagenome (GOLD analysis project Ga0272442, IMG submission 200262) | Marine sediment archaeal communities from Little Sippewissett salt marsh, Falmouth, MA, United States - SSM-Form-2O | ecosystem: Environmental > Aquatic > Marine > Wetlands > Sediment ... | reverse complement strand
CGTTCATGTGCGGCTCGATAGCCTCGTCTCGACGGGGGTGGGTAGACTCTGGGCCCGACCCCGAAGGTCGTCTTAGCGGATAGCGAAATGCGCGGGCGTTGCGTACTACTCCGAGGGCCGACCCCCGGAGCCCCGAATATCTGTTGACGGCCCGGATTCGAAGCAATAGCTTCTTGTTAGTGCAAGTACGGTAGCCCCCCCCGTGTAACCCATGATCCCGCGACGATCACAGCTATGCCGGCTGAGCAGCGCGGTTCTCTGCCTGCTCTGCCTTCTGTCTGCATCGAGCACACCCGTGCTCGCCACGTTGGTACAGGTGACCGGTGAGGATGGTGGCAAACTGCCCGCTGGACACGTTCAGGCTGCCGGCCGCATGGACTATCACAACGTGGTGACGGGATCCGTTACCATCACCTACATCAGCGTATCCAACGCAACGGTGCTTGGCACAGCCACCGATGCCGGCGGCACGCTCTCCGGAACCTACGCTGTTGAGTGCGGCGAGCCCACGAACCGCAACGTGACGGGGCACATCAGCCACGAGACAGGTTTCTGGTGGTCAAGGCTCGAGACGCTCGGCTTCAACGAGGACGTTACCATCGCACTGAGCTACACCCACGAAGACCAGGGCACGGGGGTTACGCACATCGTGGTCACGAACGAGCCGGTAGGTGGATTCCCGGGTGGTTTGACAATGTTCTCGGGAAGGACCAGCAACAGCAATCTGGGGGCCGGTACAGTGACAATGGTCCTCACCGGTGCAGTCGGGAATGTCGTCGGTGCGGCAATTGACGATGGGAGCGGCATGCTGTCCGGTTTCTATTCAGGTGCCACCAATGCGTCGCCGGCCTTTGTGATGGGCGGAGAGATCAACTACAGAACGGGACGCTGGATACTGGCGCTCGAGTCCGGCGGGTTCTCAGAAGCAGTATCTGCGGGGCTTGACTACGTGTTTGACGCCGGCGGCACAGGGATCGTCGATACGCTCATACTCGGCGAAGATGGCGGTACGGTGTACGGCGGGGTGGCGCAGCTGACGGGAAGGCTCGGCAATCCGGGTGTCACTCCCGGTACGGTCACACTGACCTTCAGCGGCTCAGGCGGCCCCGGCGGAACACTAGTCGGCGCGGCAACAGATGACGATAACGGCGCGCTCATCGGCAAATACTGGTTGGCTCCCAATGTGGCGCCGACCCAGGTAATGACGGGGATGATCCACTACGCGACCGGCCTGTGGGTGCTGCGCCTGGCTAACAGCGGACTTCCAATGGGTTCGCTCGTGCGATCGGACTACTGCCATGCCCCAGCCACGACTACATCGGTACAGGTGGTGGCGGCAGAGAATGAAGGAGCTTTCCCGAGCGGCGAAGCGCAGTTGGCGGGACGGCTTGATTGCCTGAGTATCGTGCCGGGATCTGTCATGATACTGTTCACTTCGTCGAGCGGATACGTTATCGGATCTGTGGCTGACGACGGTGACGGCACGCTGTTGGGCCTCTACAGCCTACACCCCGCAGTAACGCCGGATCGAACAGCCGCCGGTACCGTGAACTACTCGACCGGCAGATGGACGCTGAACATCGAGGACGGGGGATTCGGCGCTTCTTCACTGGCGAAGGCGGACTACCTGTACGAGCAGCCCGGTGACACTATCAGCATTGTGGTGAACAACGAGTTTGGAGAAACGTGCCAAGGCGGGAATACGAGCCTGTCCGGTGCGACCGGCTACCCTGACGTTGTTCCGGGCAGTCTGACGATGGTGTTTGAGGGGACATCATGGGTAGTGGGCTCCGTGACGGATGACGGTGAGGGTGCGCTGACGGGGCAGTTTACGATGGCTCCATCAGCGTCTCCGGACTATGCCATGACGGGTTCGATTGACTATTCTACCGGAGCATGGTCACTGAATCTCGATGTGCCCGGCTTCCCCGTCACTTGCCAGCCCGTTTTGGACTATGTGCGGCTGAAGCCTTACAGTGTCCTGGATGTGTCTGCACTACGGGGCGGCACTGTTTCGCCGCTCGGCCGCCATACCTATACCAACGGGAGCATGGTGGAGGTCTCCACGACGGCCTCGAACTACTGGCGGTTCCGACGCTGGACGGGGCTATGCGTGCCGATCAGCGCCGAGACAAACACGACCAACACTGTCCTGGTCGAGCGCGACATGATCATGCGTGCCAATTTCATGCCGGAGCTGACGGGCGACGGCACTCCGCTGTGGTGGTTGAATTCGCTTGGCTTGCCCGTCAGCGACGCGGCGGCACAGGCGGATCAGGATCACGACGGCCTACCCACATGGCTCGAGTATCGCTACGGCTCAAGCCCGCTGCAGGCGGACTCGGACGGTGACGGGATCAGTGACGGTGTGGAGGTGGACGAATGGGGAACCCATCCCGCGTCGACACGTAGTCCCTTCATCGTGGACGATGACGCGCCCGGTGATCCGTTGCCTCAGAGCCCGATGGTGAGCGATCTTGCTGAGGACGGGAGCGTCGAGCATCCATACGATTCTATACAGAAGGCGATCGATGCTCTTCCGGTCACTGTCGAATTCATAACCACGGTGGTCACCGGTGAGGACGGCGGCACGTATCCTGGCTGCCAGGCACAGATCAGTGGTTGTCTGAGCAATCATCCCGGGATCGTGCCCGGCTCGCTGACGATGGTGTTCCGAGGTTCAGTTTGGACGATGGGAACGGCGACGGATGCCGGTGGCGTGCTGGTAGGGACCTATTCGCTGGTTCCTACGGCACCGCCGGACCAAGTCATGACCGGCACTATCGACTACGATACCGGTCAGTGGACGATGAACTTGCAGGCGGGTGGATTCGCCCAGGATGCTCAGCTGTCGTTGGCTTACACCTACCTCGCGCCATGTACGAACGCTCTTCCCGTGATAACCAACTACCCATGTGTGACTCAGGTGCTCGGCCCGGTGTGGGCCGACCCGACGAATGCCTTTACCGGTGTGATTGACAGCCCTTCCGGCATAGCAGCCGGTTCCGTCCAATTCCTCAGGACCGATGTTCCCCTGGTGGCCGACGATGGGGCAGGACGACTCACCGGCAACCTGGCCACCGGTACCATCGACTACGTCAGCGGTCTGTGGTCACTGACCTTCAGCGAGAGTGGACCGAGCGGGTGGGTGACCAATCTTGTCGTTTGGTATGCGTGCACGAATGCGCCTGATTGTGTTCACAGCGCCGTGCGTGAACCGGCGGTCATGGTGAAAGACGGCTACTACGTGCTGGACGGCAACTACGATATCACCATCAGACGGCCGGTCGTCGTACGGTCGGAGAATGGGGCCGATCACACCATCATTCGGACCTTCGCGCTTGGACGCGGCTTCCTCTTCGATATTCTCAGCTCCTGGGCCGCCGAGCCGCTCATCGATGGCTTTACCATCGAGACAACGGCCGACTACGGCGTGCAAGCGGGGATCATTGTCAGCAACGGTACACCCATAATCCGGAACTGCGTGATCGCTGACTGTGGTGGCTACGGAATAGTCTGCACCAATATGGCTTCGCCGCACCTCGAGCAACTCATAATCGAAGGGAACGCCGGCGGCATTGCTTGTGTCGGGGCGTCGTCCCCGGAGATCGTCAACTGCGTCATCTCGGATAACGTCAATCCGAATGACGGTGGCGGGATCTATGTTTCCGCGCGTAGTCAACCGACGGTGAGGAACTGCACCGTTGTTTACAACAGTGCCCTGGGCTGTGGGGGTGGTGTTGCCTCCGCAGGCATACCGATGGTGTGGAACACCATTGTCTGGGGGAATTCCGCCTCCGTGGGTGACAGCATGCATGCATTACCGGGTGGCGCCGTGCCTGCGTTCCACTGCAACGTCCAGGGCGGCTGGTCTGGCGGCTCGAACATCGATGCCGATCCGCTGTTCGTGAGTTCCAGCAACTATCACCTCACCGCCGCTTCGCCCTGTATAGATGCCGGCGTCCTGGTCGACGCACCGGGCATCGATTTCGACGGCATTGAGCGACCGCTTGACGGTGACAATGACGGTCTTTCCGCCTACGATATCGGCGCCTATGAGTTCGTTCACGGCGCTGCGGACTCGGACGGGGACGGTCAGAAGGATGCTCATGAGTTGATCGCCGGTACGAGCCTCACCAATGCTGCAGAGTTTCTCTGCATCCTGGACCAGGGCAGGGGTGGCGGCGATATCGTCACATGGCCCAGCGTGCGCGGGCGGTTCTACAGCGTTGGCGTCTCCAGCAACCTGCTCGTCGACGCCTGGGACCACTGCCCAAACGCGACCGGCTTGGTCGGCACGGGCTACACGATGACCTACACCAATACCTCCCCCCCCGCGGGCCCGCGCTACTACCGGATCGGCGTGCAAGAAGGATGTAGAGTTATTCCTTGAGGCCCGCAATGATCGGGCTGGATTCCCGTCGCTGTGGTGTGACACGCCGGATCGTCGCCGGCGAAGCACTAACGCTATCTACTGTTTGTCGGTCTTGTCCTGCTCGCAGAAGATAGCATCTCCGTAGCTCTCGATGCTTACACAACCGTCACCATGCACTGGTCCGGTGATCCAGAGCGGCTTCCCTTCGACTTTCCGCGCCCATTCTTCCGACACCTCCTTCGTGGACGGCCATCTGCCGTCGGCCACTTTCCCGCCATCCAGGAGGCAGTCGAATTCGAAGTAGTGTGAGCAGTCACCGACGTCACTACCGCTGCATTCCACGGTGTCGCGTGCATTGACGGCCGTCACGCCGTTCAGGAAGACGTAGTCAATGCCGGCGCTCACCAGCTCCACCACGTTGTCCACCGGGGTAACGAGATGCCCGTACAATCGGTCCGATCCCGTTGACCATCTCGTGTACTGTCCGTTCCTGTAGTATATGCCAACATCGTCCCGCCTCGCCGTCCGGTTCCTGATCGAACTGCAGCCATCGGCGATGCCAAAGCAGCCCCGGCAGAATATGTACAATATGCCGATGCCCATCAATGCAGCGAGGGCAACAAAGAAGAACCGCTCCCATCCTGCCTCCGCCCACATCATTCTTCCGAAGTAACCCGCAAATGCCGTTACACACGCTGCCGCGAAAATGTCGCCAAGGCCGCCCTTGATAGCACGCCGGCCATCTTCGGTCGGATCAACGGGATGCAGTTCCGCCACTACCCGCAATGCCTCTTCCGAGCCGCTGCAACGTGTTTCCCGCCGTGTGTTCAAGCTTTCCACAATCAGGATTATGATGCCGGCAATGCATGCGGTCAAAAGAAAACTCCGGTTTAACGGGGTCGCCTAAAGCTTGCTAAACTTGCGGCTTGTCCCGCCGGAGCTTCTGAGCGTGGGCGGAAGCGCCTGAACGTAGCGGGAAGCTCCCGTTTCAGCTCGTCCGCATCCTTTTCGCCCTCTATCCGTTGGGAAGACCGTGGCGGAGCCATGCGGAGCCGTAAGACTATCACGGGAGGGGCGTGGCGCTCACTGGCTGCAGCCCGAGGCCGTCTTGCGAAATAGACGTGACACGCCATTTGTAGTGCAATCCGTCGTGTCGGATGTCCAGTATCTCTCCCGTCTTCACCGGTATCTTTCCTTCACAGCCCTTCAACTTGACGGCAGCTGTCCTGTCGTCGCCGCGCCCTGCCACTCCCACAAGCTGTATCATCTTGCGGACGCGCTCCCATTCCCGGACGAGCGTGGGCTTCCAGTCCGCCGGCCGGAAGGGATCTCGTGAATCGGCGAGCCCCTTCTGGATATCTGTTGGACGAGGCTTGACGACGGTTTCCCATGCCGGCCGTTCAGTGTCCATCCCCGAAGCCCATAGGAACTTCCCTCCCTGCAGGTGCTTCTTCCAGATCGGCCACGCAACGAGAAGAACGCTGCGGTGTGTTTCAGGGCCGCTCTTGTGGGCAATGATGGAAACACGCAGGACATGTAGGTAGGGATTGCCATCCTCCAGCGCCATGATGAGCGATGTGAGCTGTCTGAAATCTCCCTGCAGGTCGATCGTACAGGTGTAGATGTCAAGGTCGCAGGGCAACGTGCTTCCTTCAACTGCGGGGAATCTCAGGATGCCGCCGTCGCTGGTGCTGACAGTCTTCACACCGCAGCCGGCGGCCTGGCGCTTCACTATCTCTGTGGCGGGGATGAGATGACGGATTCCCAGAACGGGGTGCAGTATGTGTTTTTCCGGGATCCAGCGTATCTGCCGTTCTATGGCGGGCTGTTTGTCGAATCCAAGGGACCGATTCACGGTCCTGTCAATGTTTCGGGACCTGCATTTGGCTACGAGACTGAACTTCAAATCGCCGCGGGACGCATTGGGATCGGGGTCTTGTATAACACGGTCGATCCGATTACTGGTGAGCGTGGTTCGGAACGGCTCCTTCGTCCTCAAGACGTTCGCAAAGCGGACTATCGACTTTTCCCCTCTTGCTTTTCCCATGATCAGCACCTTGCCATCGCGGACGCGCCCTTCGGGGGACGACGGATCGAAGACCGTCGAGAAACTCAGTAGCTGCACCTCTGGTTCGATATGCTCCGGCAGTGCCGCCAGGAAAGGACCCCACACGATCCGTGAAGCGCTCCACTGGCGTAGCCCGGCCAAGGCATCTATGCGCCGGAGCAGTGGTCTACGACGCTTTGCCTGCAAGCGCTCCCGTTCCTCCATGATTCGTCGGTGTTTCTCGATCGCTTCCTTCGTCGCCACGTCGATTGCCTCTCGGCGTGCGTCGTAGTGGTTGGACATGGGAACAGCGATGGCAACGGCGATGACAACAAGCGATATACCCACCGTGAGCTGCCGCCCCCTCGGCTCTGGCTCTTCTCCCGATGAAACGTGGCGTCTTCTCGCGGCACCAACCAGTGTGACGAGACCTGTGGCCAGAACTACAGCCAATGCACTCGTGGAAATGATTTGCAGACCGATGAGGGCCTTCTTCTTGTCGGACCCCTTTCGTTCCATCAACGCGGCATACTGCTCAATGGGCAATGGGGACATTCCCGGAAGCTCGTCTACCAGGACGCCGTCCTCTCTGAGGCCTTTCTGTGAGATTCCAGGAGGAGGGGAGGAGTCCTCCTTGTCGACGGCAACCGCCACTCCGGCGACAACCATAAGGCCCAGGAGCAGAACTTTCAGAAGCCTACCCGGTACAACAGCCATTTGCAGATCAGGCGGCATTGATCCTCCGCGGTGCATGGCCCAAGGCGGAACGGCAGCATTATGCCAGCGAACCTCGCTCGGGGATAGAGCAAATTGCCACTCGCCCGGAAACTCTCGCCAAGCCGCAAAGACCGTCAGGGGATGGGCGAGAGGAGTGGCTTGATTACTGACTCAAGGGTTCCGATCCCCGCAGCAGAATCAGACATTTGTGCACAGCAGTTCTCAGACAACTCGGAACCGACGACGATATCTGGAAGTGACTCCGGTGGCTTCGACCTCTCTCGCTCCTGCATTCCCGGGGGTCACTTACTCACACCCCAGTTGGCACCGGCAGACTCCAGATGCGGCAGAGCCTGCCGCTCTCCAGGAACACGGCCAAATGGGGCAGATGGAGCGCGGTCCTACGGGGGCAGACTTAAAGTTTCCGAGAGTGCCGCCAAAGAAATCAATGAATGCGTTCTCTCGCCCAAGGCACGTCGAGATCGGCATGCGGCGAGAAGTCCTTGAGATGGCGCGAGATGTGCATTCGCAGTAGATGTTGATGAATAGATCAGGCTAGGTCCAGAATGCCCGAACAGTATGAACGCCTATAGCTATAGTCGATGCTGATCAATGGACGAAACAGCACACAGCCAAGCGAATGTCCATAGCGAGGAATATAGACGGTCATCGTTGCACGTCATGCTGTAACCCACCGTAAAGGCCTCATCCTTGCTGGTGTTGATGAAGCATAGAGAGTCTTCGATTCTGTTCTGCCACAACTCCTTAGGCGTGGCGGCACTTGCGAAACCGATAGCCTTGTAGAAATCCGTTTGCAGAGACTGCTTCTCGGCGGCAGAACACTCAGTAGCCGCAAGTCCATACGGATCAATCATCGAAATCAGTCTGTTCATAACCATCACGTAGAGGTTCTTCCCTCCTCTCTCCCTGATCGGATCCCTCGATGACCACCGCCCCAGCTCGGGTGAGTAGAATCGGTAGCCCGATGTTACTCTGGCGGTCCGGGGGTATGCGTTTTCGAGGCGACGGTACTCTTCGCGGAGGTACATTGGGCTATAGCTCCATCAGCGAACCGCAGGCAGTTTACCGATTGCTGTCGTGCGACACCACAGAAAAGTGATGGCAAAACCGGCAGAGGGAGAATGCTGTAAGAGAAAGGCCGGCCCGGAGCTCCACCTCACTCGCCGAGCTGCAGGCGAACCGCCTCTATAGTCTGTTCGTCGAGGTACAGGCCAGCTTCACGGAGCCGTTTGACCGCCTCGGTGAAGGAGGAAACGGCGCCGCTTCTCACTGCCATCCGCAGTGCGCCAAGCGTGCCGCACGGAGTCACGCCGACGCTGCGAGCAGCACGCCGAGCAGTACGATCATCGAGGAGCGCAATTGTATCCGTTCGCCCGGTTGCCCACTCTATGACTTCGGCTTCCCCTCTTCCCAACTGCACGCCGGCCAAAGGGGTGATCGGCGGATCGACGGTTATCTTCTCCAGCCAGGAAAGGTCATTAAGCTGATTGCGGATTGCATCGTCCTCGGGCCCTGCGAGAATTCCTTCGACGACCTTCTGAGGCACCACAATGCGTGAGAACACCTTCGGTAGGATATCGAGGAGGCCCGCTTTTGCCAGAGCGATCAATGGTGAAGCATTGCAGACGGCCTGCATGTCACTGGGCGCTTTCTATGCCCGCCAGGATCTCGTCGGCAGATTCCTGGAAAGGTGAAACAGAGAACCGTCCCAAGGCATCTATAAAAGCCGCACGGCTCATGCCCGCGATTTCCGCTGCTTTATCCTGGCTGATTCGTCCCGTTTCGTACCATTTCACGGCCGCAGCCAAGCGCATTTCGAGTGCAACGCCTTCTGGATCCTGCTGAAGCGCAGGAAAGACGTCATCTTCCAGCCGAATCTGAAGTACTGTACTCATCGATGTATCCTCGAAATATGTGGGCATAGTAGCATGATCTCCGCGCACGGTCACTCTTTTTCTTCCAGCTTCGAGAGCTTCGTTGCGTATAGCGGGATTTGCAGGAATAACCCCGCCCGAGGACCGAAGGCTGATCAAGGCGGGGAGCAGATGCATTTGACCGCTCTTGTACAATTACTTGCCTGCTCTGTGCAAGAAGCAATATAGCCGCTTGGATATGTTCTCCACCTACTCGTCCCCATCCCTCTCCCTCGGATGGCACTTCCTGTGGGTCTCTTTCAGGTCGGTGATGGTCAGTTTGCCTGCCCTGAGCTTGTCGAAGGAGCGTAGTGCTTGATAGTGTCCAGGGATTCGTGGCCGAGGAGTTCTTTCACATGGTACATTCCGGCGCCGGCGCGGAGCATCTCTGTTGCGTCCGCAAAAGGTCTAAAGTTGAGGCCTGGCCCCGAGGGTCCGCGGACACCACAGCGGCCGTCGAGTACGTCAGGCAACCTAAGGCGCTGCCGAAGAACGTGCTGACTCACAGACGGGTCCGGAAGATGCTGTCGAGTGTTCCACTGGACACACCGAAGGGGTACAGAACATGAACAGTGCTGGAACTGCTGTACTCGACCGGTCCCGCCGACGGGATGCTGCGCCGGACGCTTTACCAAGTCGGCGACACCGAAGCCGCACGCCTACCAGCGATCACTCGTCGTGACTCAGAACGGAAGGCGCCAAATCGGATTCTTGTGGTTCAGTTTCTTCTGCTGCGTTTGTGGAAGCACAACAGCTTGGATTATCCAAAAGCTTCTGCTCTGAACCAAACCGCTTGCAGTCTTCTTCCGTCAGCTTGTGATGGTCAATGCCATAGCGGACCCTCCCGAGGCCCAAACGTTTTCCACAATGACATCCCTGAACACAACAGACTGCAGCAAGAAAAAGGATTCCGCTAACCGGGATCATTCCTCGAACAGAATAGCGCATCTCCCGCGGAATCCTGAACCTAAAACTAGTCCCACGGGGCGCATTCCCGATTCGTGGCTCATGCAAACGCCTGGATGGGGGCGGAATTGGCGAGAATGACGAGCATTTTCCATCGACCAGCCTTGTAGAATGAACGAAGTAGAAGCA
>Ga0272442_10012653_pt1 | contig 10170 bp, 5 predicted proteins | sample SSMForm2O_FD_200262 | JGI IMG/M metagenome (GOLD analysis project Ga0272442, IMG submission 200262) | Marine sediment archaeal communities from Little Sippewissett salt marsh, Falmouth, MA, United States - SSM-Form-2O | ecosystem: Environmental > Aquatic > Marine > Wetlands > Sediment ... | reverse complement strand
ACTAAAATTCTCAACATTCGTTTGGTTGCTAGTTTGCTTACAGTTGGTCCAATCCAAGGCAGTGTTGATACTTTAGTTCAACAGTTGCAAACATCTGAAGATAAGCCAGGCGACTCTCCTTATGGACTTCATTCTGGGTTGGTTATGACATTTGGTGTTCCAGGGCAAGGTTTGATAGCAGCTTTTGATACTTTGATTTATTTGTTGACATTTGGATCTCAAAAGAACGTTGCAAGTGACGCTGCGGGTTTTGAAGTATCAATTACGGCAGGATAATGGCGTTTAATTTTTTTGGTACCTTTACTATAGCTCAATGGGAAGCTTTTAAAGCTTTCACAGCCATACAAAAATATGATTTAACTGCTCGAAAAGATTGGCTTGAGAAACAATTAAATAATAACGGAAAATTTACTACTACCTATGATAGTGATAATTTGCCAGTAAAATTTACGGCCACAGGTTATGCTGGTAAATTGTTGGAAGCGTACCGAATTTTAGGAGGTTTTCCTGAACGCGAGATGTTACTAAGAACTAGAGATAAGCCAGTATTTTTGATTCGAGATGAAGTTGAAAGAAGAAATCCAGATGGTACTATTACTGGAGGATATGGAGAAACTTATACTAATGGTCGACGTTGGCGCGGCAATATAACATTTGATAGGGATTTAGGTCTCTTTGTTGAAAGGATCAAAGGATGGCAACTTGAATCCATTAAATTGAAGCGTGAAAGACTAGAATTCAAAATCAAGGCAGCTTTAGATTATTCAGATCAATTAGAACAAGAAATTGTTAAAATTAACACAGTTATTACTGAACTTGAATTTTGGATTGATTTTGTTGAGGTAAATATGGAATCCCATGCAACTGATGGAGATGAGTTTGGTTTGAGTATTGGAGATGTAGCTGATTACACAGATGAGAATGCTGGCGATGAAATAGCTTCTAAGAATCAAAGGACGTTTACCAGAAGTGGGTCTGTATGAGTTACGATTTTGCTACTAATCAGGTTTGTACTCATCAGGTTTTCTTTGAGAAAGTTAGTCTTAATAATGTTTCTCATCAGACTGTGAACTTTCCTTTTACTCCGTCTAATCTAAATGATATTGCTGTTTATATAGATAGAGTTAAGGTTCCGAAAACGGGTTTGTATTCTTATGCAGAGCTTCCTCTTTTAAGTTCGGAACCATATCGGATTAAAGTCAATCAAAATGATTTGATTTATCTGAGTATTGGTAGCGGCTCTCCTCAATTTTATCAATTAATTCCTGGTTCTAATGTTTCTGCTAAAGACTTGGCTCGGCATTTGCAGAAACTTTTCCCAAATTTATATATTTATGTACAGAATAAGCGTGTAATATTTAGATCTAGAGAAAGAGTAAATGGTAAAGCTTTTCAATTTCACAATCCCCAATGGACTGATACCACTAGTTCTCTCCCGACTACAGTTAGAACTTTAGCAGCTTATACTACCCTAGGAATCAATCCAGGTAGAATAGCAGCAGGAAGAAAATTGTTTCCCGGTTGGTCGATTGAAAGAGTTCCTACCTCACCAATTGATACTGATCGACGTATTAAATTTAATGATCCTCTGCCTAATAATATTCCATTAATCGAAATTAATTATACGACTGACGCTAGAAACTGTAGGAGATGCCATGGATCGAAGATGGAATTCGATTATGCAATCCTAAATAATACATATGAAGAAGTTAGGGATGTTAATTTACTAGCCCAGGAATTTGACAAGTTCTTAATTACTAAGATTGGATCTCATTGGAAGTGGCCTTGGCTTGGTTCAGGTTTGGTGGATAGAATCGGAGGTAAAGGTTCGACCGGAGGGATATCTGCTACGTCCTTAATTACAGTGGATGTCAATCAGGCTTTTAAGACTTATCAGAATATAAAACAACAACAGGAACAGGGATTTCCGCAAGCTCAGGTATCTGATGGTGAATTCCCACTTAAATTGGCTAACCTGGATGTTCAATCTCTGCCGAATGATCCGACTGTGGCTATTGTTGCCGGCACTATTGTTAGTAGGAGTCGAGTCCCGGTCGAGAATATTAGAGTGGTTGGAGACCCGAGTCCTTTTATTCTTCAAAATGATCCGGTCTCTCGACTTGCAATTACTACCGGACTTAGATTTAGGGGCTAATTTTAAGGTTTCAGTTGTCGTATAGTGGTATAATATGGCGACTGCACCTCAAATTAATCTCCCGGATGGATCTGGTACTACAACTGATCTAAATCTGACCAGTAATTCTTTTGATTTCATCTTTACGGGAGAAGTCGATTCTAATGTCATTGATATTCAGATAAATATTAATGGAGCAGGGTTTGTTTCTAATCCCAGCTTAATTGAATTATCTCTTCCTGATTTTACTATTCCAAATTTGTCTGCTTCTCCAAGTGGTCTGACGCTCGAGAAGGGATTGAATACTATCCAACTTCGGGCTATAGATATAGCTGGCAATGTTAGTCCGGTTTCTACTATCACTGTTAGAATAATTCCGGTTAATCAATTTGAGCAAATCTTTCCTGCGCCTACAGCTATTCGAATGGAAAGATACGCAGAGCATGTTATTTTAAGTTGGAATTCACTTCAAAACCCAGAAGAGGACTTTATATTTTCAGGGATCAATTTTAATCCTACTTTAATAGGTTACAATATTTATGCTTCAACTGAATCTGGAGGCTCAGGATCTGGTTATTTAAGAGTCAACCGAGACACTGTTTCAACTGATTCACCTACTAAGACTACTGAAGAAGAACTTCCTGCTGATATTGTTAGTATTGAATTCGAAGATCCTACTTCAGAAGCTAATAACCTTCATGATTTAGTCATTGACACTAATATTGTTGATGACATCACTAATGAATTAGTTGAACCTACTTCTTCTAATCAAATCCAGCTCGGGATAGCTCCGAAATATCGAATAAATATTAATATTGTTCCGATTCGAGAGATAAAACTATATGAATTTAGGCATAATCGAGACGATGGAGTTGGGAACGGGATCTTAAATTCAGATACGTTTTCAGTTGTTTCTTCCGAAGATCCTCTTTATTATGTAGTTACGGCTTTGTATTATGATAGGGCAAATGGTCAAATTCAGGAAAGTCGTTTCTCGGCAGAAATGTCTGGAGCTCCGTTGCCTCTAGATACTACTATTCGTGGAATTAGAATTAGAGAGCAAGATATCGTAGCACGAGATTATATTAGAGAAGTTAATGAAGCTCAGCCTACATTATCTTTAATTCCAGGGTCTACGGTTCGCGAAGTGCATATTGAGCCATTTTCGAATGAGGCTCAAAAAGCATATTTTTTAATGGATTGGATTCATCGATCCAAGTCATTTGCAGCGATGCTAGCAATTGACGATCCTAATCTAACGGGAACTAGTATTGCAGTTTCAAGTTCTAACTACAAACAAAATTTACGAGCGGCTTTGAATTTAAGTAGTGATGCTGCAGTGCAAGCGTTGATTGATAATTCATTTGATTCATTGGCTCAGAATTTTGGAGAGGAAAGACAAAATCGACGTCCTGCTAAAGTAACTCAAACTTTCTATACTACAAGTCCTCCCTCCAAGGACTTAATTATTTCGCAGAACGCTATTGTTGCATCGTCTACTAATAATATAGCTCCTAGATTTAGAGCTCGAGCTTCATCTGTATTCGATTCAGATAATCCGCAGGCTTATTACAATCCAATTAGTCGGCGGTATGAAATTAAAGTACAAATGGTCGCCGAGGACCCGGGAGCCTTTGGTAATGTCCCTGCTAACACATTAGATACAATTGTATCAGGTGCTACTGGATTTCAAACTGTAAATGAAGAAGCTGCGCGATTCGGTCGAGATAAGCAAAGCAATCTAGGTTTAGCTGAAGCGGCATCTCGGGTACTTTCCGGACTCGATACAGGAACTGAAGGAGGTTACCTTAGAACAGCTTTAGGGACCCCTGAAGTTTTGGAAGCTCGAGTTGTTAAATCCGGTGATCCGGATATGATGCGTGATTATGATGATATTAGAGGAAAACATATTGGTGGAAAGGTAGATGTTTGGGTTAAAGGTATAACTGAGAGAACTGTATCCGAAACTTTTGCATTCCAATTTGAAGTTGCTAGAAATGTTAGATTTGATGTTATTGATGCAATAAATCTGATTTTCCGAGCTCGGGATTCTAGATTGAGTGAAAACAATCCAATTGCGGAGATGCTTTATAATCCTTCACAAGGATTTGGTCTTCGTAATCAATCTATTAGTCCTACTGAAGAATACGACCTTACTGGTGTATCTATTATTGATTATCAAACTATTGCTCTGAGTACTTCTATTCCTCAGCCCACTACTTTAGTGGATGATTTTGTAGAAGGTGATTATCGGTTCCGCAGTAACAATAAATTTATTTCTACTTATCAACCCATTCGACGAATAACTTCAGTTATAGGTGAAACTTCCGGAGCTTTGGATACGACAGACGGATTTACTCTCTTTAAGACTGAAGACCCACTATTGTATGGGGAAAGTACTCAGGCTAGTGATTATGTAGAAATTAATCAGATTGATGATATTCCATCTGGGGATACCGTTGCAGTTAGTAATGAACAACATGTAATGGTTGGCCAATTTGAGGAGCCATTAAATTCAGTCGGGATCAACATTTTTACAATTGCGGTTTATAATCAAGATAGGACAATTCAATATAAAGGACCAACTGATTCTGATCCAGATTATTTGATTGTTGGAGGGTCTCAGACTGAGCCAGTTCGTTTACTCAGGTCTACAGATACTAATATTGAAAATGGTGATACTATTTCAGTTGATTATGAGAAAGATGAAAATTTTGTAGTTACTTATGTTATTAATGATGTTCTTCAGCACGTGCAAGACTTATATAGTCAGATGCGACATACAACTGCTGATGTGATTGTTAAGCAAGCGATTGAGAATCCATTATTGACTGAGGCAACAGTTCAATTATTGGCTAATGCTGAACAAAGCACAACTGATTCCGATATCCGAACAAATGTTACAGTTTTGACTACTAATAAGGGCGTTGGTAATTCTGTTCGCCAATCTGATATGATAGCTGTTATTGATAATTCCAAGGGTGTGGATTTTGTAGTTCAACCATTTTCAGTTTTCACTTTAAACGATGGGGCTCTCAGAATTAGAGATCAACTTCCGTCTGATTATATGGCACTTCCCGCATTAAGTCAGTTTTCAAATGCAGTTTTTATTTTAACCCAATCATTTCCATTTGATACTACTGATGGTGGTGGTCCTGATACACTTCATCACGGCGTGTTCATGGATGAGCTCATCATGGATATGGCTGATTCTTTAGGTAATGTGGGATTTGGTCTTCATAAGGCATGGATTATTGGTAAAGATGGTGCTGTAATTGAAGGATACTCTGATGATGCTACTTTAGAACCTGAATTTATTACTAAATCAGCTATTGAAGCTGAAAGATTGGAAAGAACAGCAAACAAAGTAGTCATTTCTTTGGATGCTGGTGTAGTTCCTGCAGACATTCCTACTAATCATTCTTTTGCTGTTTCTTATGTAGTGAATGGAGATAGAGGAGTTAAGGATATTGAAACGTCCCAGACTGAATATATCACTCCTGGTTCTCTTACCATCACATATCGACAAGCGTAATGGCTATTATCCGAGTTAATTATAATACCTATGAAGATGGTGAAGAATATCGAAATAGACTAATTGATGAAGCTAATTTTCAATTTCAGGTCTTTTTAAGATTGCTATCATCCTATTGGCAATCTACTATAGACGGGCCTAATTATACTCGTGAAATTAAAACTATGTGTATTGAGTTGGCTCGAATTAGATTAGCTCTTGAGGATATCCAAACTGATACTTATTATAATCAGACTCGAGGCGAATTTATCTATCAAGTTTTAACTACTATTTTATTTCCAAAGAAAAATGCTCCTCGTCCTGGATTAAGTGATATTGGATTCAGAGCCTTTTTGAATGAAGTAGTGAGAATTTATTTTCAGGGGAGCATACCTGCATCAATTAAGGAGGCTGTTGAGCTCATCACAAATGGTCAGGTTATAGTAACTGAAAATTTTATAGAGACTAGAAAGCCTGGTTCTAAATTCGATATTTCGGATCAGTTTGGATTTAAGGTTGATGTGTTGATGGAGAGTCCGAGTGATTTTGACATATTTTTAGCAGATAAGAACATCCGGATTCTTCTTAATATTATTCGGCCGGCACACACTCTTTACAGAATTTCTTATATCCTAGAAGATGAGTATACAGGTCAACAAGATCCTGATCCAACTGTTAATAAACCATATAAGGTTGTGGATACTTTTAATTGGATTTTAGAAAATTATGGTTATGAAGATTTTCGACGGTTTTTTGGCGGGATAAAAGGAATAGACTTACTGGGAATGAAGCAATCTGTGGCTGTTGTGGGTGAGGATCATAGTGGTGACTTTTAGCCATGACTGAGCAATTTATAAATGCAGCGCAGACTACTATTGATCAATCAGGTGGGATCACTGCATTCGATTCTTCTGTTACTGTTAAAGATGCTAGTTTATTCCCGATTGTTGCTCAATTTCGGATTCTAATTGATGATGAGTTAATGCTGGTCACCGGGGTGGCCGGTAATATCTTTAATATTACTCGTGGTATTGAGGGTACCACTCCTGCTGAACATGCCCATGGGACGCCGGTTACTCATGTTTTAACTGCCGGTGGCCTCAGTCAATGGGCAATTGATATTATTGGTCTTACCGGGCCTCAAGGGGCTACTGGAGCACCCGGTGCACCTGGTCCTCAAGGGGCAACTGGTGTTCAGGGCCCTACAGGTCCCACAGGCCCACAGGGTCTTCAGGGATATCAGGGTACTACTGGACCCCAGGGTCCACAGGGCGCTACTGGTATTCAGGGAATTCAAGGATCGCCTGGAGTCACGGGTGTTACTGGTCCTACTGGTCCTTTGGGACCAACAGGGCCCTCAGGAGGCCCGGTAGGCCCCCAAGGTAGTCCAGGTGTTACAGGTGCGACGGGACCTCAAGGAAGCCCAGGAGCTACCGGTCCTACGGGTTCACAAGGAATTCAGGGATCACCTGGCGTCCAGGGACTCATAGGTCCTCCAGGTCCTCCAGGGCCAGCTGGTTCCCAAGGTGCTACTGGTGTTCAGGGTCCTACCGGGCCTACCGGACCTGAAGGACCTACCGGACCACAGGGTATTCAGGGTATTCAGGGTACTCCAGGTGTAACAGGAATTCAAGGTGCAATTGGTCCAACTGGGTATACCGGTCCACAGGGAGCTACTGGCCCGACTGGTCCAGAGGGCCCTACTGGTCCTTCTGGTGGTCCTATAGGTCCAACTGGACCACAGGGAGTTACCGGTCCTACTGGTCCAGAAGGCTCGACTGGTCCTACTGGTCCTGCCGGTCCACAGGGGACAGCTGGCCTTCAAGGACCGACTGGTGCTATTGGACCCACGGGTGGATTAGGCACTGGAGCTACGGGTCCACAAGGTTCGCCTGGAGTAACTGGAGCTACTGGTCCTACAGGACCACAAGGATCGCCTGGAGTAACTGGACCACAAGGTGTGCAGGGAAGTCCAGGAGTAACTGGAGCTACTGGACCTACTGGACCTGCCGGAGCTCCACAGGGCAGTCCAGGTGTAACCGGTGCTATCGGTCCGCAGGGTGTAACAGGAGCTACTGGACCTGCCGGTCCGCAAGGGCAACCTTACTTACAAATTAACCAAGATATAAAGACAGCTAGCTATGTTGCGACATATGGTGAGATGATTCTTTATAATCCTGTAGCAAGCTTTTCAATCATTCTTCCTACTCCTCTTGGATATCTGGGTCAAGAAATCGGAATGAAGAATGTTACTGATTCAGTGAATAAACTTAGAGTTGCTGCTACGGGGGGAGCTCAAATTGATGGAAGTGCATACGAAGAATTAGCTTCTGCCCGGACTTCCAGAATCTATAAGAGTATTGGTACTGGTTATATAGTTATTTTGTGATCATTTGCTTTTATTTGCCCGTAACGATCGATGGCATTTACAGGCCGACTCGGAACTCCAAGTAGTAAACTTGGAAATATTGTACTTGGTATCTCCGATGAACTCGGAGCTTCGATTTTTAACTGTCAAGTGCATGTTTTAACTTCTAGTCAGATTCGTGTTAGTTATACTTTTGAAGTTACCAATACTGGTCTTGATCCTGATAACTATGTACTTACAGCACTAGCTGATCCTCCTACTGAAGCGGTTCTTCCCATAATTGAATCTATTCATTGGTATGATTCAACTCATCGGTCGGTTATTCTACAATTATCCCAGCCTTTAACTTATAACTATGGTTATTCTCTTGAATCTAATGGGGTTTATGCTAAGATTGATCATGAAGTTATTTCTGGATTCGTACGCAATTTTATAGCTAATGTTCAGGATCCTCCTCGAGCCATCGGAGCCTGGTTATCTAAACGAGGTAGAATAGATGTTAAATTTGATCGATCAGTAGGACCCACTTCTGGCTCAGCGCAATTTGAAATTGATGGAGTACCTTTAGTTCAGGATACATGGGCGACTGAGAATCTGCCTGAGGACACGCTGAGGCTTGACTATACAGGTACGCTTCCCGTTTCATTTACAGAATTGACTCTTGATTATATTGATGTAAGGGATGAGTCTCTTAATTATGGAACTGGCTCAATTCCGATTACATTAGCTCTTCGATCTGCATCTCCTTATGCTGAAGCTGATGCATTACAATTGCAGTTTATTGATGCCTTTGTTATTGATATTAATTCTGATTTAATTGACACAACTACAGTTCGAGTTTTCTTTAATGGTCCTGTTTTGGATGCTGATGATACATCGAAGTGGACTATTACTCAAGATGGAGCTCATATTTGGCCAGATAGTGTTAATGATATTACAACAGCCGATGCAACAAATTTAGGTACTTTAACCGGACTTTGTGACGCCATAAGAGTCAGATTCAATGGTCATCTGACTGAATCACAAGTTCATGTTGAAAATGATATAGAAAATAGTCTTTCTGGGTCACCTATTAGCTTAGGCCAGTGTATTGCTTTTTTGCTTATTGCTCAAACTAATTATTTAGCGCATGTAACTACTGATAGTTATCATAAATATCGTGATTCTGTTAATGTGTTTGATGCTTTGCCTATCTATGATTTACCTACTGCAATCACTGCGGCTAATACGATCAAGGCATATTATAATAGTCACATTTCAGCTACTTATCCAGTTAATTTTTCTACTTCTTACCCGACTCCAATTGATGCAATAACTGCATATGCTAGATATGGTATATCTGATCGAGTGTTTGATGTTTTAGATGTGTATACTTATTTTGCAGATTTACATCTAAATACTAAGTCATTTAATGCTCCACTTAATATTGAAGCTACGCTTACTAGTGAAGATAGTGCTAGTACTACTAATCCAGTTAATTATACTGGCAGTATTCAGGCTAGACCTTTATCTACTACAGCTCAACTAATTACTGATAGAGTTTTTCCTGATTCTCAGATCAGTCTAAGATTCGATAAAGGAATCGTAATTCAGCCTTTAGATATGGTTAAAGTATCTGGACCTGATGGGTCAGAAATTCCAAACAATTATGAAGTTTTTGCTACTTGGCCAACTGCATTATGGGCTTTGAATAATTTGATTTTCGCTTATAGTATTCATATTGATCCTTCAAATGGAGCAGGTCACTTGTCTCAAGATACGATAAATACTATTTCATCTTTAGATTATGCTGAATTACCTATATCAAATATTATTGACTTAGCCAATTCATTTCGAGTAAAAATGACTAATCATATTACTAGTATTGTTTTTCATTATCAACTGGATGAAGACATTGTAATTACATCTCCTGCTTCTGATCTTAAATCCTTGATCAAATTGATTGGTGATCTTCAGCGTGTTTTAATTATTCACAATTCTAAACTTGGTGTCCATTCTTTTGCAGGTCGTAGAGCAATTTCTGCTCCTTTGTACGATTTTTTGGAATGCAATCTAGATTACATGGTTGATGGAGAAACTCATCAAATTGAAGGAACTATTCAACACTATTATACAGATAATGATACTTTGATAGATCCAAATAAAATCACTTCA
>Ga0272442_10012652_pt1 | contig 10170 bp, 6 predicted proteins | sample SSMForm2O_FD_200262 | JGI IMG/M metagenome (GOLD analysis project Ga0272442, IMG submission 200262) | Marine sediment archaeal communities from Little Sippewissett salt marsh, Falmouth, MA, United States - SSM-Form-2O | ecosystem: Environmental > Aquatic > Marine > Wetlands > Sediment ... | reverse complement strand
CACAAAAACATGAGAAATCAATGGTGGGGAAAACTGTTTTTGCAGAAATTTCTACAAATCAGCATATTGCTCAGGAGGAAAAACTTCCTCTTTGCCAAGACTGCGGAACGAGTGTTTTCCTTTTGGATATTGGACAGGATGTGCACATCACGGGAGGAGATCTTTCTGAATCTATTAATGAGGGTGTAAAAAAGGGATATCGGGAGGGTTATCTGAGAAAATCCATGGTTTATGATCCTGTGTTTACTCGTGCGAATACAGGTGATAATACACCTGCGGTTATCCACACAGAAATCGTTCCAGGGAATAAAATCAAGATAGTTTTTTGCCCCAAGGGGGGCGGTTGCGAAAATATGTCTGCTCTGAAGATGATGACTCCTGCGGATGGTATTGAGGGGATAAAAAATTTTGTTGTTGACTTTGTAAAGAACGCAAGTGGAAATCCCTGTCCACCGACCATTATTGGTGTAGGTATTGGAGGAACTTTTGAAAAAGTGGCGTTTCTTGCAAAAAAAGCGGTTCTGCGAACACCCTTAGGTACATCTCATCCTGATAAGCGATATGCCCAAGTAGAACGGGAATTACTAGATGAGATAAACAATTTGGGGATTGGGCCCATGGGTTTTGGTGGAAAAATTACCGCGTTAGCTGTACATATCGAAACCCATCCTGTTCATCTTGCTATGATGCCTGTAGCAATAAACATGAATTGTCATGTTGCCCGCCAGAGGACAGTAATTATATGAGGAGAAAGTATGGGTGAAAAGATACATTTGCAAACACCTTTATCCAATGAGGACACAAAAAGATTAAAAGTTGGTGACTCTGTTCTTCTTTCAGGAATCATATATACTGGCAGAGATATGGTTCATCGCCGATTTATGGAAACCATTCAAAAAGGTGGCGATTTACCCTTTGATGTTAAGGGACAAGTACTGTTTTATGTTGGACCTGCACCTGCCAGGCCAGGATACCCTATAGGCTCGTGTGGACCGACCACAAGTTATCGGATGGATAAATTTACCCCCATGCTATATGAAAAGGGACTTCGAGGAACGATTGGAAAAGGAAAAAGAAATCAAGCTGTCAGAGACGCAATCAAAAGATATCAGGGTGCCTACTTTGTTGCAACTGGTGGAGTAGCTGCTCTTTTATGTAAATCAATAAAATCTGCAAAAATTATTGCGTATGAAGATTTAGCAGCAGAAGCCGTGCGGGAACTGGTTGTTGATAACTTCCCGGTTACGGTGGGGAATGACTGTTATGGAGGCGACATTTTCGAAGAGGGGATAAAAAGATTTGGAGGCACATCAAAATGAGACATCATAAAGGGAGGTGCCATTTTTGAGAACAGAACATCTGAAAAAGTGGCAAAAGGAATTTCATAAATGCATACGCTGCGCCTATTGTTTCGAAGGTTGCCCTGTTTTTAAGGATCTCGGATGGGACTCAAATGGCGCACGAGGTAAGGTTATCATGTCCTATGGCCTTTTATCAGGGGAACTGGAGCCATCCCAATATATAGCTGACAAATTGTTCCAATGCACATTTTGTAAGGATTGTACAGAGCGATGTTCTGCAGGTGTGAATACACCTGAAATCGTGGCGGCCGCACGGGCTGATTTGGTTAAGGCAGGATTTGCTCTTGATACCCATAAGTATATGGTAAAAAATGTACAGGAAACAGGAAATATTTTTGGAGATACCGAGACCATTGTCCCTGTTCAACAAGGCGATTATCCTCTTTTCATTGGATGCCAATATCTCTCTCGACCTAATCAAACAAAAAAATATATCAAAATCCTTGAAAAACTGGGTATAAAACCACAGGTCTATGAAGAGATATGTTGTGGCTTCCCTATGAAAGCCCTTGGTTTTGAAGATGATTTCACACAACATAAAAATAAATTTACAAAAAGTTTTCAATCACAGAAAGTTATGGCCCTTTGCCCAACCTGTGCAATGTTTATGAAAGAAGAATATGGTATGGACGTCAAACATGTTCTCCAGGTGATGGCAGAAAAAATACCATCTGCAAACCTAGATATGAAGGTTACCTATCATGATCCTTGTGACTTATCCCGAGGGTTGAAGATTATTGATGAACCCCGAAAAATTTTAGATAAACTTGGCGTTGAAGTGGTGGAGATGAAGAATTCAAAACTTCAATCGCGTTGCTGCGGCGGAGGTGGGGGAATCCTTATGTCTGATTTAGAGTTATCTGACCGCATTGCAAAAAAAAGAATAGAAGAAGCATTAGAAACAGGGGCGGATACTCTTGTGACTCCCTGCCCTACTTGTGAACAAGTTCTCAAAAAAGCGGCACAAGAGATCAGTGAATCAGAGGGTAAAACGATAGTGGTAAGAAACCTTGTGGATTTGATATGGAAGGGAGTAAAGAATGTATAAGCCAGCCTTTATCCCCACTGTGAATCTTATGTTTATGATCATACCATGGCTACTAATAGAGGAAAATGAATATGATTGATTCAAAAGATTTAGACCCAAATTTTAAGTACGAGGTAGCTGCAGAAATGGGCGGTGAATCAAATATCACCCGCTGTTTTTCCTGCGGAACCTGCACCGCTGGTTGCCCCGTTAGGGAAATTGATGACAAATATAATCCTCGAAAAATCATCAGAATGGTTTTACTGGGAATGAGAGATCGTGTTCTCAAAAGCGATTTCATATGGTTATGCTCGTCTTGCTACACTTGTTATGATCGATGTCCTCAAAACGTTCACTTAACGGACATCATGACGGCTTTGAAAAATATCGCTGCTCGTGAAGGATATATTCATCCTGCATTTCGTGAACAGAACCGGTTAGTATCCGCATTTGGTCGTCTCTATGAAGTAGAAGACTTTGATAATAAAAAGCGTGAAAAGCTTGGCTTACCCGCCGTTAAAAAGACCTTTAAGGATGTGATCGAACTTACCAAAAAAAATGCATCTGTGGGGGAATCACCATGAAATATGCTCTTTTTCTTGGATGTACAATTCCTGTGAGGGCACAGCATTATGAGATGGCTGCTCGAGAGGTTGCCAAAAAAATTGGTATCGAGTTTGTTGATATTAAAAATTTTTCTTGTTGCGGTTTTCCTGTAAAGTCTACTGATATGGAAACATCTCTTAAAATTGCGGCCCGAAACCTGGCTATCGCTGCTGTGGAGGGATATACAATTTGTACATTATGTAATGCATGTACATCGGTACTGACTGAAGCCAATCAGATTCTTAATAAAAACAAGGAGTTACGGACAAAAATCGATAAGGATCTCAAGAAATTCGATCTTGAATTCCAACCCGGTCTTGAAATTAAACATTTTTCACGGATCCTATATGAAGATGTAGGAGTAGATAAAATCCGGGAAAAGATAGTCAGAGAATTAACCCCCTTGAAATTTTCTGTTCATTATGGCTGTCATTATCTTCGCCCCACAGAGCTGTATGATTGTTTTGATGATGCAGAATCTCCATCTTCAGTAGAAAATCTTGTTGCTGTAACAGGTGCCACTGTTTTGGATTATAAAAATAAACTTGATTGCTGTGGCGGAGCCATATTAGGTGTGGAAGAGGATATTGCATTGGCCATGGCAAAACAAAAATTGGATCATATCACAGCAGGACAAGTAGATGCTCTTGTCACCATATGTCCATTCTGTACCATTATGTATGAAGATAATCAGAAAAAGATAGAATCCAAGTTTAACGCCACCTATAATCTTCCTGTCCTCTATTATCCCCAAGTCCTCGGACTGGCACTGGGATTGGATCCTAAACAATTAGGTTTCCGATTAAATAAGGTTAAGGCAAAAGAGTTATTGGAAAAAATGGAGGTTGTGCAATGATATCAAATCCAAAAAAACAGGAAATAAATCCTAACGTAGTGGGCTCTGTCCTGGTTGTTGGTGGCGGCATTGGAGGAATGCAAGCAGCTTTGGATTTAGCTGACTCGGGATTTAAAACTTATCTTCTGGAAAAAAAACCAGCTATCGGTGGCGTGATGGCTCAACTGGATAAGACATTCCCCACCAATGACTGCTCCATGTGTATTATGTCCCCTAAACTTGTGGACGTGGGAAGACATCCCAATATTGACATGGTGACATATGCTGATCTTGAAGAAATATCGGGGACATCGGGTAATTTCCATGTAAAGGTCAGAAAAAAGGCAAGCTATGTTGATTTAGAAAAATGTACAGGATGTGGAGAATGCGCTGAAGTATGCCCTGTTCTTCTCGAATCAGAGTTTGATGAGGGTTTAGCTGATCGTCATGCTATCTATAAAATGTATCCCCAGGCTATACCCAATGTGTTTACTATTGACAAAATCGGTATTCCCCCGTGTATGAATGCGTGCCCTGCCCATGTAAATGTCCAAGGATATGTTGCCCTTATTCGAGAAGGAAAATTCCAAGAAGCTGCTGACCTTATCAGGGAACGGAATCCATTACCTAGTGTCTGCGGACGCATCTGTACCCATGTGTGTGAAGAAAATTGTAATCGTAATGAGGTTGATGAACCAGTGGCTATTCGGGCACTAAAAAGATTCGCTCTTGATTATGAACGCCAACACGGACGGAAAAAAAATGATGAGGACCCTAAGAAAAGAGAAGATAAGGGTCAGGGAAGAAAGGTTGCCATTATCGGTTCTGGACCCGCTGGCCTAACGGTTGCCTATGATCTTGCAAAAATGGGCTATAAACCCACTATTTTTGAAGCTCTGTCACAATCCGGTGGTATGCTTCGTGTTGGTGTACCAAAGTATCGACTTCCATCTGACGTTCTTGATTATGATATCAAAATAATAGAGGAAGCAGGTGTAGAAATTAGAAACAACACACCCATTGGTCCCGATTTGACATTAAATGATTTGTATAATGCAAATTATGAAGCGGTTTTTATTGCAATTGGTACACATAAAAGCAAAAAACTAGGAATTGACGGGGAAGACCTTAAAGGAGTGGTTCATGCAGCAGGGTTTCTGCATGATTTAGGAACGGGAAAAAAAGTTGATTATAGAGGGAAAATTGTTGCGGTGATTGGGGGAGGCAATGTGGCAATTGACTCTGTAAGAACAGCTCTTCGATTGGGCGCTAAAACTGCCTTTGTTATCTATCGACGTTCCCGTGATGAAATCCCTGCTAAAAGAGAGGATGTTGAAGAGTGTGAAAAGGAAGGGATTTCGTTTTATTATCTTGCATCCCCGACAAAGATTTTAGGGAAAAACGGAAAAGTAACAGGGATAGAATGTGTCCGGATGAAACTTGGTGAACCAGATCAAACCAATAGGCGAAGACCACTCCCTATTGAAGGATCAAATTTTACCCTTGATGCTGATGTCGTTATTTCCGCAATTGGTCAGGTACCCATTTTATCACCCCTGGCTGAGGTGGAGGTTGATCTTGGTCTTGACAAAAATGGTATCGTATCTGTCCCAATTCAGAATCTTGATCTGGAAGGTGTCTATGGGTTCACTGCTTTCCTGAAAGCATTAAGCATGGGCAAAAAGATCGATATTGGAGAGAAGGTACTGGTTATTGGGGGTGGCAATGTCGCTGTTGATGTGGCACGATCAGCATTGCGTATCGGCGGTAAAGAAATACATATGGTCTGTGTGGAATCCCATGAAGAGATGCCTGCCTTTGATTATGAGATTGAAGAAGCAGAACAAGAGGGGATCATTATCCACACACGACGTATGCCCAAGAGAATTAAGGGGGTAAATGGTCGAGCTGTGGGCGTTGAGACTCTTCAGTGTACATCAGTATTTGACAGTAAAGGCCGGTTTAATCCACAGGTAAAACCTAATACTGAATCAATAATTGAAGCAGACACCATCATTGTTGCCATTGGCCAAGAGGTTGACTACACCCTTTTAAAAGCAGCTGATGGTGTTTTGGTTACAAAAAGAGGGTTATTGCAGGTTGATAATTCCACGATGCAAACAAACATCCCCTGGGTTTTTGCTGCAGGGGATGCCGTGGCCGGACCCGGACTTGTTATTGAAGCCATTGCCCAGGGACATGAAGCAGCTACCTCTATAGATCGGTACTTACGGGGAGAAAATTTGTATAGTGACAGAGATGAAATAGAAAATGAGGTAGCCCCCAAGCCAGATAGGTTTTTTGAACGAAAAGAAAGAGTGAAAATACCTACTCTCTCTGTTAAGAAAAGAGTAAAAAGTTTTGAGGAAGTAGAACTGGAACTGAAAGAGGAAGACGCCAGAAAAGAAGCGGAACGCTGCCTGAATTGCAATTTATGTTCCCTGTGCAAACAATGTGTCGAGGCCTGTGAAGCTGATGCAATAGATCATGATATGAAAGATCATATCTTGGATTTAAATGTTGGATCTATTATCTTTGCACCAGGGTATGAACTTTTTGATGCTTCTCTTAAAAGCGAATATGGTTATAGCCGGTATCCCAATGTTGTATCATCATTGGAATTTGAAAGGATTCTGTCAGCATCAGGACCATATGCAGGACATATAATTCGTCCTTCTGATGGAAAAGAACCAAAAAAGATCGCATGGATACAGTGCGTGGGATCCCGGGATAATTCATGCGGTAACAATTATTGTTCATCTGTTTGCTGTACGTACGCCATAAAGGAGGCAGTTATTGCAAAAGAACACGCCCCAAAAATCCAACCCACAATATTTTACATGGATATGCGGACCTTTGGGAAAGGATTTGAAAGATACTATAATCGAGCAGAGAATGAACAAGGTGTTCGCTTCATAAGATGCCGTATTTCAATGGTGACTGAAGATTTTAAAACACGGGATCTCTATATCAAATATGAAACAGATGAGGGGACATTAAAAGAAGAAAAATTTGACATGGTTGTTCTTTCTTCGGGTTTATCCTCTAGGAAAGATATGCAAGAACTAAGCAAAAAAATTGGTATTAATCTAAATGAATTTGGCTTTTGCCAAACAACTGAATTTAATCCTATTGATACTACACGACCAGGTGTTTTTGCATGTGGCGCTTTTTCTGGTCCTAAGGATATCCCTGAAACAGTAACAGAGGCATCCGGCGCTGCAGCTAAGGCAAGTACAATTATTGCTTCCCAAAGAAATACTCTTATAGAACCAAAAAAATATCCTCCAGAAAAAGATGTATCCGGTGAAGAGCCACGCATTGGATTATTTATTTGTCATTGCGGAATAAATATTGGTGCATATGTTGATGTTCCTAAGGTTGTTGAATATGCACAGAATCTTCCCCATGTGACCCATGCAGAAGAAAACCTCTATACCTGTTCAGAGGATACACAAAGAAAGATTGTAGAGAAAATCAAGGAACATAACCTAAACCGGGTAATTGTTGCTTCGTGCACACCCCGGACTCACGAGCCTCTCTTCCAGGAAACAATCCGGGAAGCTGGCCTCAACCCCCATCTGTTTGAAATGGCAAATATTCGCGACCAGTGCTCATGGGTCCATATGGAAAAACCCCAGGAGGCGACACAAAAAGCAAAAGACCTTGTCCGCATGGCAGTGTCAAAGGCATCTCTTATTGAACCCATTGACACTATAAATCTTCCTGTAAACCAAAAGGCCTTGGTGATCGGTGGCGGATTAGCAGGTATGATGTCAGCTCTTACCATTGCCGATCAGGGCTTTAAGGTCTTCTTGGTAGAAAAAGAGGAGATGCTAGGAGGGAATCTGAGACGTATTTTTTGGACCCTTGAGGATCATGATGTCCAACCCTACATGAGATCAATAATAGAAAAAGTTGAAAAACATCCAAATATCAAGATCTATAAGAAAGCCCAGATTGGCAGTGTGGAAGGATATGTTGGTAATTATACCACTACCCTAAAAAACGGTTCTGCCAAATTAAAACTTGAACATGGCGTTATTATTGTAGCAACTGGTGCAAATGAATTGAAACCTGATGAGTACCTCTATGGCAAAGATCAGCGTGTAAAAACCCAGCTTGAGCTAGAGGAGTGCCTGGCAAAAGGGGACATATTTGATAAAAAGACAGTAGTGATGATACAGTGTGTGGGATCACGGGACGATCAACGGCCATATTGCAGCCGTATTTGTTGTACTGATGCCATTAAAAACGCCCTCAAAGTGAAGGAACGACATCCAACAGCTGACATATTTATTCTGTACAGGGATATGCGAACGTATGGGTTCCGTGAGACCTATTATGAAAAAGCCCGTGAAAAAGGGATTATCTTTATCAGGTATGACAAAGATAAAAAACCCGAGGTGAAAACGGGAAAAGAGACCATTGATGTGACTATTAGGGATCCGATCATAAATGAAAAGATTGTACTTCATGCAGATACCCTAGTTCTCAGTCCTGCCGTCATCCCTCCCCAGGAAAATGTTGCCCTTGCCCAAATGTTAAAGGTTCCCTTAAATGAAGATAATTTCTTTCTTGAAGCCCATGTCAAGCTTCGCCCTGTTGATTTTGCAACGGAAGGTATTTATCTTGCAGGTATGGCACATTCACCAAAATCCATAGGGGAGACTATTGCCCAGGCTTATGCAGCAGCCTCTCGTGCATTACGGATAATTTCAAAGGATACCTATAGTACGGATGCCCCCATCGCTGAGGTTAATGAAGATTTGTGCAGCGGATGTGGAGTCTGTCTGTCCATTTGTCCATATAATGCCATAGAACAGATTACAAAGACTGAGGATGGAGAGGAAAAACGTGTATCCCATGTCCTTGAGGGTGTATGTAAAGGATGTGGAAGCTGTGCAGCAGCGTGCCCCTCTAATGCCATAGAACAAAAAGGGTTTAAACAGGTTCAAATATCCTCAATGCTGGATGCGGCGATGACATAAGAAAAAACAATGGTTTTTCCCATCAGCTCCCCCCCCCCCAATGTGAGAATCATCCGGGTTATGCCCTCGGGCCGTATCAATCCTTTTTTATTATCAATGCGTTCCAAAAGGGTATCGATGGTATCATCATTGCTGGCTGTCACCATGGCAAATAACTAGGGCTAGTAAACATTATGAGGATGTTCACTACTAGTGTTACTATCTTTTTTTATATTATTATTTGATATTTAAGGAAAATAATAAATTTTCACTGTATTATAATAAAAAAAGCAAAATAAAGTGGAAAAAACAAAAATAAACGATGGTATTCTGTATAGTGAAAAATCCATCTATTATACTAGCTTTTTCTATTGTTTCGGTTTCCTTTGCCGCCATATTTATTGTCACAGCGGAATCTCCACCTCTTACCATTGCATTTTATCGTTTATTGTTTACTGTGATCTTTATCATATTATTTTTCCTTATAAAAAAAGGTTATTGGCACGAGCTGTGCAGACTTGCACGATCACAGATATTGGTTATGATGGGCATAGGCGTACTTCTTTCAGCTCATTTCGCCCTATGGATAACCTCCCTGACACAAACATCTATAGCAAGCTCAGTTATCCTGGTAACGGCACACCCCTTTTTAGTGGCTCCATTAGCATATTATTTTTTTCATGAAAAATTCCAAGCTCTCAATATACTGGGGATTTTCCTTTCAGTATGCGGGGTTGGTATTCTTGTTTTTGGCAACTACAGTCTGTCATCTATGACTCTTGAGGGTAACATAATGGCTCTTTTAGGCGGTGTGGCAGCAGGAGGATATATTTTAGGGGGACGGAAAATGCGGACTAGTGTTTCAACCCCCTGTTATGCTCTTGTTGTGTATGGTGTTGCTTGTGTGATATTGTTCTTTTTATGTCTCGTGTTTAAGTCTCCTCTTCAAGCCAGTCGCACCCAGGACTATCTTATCTTTTTTCTCCTGGCTATTGTTTCAGGACTATTGGGTCACACTTTATATAATTGGTCTTTGAAATATATTCCTGCATCAATTGCATCAGTAGCTCTCTTGGGGGAGCCCCTTGGTTCCTCAGTGCTTGCAATGATGGTTCCATGGATCAATCAAACACCTACACTGTATACCCTATTTGGCGGTATTTTTATCTTTTTTGGGATATATTATACCTCCCAAAAAAAGAAGTAGTAAAAAAAATAGATAAACTGATTGTCGCTTCTTTGGACTTCAATGATTCTAGTAGTTATATGTTCATACAAACCATTATTTATTCCTTCTCTTTTCAATCACAAGATGCATTTAGATCATACATGTATCAGTAATTTTTAAATGCATATAACAAATGAGGGGGG
>Ga0272442_10012651_pt1 | contig 10171 bp, 7 predicted proteins | sample SSMForm2O_FD_200262 | JGI IMG/M metagenome (GOLD analysis project Ga0272442, IMG submission 200262) | Marine sediment archaeal communities from Little Sippewissett salt marsh, Falmouth, MA, United States - SSM-Form-2O | ecosystem: Environmental > Aquatic > Marine > Wetlands > Sediment ... | reverse complement strand
GGCGTTTCCCTTTTCATTGAGCTCCAGGGATGTTTCAGGCTTGAGGATGGGATTGCCCTCGTACTTCTCCGCCAGATGATACGTCCGCTTCATGTCCGTCTTCGCGATGAGAAAGTCGTCGACGAACAACTGGCGTCCCACATCAATGGGCACGACGTCAGGCCTGTTCTCGAGGTACGGAACAGGCATGGGGTTGGTGTCGCGCGGGTCGATGTCTCGGGGGGGCCACACAATAGGCAGCCGGATTCCGTTGTAGAGCCGTTCTTCTTGGGTGCGGGGTTTCGCTGTGCGTTCGCGACGGATAGGATTCGCCTCGGAAAAGCCCACGACCACGGCCCATTTTCTGAGTTGAAAGCGTTCGCCTTTCTTCACATGCTTCTGGTAGGTGAGGACCACGTCATACGGCTTGTCGCCGAAGAGCTGAAAGGGCTCCACATCCTTCATTCGCTGGAAGCCATCCCCCTCCAACTCCTTGAAACGGCTCGTTTTCTTGGCGAGTTCATGAACGGGCTCCGGGGTGAAAATGGTGAGGACGCCTGACTGAGTGCATTCCACGTCCACGAAATCGATGCTGCTTCGAAGGAGATTCTGTCCCTTGAGCGGCTCCGGGCATTCCGCGACCACGTAGGAACGGTTCGTGTACAGCAAGGCGCCAGGTGTGAAGGTGTCCACCTCAAACGTCCCTCTCACGCCGATCTCGGCGCCCTGTTCCTGGGCAGCGGCCACCGGGAGGAGGGGAGCCGCTAGAAGCACGCTCATGGCCCATGTGGCTCTCATCTATGAATCGCCCAGCACGGCCTCTTTGAACGCATCCATCCCGATCCTGTCGATCATTCTGCCCAAGCGTTCGTGCTTCTTGGCGTTGTCCTTGTAAAAATCGATGATGTTCTCTATGAGCGTAAGAGCCTCCTCGTCGGTCGACACGTCCGTCAACTTTTCGGAAAGCCTGGGTCTGCCGCCCCCCTGGCCGCCCACGAAAACGGTCCATCCGCTCGGCTTGCCCACGAGGCCGATGTCCTTGATGCAGGTTTCAGCACACTGATTGGGACAGCCGCTCACGCCCAGCTTGAGCTTTCCTGGGAGTTCGAGTCCGTGGTATTTTTCGTCCAGCTTCATCCCCATGCTGAGACTGTCCTGCCGTCCTCTTTTGCAAAAGGTGGTGCCGGGACACGCCTTCACGCTTCGGACGCAGAGTCCGACAGCCGCACCAGGGGACATGTCGAGATCGGACCAGACCGAATCGACGTCCTCTTCCTGGATTCCAACCATGGCAATCCTGGCAGCGCTCGTGATTTTCATGGCTGCACAACTATATTTTTCCCCAACGTCAGCCAGCTTGCGAAGCAACTCGGGAGTGACAACGCCGCATGGAATGTGCGGCGCAACCGCGTAGGTTTCCTTGTCCCGCTGAATGATGACTCCCCTGTCTCCGTCTTCTAACATCACTGCCTCCTTTGGCATTCGTTGCGAGCGATCCGTCCCATCAGTCTAGCAGTCCCGGCTGGGAACGGGGACCCTTGCCGTACATAGACAGAAGCGCTCCAAGAGCATTTTCCAATACGGAGATATTATAATATTTTAGTAGCACAATACAAGAGGGGCGAACATAGCCAGCCAAATAGCAGTGGTATCAAGAGGGTAGTGGCACGGACTAGAAAGGGTAGACCCAAGGGCTTGTCGGGCTTGTCGGGCTTGTCGCCTCTCGCTATCATCTAGTAAGTGACACGGAAATAGTGGAATGAGGTGTGACCGATGTACGCTGAGATTCTGTTGCCGAAGGAGAAACTGGAGGATTTCTGCCAAAAGTGGCGAATTGTCGGGCTGTCCCTTTTTAGCTCCGCTCTTAGAGAAAACTTTGCTCCTGAGAGCGACCTTGATGTGCTTGTTTCCTTCGAATCCGGAGCTGAACTTGATCTCTTTGACATGATCGATATGCGAGAAGAGATTGAGAGTATCGTGGGGCGCGACGTTGATCTTGTGGAGAAAGAGGGCCTGCGCAATCCGTTTAGGCGTCACGAAATTCTGAAGACGAGAGAAGTGTTGTATGTCGCCTGAAGAGCGTGATGCCGCCTCTCTCCAAGAAGGGAAGAATGTCTTGTCGATAGAGATGACGGTTCCTCCATGTCCTGCGGGTCGCGGTTTCTTACCCGTCACTGTGCTGTGCGTCTTCGTCCTCGCCTTCCTCCTTGTGTCCTTTCCTGTCGCCGCAAAGGAACTCTCCGACACATGGGGCAATCTGGAAGGGACGTGGGTCTATCGGTGCGACCCCAAGGACGTGGGGAACGAAGAGGGGTGGGCCCGGCCGGAACTGGATGACGCGGACTGGGAAACAATCCGGGTGCCGGGACTTTGGGGACGTCAGGACCTGGCCTCCTACGACGGAATCGTCTGGTACCGCACACGTTTCGCCGTGCCAGAGTCCTGGCGCGGTGAGAGCCTGGCGTTGGCGCTCGGGAGAGTGGACGACGAGGACCAGACCTACTTGAACGGAGAGCGGGTGGGAGAGACAGGTCCCGGCCTGACCCGTGCTGTCCTTGTGTATCGGAACTACGCCATTCTGGAGGATCTTGTTCGGTTTGGAGAGGAGAATGTTCTGGCCATACGCGTGAACGATCTGGGCGGACCAGGAGGTCTGGTCGGTCCCACACTTCATCTCCTTCCAGAAAGCAGGAGAGATACGATGATGACATTGCCTGGTGATGATCGATCCTTTGAAGAGCGCTTCGAGACCCCGCCGGCCTCCTGCCGCATTCTGAAGATCGTTCATTCTCCTCCTGATACGGAGGAGGGACGAAGGTTCCTTCTCCAATCCCTCATTGCCCAGGGCTTCGGAGGCATGGCCACGAACGTGGCCTTTAACGGCTATGTGGAGGACGAGGAACGATGGCAGGATTTCACGGATTTCGTATCCAAGGCCAAAGAGGCAGACATGGCGCTCTGGCTCTACGATGAGCGGGGGTATCCCTCCGGGACGGCAGGGACGATCGTCCTTCGCGATCATCCTGAGTGGGAGGCGCGGGGACTCACCGTGGGCGATGAGGTGACCGAGGGTGAACAGGTGGCCGTGAAACTTCCGCCTGGGGACATCAAGATGGCGTCGGCCTTTCCAGTGCGCGACGGATGCCTCGATCTCCACAAAGGCGAGGACCTCTCCAGCAGCGTCAAGGAGGGACAGCTCACCTGGGATCCGCCGCAAGGGACGTGGCATGTCGTGGTGATCACGGAGGGTCCTCTCTACGAAGGTACGCACGCCGCAGTAAGTCTGGCGGAGAAGAACCCGTATATCAATCTCCTCATGAAAGAGCCCACGGAACGGTTCGTCGAGGTGACCCATGAGGCCTATGCTTCTCATTTGGGCGATGATTTGAGTCCTTGGTTCATTTCCACGTTCACGGATGAGCCCTCGCTCATGAGTATGTTCATGAGACCGCAACCTTGGGTTTTGTTGCCTTGGTCCCCCGAACTCCCGCAGGCCTTTGCTAAACGACATGGAGCGGAACTCGAACCGCTGCTGCCTGCCCTGTTCGCCGACTGTGGTCCCCAAACGAGGAAGATTCGGTACGATTTCTGGCATGTGGTGGGGTATTTGGTGAGCGAAAACTATTTCGGTCAGATAGGACAGTGGTGTGAGGCGCACGGTCTTCGCTCCGGAGGACATCTCCTCCTGGAGGAACCTCTCTTGACGCACGTCCCCCTGTACGGAGATTTCTTTCAGTGCGCCCGAAAGCTGACAGCGCCCAGCATCGACTGCCTGACCAGCATCCCTGAGAACGTACCTTGGTTTGTGGCGAGGCTTTTTGGCAGCGTGGCGGACCTGGAGGGTCGCACCTTCACCATGAGTGAGACCTCGGACCACTGCGAACGGTACCGTCCCCAAGGGGATGAGCGTCCCGTCCGCGTCGTAACTGTAGACGAGATCAGAGGGACCTGCAGCAAACTCATTCTGAACGGCATTAACACGATCACCAGTTACTACTCCTTCGCGGACCTGAGCAGCGACGAACTGGTGCAGCTCAATACCGAGATCGGACGCTGTTGTACGGCGCTTCGCGGGGGACATCAAGTGACGGACATCGCGCTGCTCTATCCCATTGAGAGCGTTTGGCCCGCTTTTGTCCCTTCCAGGAATTGGACCGAGGACTGTCCTGAAGCGGCCCAACAGACCGCGCGGATCTACAGGGATGCCATGGAGGCCCTCTACAGGGGAGGACGTGACTTCACGATGGTGGACGGACGGGCTTTAGAGGAAGCACGAGTCGAAAACGGCGTCTTGGTGCACGGATCCCTTCGGTGGCGCGTTCTCGTTCTTCCTTGTGTGGATACCCTTTCTTCCGACGCTTGGGAGAGGATCGAGCAGTTTTGGCGTGAAGGGGGAGTGGTCATCTCATTGGGGCGGCTCCCAGCGAACACAGAGGATGCCTTTCCCTCAGCTGAGGTAAAAGCATTCGCTGAGAAGGCGTTTGGGAAGGAAGTGTCCTGCGTTTGGACGGGACACGATTCAGGCGGAGCGAGTCTCTTTCTCGAAGAGGAGGCCGTTCCTTTGCTGGGCGATTTTCTCGATCTTCTGATAGAAAGAGACGTCGAAACAGCAGACAAGGAAACGCCCATACGCGCTACGCACAGGCGTATCGATGGGAAAGAGGTCTATTTTCTCCTCAACGATAGTCGAGAAGCGTGGGCAGGGGAGGTGCGTTTTTGCGCTCAGGGGAAAAAGCAGGAGCAATGGGACCCGGCCACCGGGAAAAAGGATGTATTACCCTACCTGGGGAGCCTTTATTTGGGCTTGGATCCGTTTGCAGGAATGGTCTTCCGTTTCGAGGAGGCGAAGCTCCCTGAGGTACGTTCCGTGGATGGTGCTCACTCGGCAAGCCTTGTCGATCGCGACTTGCCTGAGCCCACACATCGCGTGGGCAAGGGAACCCATGTCGCGTTGGAGGGCGAGGTGGTCTCTAAGGAACTCCCTGCGGGAGGGAATTCTCTAACATGCACAGCGCGTCTCACCAAGAGTGAGGTGGACACCCACTGCTTTCTCATCTTGGACTATCCGTCCTCTGTGGATCTCAGCCGCGCTTCCTGCCTGTCCGTGGAGCGGTGGGTGCCTGAGGGACAGGACAGTCGAGCCCATTTCTATGTCATTCTCAGGGATGCTCAAGGCGTCGAGTACATCGCGGACACAGGGACGCTCATGAGCCAGTCTGGCCAGAAGCGATGCGTGATTCCCATGGTGCGTTTTCATCGCGCTGGATGGAGCGAGACGTCCGACAACGAATTCGACCTCAGCCAGATCACCTCGATCAGCCTTGGGTGGGGCGGGTACCTGGGAAAAGAAGGGGAGAAAATCTCCTTTTCCGTCTCGCCTCCTGTCAAGATTGAGTTTGACGTTCCTTGAGACGTTAGAGATCGGATGGTGCGCAGGTCGGACGGCAAGGACATGGCCTTCAAGTGCATTCTCTTCCTCCCTGCCATGGGTGGACAGGCGAAGCCGAGGTTGCCTCAGGCAGAGAAAGGCCTGTGACCTTGGAGTCTTGTCTCTCAATGAAGGCAAGGGCGTCTTCGATGAGCATCGGTATCTCTTCTGGATCCTCGCCGATGTGCGGACCTTCGTAGAGGAGGCGCTCCTTGGGTTCGTTGGCTGCATCGAAGAAGGCGTTGGCCGCGTCCAGCGTAATCACAATATCGGTTTTCCCGTTGATGAAAAGCACAGGACGAGGGGAGATGGCGCCGACGTATTTGGCTGGGTCCGCCACGCTCAGAAAATAGTGGATGAGCAGTCTGGCAGGCCAGTATATCGGCCCGGCCTGACGTTTGATCTCGGGTCCGCTGAGGACCTTGCTCAGATTCGCTCCTCCGTGTGCCATCACGACGGCCTTGGGCCGTTCATCCATGGAAGCCACGATCGCAGAAGACATGGCGCCAAAGCTGCCCCCCACCATGTAGATCCTGTCCCCTGCGATGTCGGGGCGCGTTTGGAGGTAGTCTATGATGCGACGGGCCTCGATTACGGTATAGCGTGACCTGTTCCTCAGAGAGAGCAGCAGCTTGGGTATGTCTTCCTCCGAGAGCTGCCGTTCACCCCTGGTGAGCTGATCAAAGGAAGAGACCGCATAGCCTGCTTCTGTAAACCGAGGCATCAGGATCTCCGCCTGTTCCTTCTCCTCTCCGAGTTCATGAAGGTAGAGGACGCAGGGATAGGGACCGTCCCCCTCCGGCAGGGCCAGAACAGCCGGCACAGACTCTCCTTGGAGTCCCTCGAAGGTGAAACGAAGCTCTTTGAAACCGTCCCTCTCCGTTGTCTCGAGGACTCGAACATTCAGTGGAAGAGAAGGCTCATAGGGAGGAAAGAACGTTTGATCCAGATGCCATTTGGCTGCCGCCAAAATGAGACCAAGGAAGCCCAGGAACCCAAGGCAATATCCGATGCGTCTCTTTCCCTGCATCTTATTCCAGCTCCTCAACATAAGGTTCGTGCTGCCTGTAAAGTTTGAATTTGTGTGTGTGTGGCGGTCGTCCCTGCTCGTCGCGAGGGGGTAGCGGATCACGAAGTTGCTTCATGCGGATAGCGCCTTCCGGACAGGCATAGCGGCACAAGCCGCACCCAAAGCAGTTGGCTGCGGTTTTTGCTTTCCCTTCTCCCAACTTCCTGGCCTCAAAAGGACAAACCTCGACGCATTCGCCGCAGCCGACACACCTGTCCCTGTCGGTGACCGCCATGAAATAGCCGTCGATCAGCGGATAGTGTAACTGTCCCAGGTCGCGGTTGATAATGTACGGGACACAGCCGCAGGTGCAGCAGTTGCAGATGGCATATTCATTGTAGAGGTTGACGGGGCAATGAATGAAAACCATATGAAACATGCCCAACTCGTGACATTGCGTGACAATCGCTTTGACTTCCTCTTTGGTGATCTGACGGTAATCATTGGGAAAGGCTTTCGTCCAGGCGTGAAACCCTGAACGCATGACAATATCCGTCTCCAGGGGATGATCGCAGGCCCTGTGTCCCATACGGCATCGGCAGGGGCCGACAGCGATGGGACCGTCCACTTCGTCAATGGTTCGGATGAGTTCGTCGTAGGGAATCGGTCTGGCGGTATCTCCCAGATAGCCGAACGGCTTTGCCAGAAGGACACGCGCGAGCTTCTTGACCATCTCTTTTCGGCCCAGCCAGCTCCATTTGCCGCGCAGGACGTGATAACAGGTTTTGAGAAAGGGAATCTCAATGTACTTGGCAAAGATGTACAAAGCGGCTTTTCTGAAAAGGCTGTCTTCGCCGACAAAATGGTTCAACATGACGTTCCTTTACCGGTAAGGTGGGGGGCAAGGTCCTGATACACCTCAAAGGGAAGCCCTACCGTCATGTTCCTTGAAGAATTCTTGCCCCAGGCTATACCGCCTGTACAAAAATAACTGATATTCGCCTTGTTCGAGAGAAAAGGAACCACCAGGCTGTTTCTGCACATGGACATATTGGCCATAAATTTCGCATTGAACCTGTCAAAAATGCGAGTGACAATCCAGCTTTTGAAAAGAAACGTTGTGAAGCGATGCCACCAGTCAAAACGGTTCCACTGATCTAGCCATCGATTCACATTCCTGATCAGCCATCCAGAGAGTCCTTGGGGGGGATGGCCGCTAAGAGAGTTGAGCGCTGTCAAGTCCTGTTCCAATGATCGATAGTCTATAAAGTTGTCCCAGCCCAACCATTTGATCATCAGCCGGCACTTTTCAGGCGTGGTGCGAAGAATGACTACCTCAGGCGGCGCATCCCTTTCAAACATGCTGACAGGTGCCAGATAGAGCCCTGATGTGAACGGCGGCAAATGTTGGGATATGGTCTTTTCAAAAGAGTCTTCCGCTTCCTTGAAGCCCAGGACGACTGGAGCCCATTTGCATACGGTAATTGATGAGGGTCCGACGATCAGTGGACGTCCTGTTGTGGCCTCGCCAACGGCCTGGCAAAAGGAGACCCCTTCAAATACATCCACATCAGGGCGCTCGTTCCCCTCGTCGGACAGGATTTTCACGCCAACAGGAGACAATTCCAGCCTAATCGGTTCGCCTCTGTTATGGCTTTCTTTCACTCCGAGAATTCTCCAGGCATTCTGCAACTTAAAGAGTAAACCTACGCGGATCAAGATAAGCTGGCAAGGTATGCGTGGCGAGCCCCTTGATCAAGGCCAGGGTCCTTGCCGTATAAGGGAGTTGTACGTTTTCGCCAATCGCTTGCCTCGCATATTCCAGAAGATGTACCAGCTTCTTGCCGAAGGGCTGAACAATCCGCATACATCCCAGTGTCAGATAGCAGCCTGTGCAGTATACGGCCGCTTCATCTCCAGCGGCTGCATCCAGAGCAAGAAGTGACCTCATGCTGTTGCGAACGAGGTCGACCATACTGTATCGGTTGCAGGCCGCAGCGATGCCGCAACAAAGGCCATGCTCTCTGTTCTGTTTCATTTCATGAACGGTCAATCCAAACAAGGACAAAAGTTCCCGCTGACGATCCATGAAATGGTCTCCAAGAATGCGGCCGTGGCAGGAATCATGTACCACTACGGCCCGAGATTGCTTTTTTCGTATGTCGAAGGTGCCCTTTTCAATCTCGTCCAAAAACCAGTCCGAGAAATAGGTGATCTTGAAAGGGAACGTTGCGCCGAACTGAGTTTGAAGGACATTGGTGAACATGTTGTATCCGCCAGGACAAATGAAAACCATCTCTTCAATAGGTTTGTCCCTGTAAAAAGCTGTCAGTTTTTCAGCCGTCTTTTCCACTGGGTCAAGCAAGCCCATTCTGAAATACAACTCTCCGCAGCAGAGATCCCAGTGTCCCCATACAGGCAACTTCTCAAAGATCGCGCCTGTGGCAAGCATCGGCATAGCCAGCAAGTTGCACCCAGGGTAAAGAACCCTTGTGCTGGGCGGTTTCTTCGAAGCCCATTTTTCGTGCAGGGCTCTTTCTTCGGCCGAATACTTGAGATCCTGCCTGAAGTTGGGACGCCTGGAGGGCATCAGATAAGATGCCCTAGACGGCAGCCCTTTCTGTCTGTATCGCTCGTCCCAGTTGTAATGAATACGTTCATAGGGATGCGCGTCGTGCTCACAGAACGCGTTACATGCGTAGCAGCTCATGCAGCGCTCTGTCACGACAGAGGGCTCCCCCCTGTTAATCTTCTTAATCTCACGAATCGCGTCTTCTCTGTCAAAACGCATATACCGGCAATGGACGAGGCAATCACCGCATTCTACGCATTGATCCCAGTGTAGGCGCTCGCGGAAGTCGCTTTTCTTCATGCCATCCTCAAGTTCGCTGGTGGGACATCAAACCGATCTCGAGAAGAAAGGAGACGAAAAGAGAGTAGCACATTCAAAATCAAATAGATTCTTTGAGAGACGATACGTGAGCCACCTAAGGGTCGACGTTGTTGATGGGAGCGTTGGGATTGGAACGAAGAGGATGGGGTACCGGAGGAGAGGGTGACTGCCAGTCAAGGCGCTGCTTCGCTGAGAGGATGGCGAGCCGTCGTTCCTCGCTCTGCCACCGCAGCTCATCGGCGCGGTCTGGCTCCCATCCCTCAAGGACGTTTTCCTCCAGGGAACGGCGCACATCCGCCAGCGATTCGTCCTGCGCCAGGTCTTGCCATTCGTTGGGATCTTCGGAGAGGTCATAGAGAGCGGGTTCGTATCCAGGAACATAGAGGAGTTTGTACTCGCCCTGCCTGATCATGCGCCATCCACGCCAAACACCCTCGCCGTAGTTTTCCATGATGGCCATTCCCTGACCAGCAGGCCGTTGTCCCAGAACCAGGTCGCTTATGTCCCGTCCCTCTGAGACCTCGTATATAGGGGCGATCCCGGCGAGAGAACAGAGGGTGGGACCCAGATCCAAGAGGCTCACGGCCTCGTCGTTTCGGGCTATCGGAATGGAGGGCCCGGCAAAGACGAGAGGCACGCGGCTCGACCAGTCATACGCCGCGTTCTTGAACCAGAGTCCGTGTTCCCCCATCATATCGCCGTGATCGCTCAGGTAGACGATAAGGGTATCGTCGGCCATCTTGAGCTCGTCGATCAGGGAGAGAAGTCGCCCGATATATCGGTCCACCATGGTGATCCTGGCCATGGTCGCTCGTCTGGCCTTTCTGCAGATATCGTCCGGCACCAGCCTGTCGAAGCCGCC
>Ga0272442_10012650_pt1 | contig 10171 bp, 10 predicted proteins | sample SSMForm2O_FD_200262 | JGI IMG/M metagenome (GOLD analysis project Ga0272442, IMG submission 200262) | Marine sediment archaeal communities from Little Sippewissett salt marsh, Falmouth, MA, United States - SSM-Form-2O | ecosystem: Environmental > Aquatic > Marine > Wetlands > Sediment ... | reverse complement strand
TCTCACGCTCTCAATAATGACTCCGGCTTCCGCTGCACCTGCACCTTCGACCTGTCACCTTCACTGCTGACCGTATCTGGTCGTGCTCAAATTATCTTGTTTTTTGTCGCACTTGAGATTGATTAAGTCGCTAAAGGACGGGTGGGATCTGGGACTGCGCTGCAGGCTGTGCTTGTCCTGTGAATGTGGGCCGCGTTGGAATCGGAATCCATCGCGCACCTCCTACCCGTCGTTTAGGTCCCTTAGGTCCTTTTGGTCCTTTCCGTTCCCGGCCAAGTCTTCATTCTCCACACGCCCCCAACTGCGTCATCGTGTCCCAGCACAAATTGGGGCGCGTTTCTGCTTGGCACATAAGCTGCTCATACGTTATCATATCTACAGTAAAGTCAGAAATGCGAATCTACTGAGCCCCGAGGGTGGCGAAACCGGCGAGTGATCGCCTATCCCTGGATCACCACTATGGCTGAGAAACTTTCCCAGACAATGCGGATCGACCTGATCCCCGAGGTTCCCAAGGAGCCGGTCAAGGGGAAGAAGAAACGGGTCGTCCTGGCGCCTCCCACGCGCAAGTTGCGTCGCGCACCCATGCCCGCGACGGCCACTGCCGAGGTATCCCCCTACGAGGAGCTCCTGCAGAGCCTGTATGACGCGGCCATTATCGCCGACCTCGACGGCAAGGTGGTGGACGTGAACCCGCGTGCGGAGGAGTTTCTGCAGTACAACCGTGACGAGCTGAAGGCGATGTCCATCTCAGAGGTCGTTTCCGGCGCGGACGCGTCGCTGCTGGGGCAGCTCCAGGAGAACCTCGAGATGTCACGCTTCGCGCTGATCCAGGCTTACTGTGTGAGGAAAGACGGATCTTACTTCCCGTCGGAGATCGCCGTGAACAAGTTGAGCATCGAAGGCACGCAGCTCTGCTTCTTCCTGCGCGACATCACCGTTCGGAAGCAGTCGGAAGAGATGTTGATGACCGAGCATAACGCGATCCAGAACGCGGGGAACGGGATCGCTATCGTTGACCTCGAAGCGCGGCTCGAATACATCAACCCGTCCGTGCTCGAGCTGTGGGGATACGCAGAGGCCGAAGAGGTGCTCAACTACGACGTGCGCGGCCTGTTCGTGAACCAGGACGCGGCGAACGACATGATCGCCGCGGTGATGGGCGACGAGCATGCGTGGACCGCGGACATGGTGGCGGTGAAGAAGGACGGCACCCAGTTCGACGTTCAGGTGTCGGCGGCGTGTAACCGCAATGCCGACGGCGAGCCGATCGGCATAGTGTTCTCTTTTGCGGATATCAGCGACCGCAGGCGCGCGGCGGAAGCCGAGAAAGAGGCCGAGCGCCGGCGCGTCATGCTCGAGAGCCTTGGGGCGGCCTGTCACCATCTGGGGCAGCCGGCGACGGTCCTGCTCGCCAACCTGGGGATTATCCAGAAGCGCCTCGACGGCGCGGACGATCTCGTCAAGGAGCTTGTGAAGACCAGCATAGAAGCCGCGGAATCGCTGGGCGCGATTCTGCACAAGCTTAACACGGTCAACGAGTACAAGACCACCCAGTACCTCGAACGCCGCGAAGGCTCCGACACGGAAGAGAACCGGATTCTGGATATCTGAGAGCATCGCAGAGAGGCAGCCCTTTTCGGGCCGAACTGCGCTGATGGATCAGGAGGAACGCGAGTCGGAGTCGTGCTTGATGACGAAGCTCTTTCCGGTGCGGTCCGGCCACGAACCTGAAGTTCTGCCGGATGAGGGCAGAACTTGCGCTCCATCTTGTCTCTTCCAAGCCCAAGTCAGGCCGCCGATAATGAGCACGAGTAACACGAGCATCACCGGCACCCCCCCGCCAACATCAGTTGATTTCTTGGCGGCTTCTGAATAGTGCTCAAAGTCAGTCGGCGGCTTCGACAACGCTATTCTTGCTTCGTTGTTCTTCTTCTCCCGGTGTTTCGCTCTTTCTTTCTTGAACCGGATCACTTCTTCCCGGGTCTTTCTGGTCTCCTCGATGACCTCGTGGTTTTCTCGCCGCTCCTGCATTCTGACGAGCATCTCCGTCCTCTCCTGTGCGGACATCTGCTCGTGTCTCTCCTTCGATGCGGCCGGAAAACCGTCAACAATCGCGGACAACGAGATAACCACGGTCAACAAGAACAATCTCCAGCGCAGCACCTCAATCCTCCTTCAGTTGAACCAGAGTGGGATTGGCCAGGGTGAAAGGCAGGTATATGTCGATCTCGGTGTAATCATCCGAGTCCATTCCCAGGCGGATATCCCAGTTGATATTCACGCTATGGTTATAACCGATAGCCTCGTCCCTGCTCACGAGGGATCCGTTGAATGTTATCCCCGAACTTGAATCACCCACGACTCCGCCTATCAAGTGATTGTTGTAAACCACCGCATCGACCCGGGCAAGCTTGGTTGGCTGAGCCAGGGCGTGCAGGGTGGCATCGGACACGCTGGCCTCGTAGTACCGCCTGGCGACATTGTTGGTCCCGTCAAGCTTTTGTCCGCCGTCGTGCGCAGTGTAATCCCCGTTGAACTCGCAGCCGTTGCTCGGATCCCCGTCGGAATCGTAGCCGATATCCGCATCCGTCGGGTCCGTTTCGTATGGGTTCGTGAAATTAGGTTTCATGTAACTTTTTATCCAGTTCCAGTAGCTGTCCGTGTAGTCGCCCAGGATGACATTCCCCTTTGCTGCCAGGCAAACGAGGTCGGCGGTGGAGTTCGTGTATGCGGTTGCTCCGGGGTTGTTGTCGGGCTTGGTCCACGACGGCGGGTTGGATGCGATCACGTCGCCGACTATGTGCACGTTGCGGCCGGCGTATATCGTTCCCTGCCCGGTAACGGTTCCCTTGATTATTACGTCGCCCCTTACTACGACCGGCCCCTCGATCTTGATAGGCGTTACCGTACCGTCGAGGATCAACGTGCCGTCGTCCGCATTGCTCCAGACGCCGTCGGGCCCGGCGCCGGCATACACTTTGTCAATGAGCATGTTTGTTCCCTGGGATACGTACCCGTTCTCCCTGTTCGCAAGCCATTCGTAGTCGGACAAATCGCCGAGATACGGCATTTCCAGAATCTCTTCGTATTCGTGATTCTCGGAGGTGCCATCGTAACCCATGGTCCATCCGGAGGGGTAGTTCGTGGAAGGCGGGTTGCCCGGCCGTGCTCGACTCGGCGCAGCACTGTAGTAGCTATCGATGCCCCAGAAGGATGCGCCCCCGGCGATCGAACCGTCAGCGCCGATCTCTTCATTGATGGAGGCGTAGACGTCCCCGTTTACCAGAGGAGTGTAAGATCCAAACGAGAAGTTCCCGTTGGCGCGGACGTCGCCGTGTGCGTCTATCGTGTTCCCCCAGAACCAGCCGAAGTTGTTGATGAAATAGGCGTAGTCGAAAATCCGCGAGGGCGCGCGCTGGAAGCGCACTACCTCCGTAATCTGTCGAACGATCCCGTTCATCTCCGATCGGACCGACAGAATAACATCGCGCTCGTCTCCCTCCGGTGCCTGTACGCCCTTTACGGTTACCCATACATTGGCGTTCGAATAGAAGCCGATAGAATTCGTATACACAGCTCCCTGCGCGGCACTGAACCGCGGCTGGTTTGTCGGGCCGATCGTGTTGCTTGACCATGTGTCAAACCAGTCGAACTTGAATCGGCTGCATGGAAGCGGAGTAGTTTTGTAGTACGTCTCGAATCTCTGTTGAATGTTCCACTTGGCCTCTTCCATTGCGGAGTGAGCGCAGAGGATACACTGGTCGTAGTCCCGCCAACGGGCGGCGGCTCTTGAGGCGGATCTCGCCACAAGCATCAAGGGGACCGTAACCAGGGAAACAACACCGAGAATGACCATCACCGTTACAATGGCCGCACCTTCCCGGCACCCATTATCGTGGATGTGTGTGTGTCTGTTCATTGATTGACTATCCTGGTTTTCGTGGTTTGGGTTCGCGTATACTCTCTTCCCCCGGTCGTGATGGAAAGAACCATGCGCACGGTCACGAAGTCACCGGTACTCGTAGACCAGGTCGTGCAATCCATCTCGGCCAACTCGACAGTGCCGAATATGATGTCAAAGATGTTCGACGCCCCACCCGCGGGCTCGGTCCTGCTGTAATTCAGCCCGGTAGAGTCGGCGATAGAATAGCTCACATCGTCAGCAGCGGAATCCGTCGGCCACTTGTTGGTTTCCACCCTGAAAGACACTGACTCAACATCCGTTGTCACGGCCGTTACCTGAAAAGAGGACCATCTACCCTCTTTCAGGCCATCGCCGGTACCCATGCCGCGAAGTATGCCCTCCCGTGCCAGACGCGCGTCTCTGGAGAGCATGTAGGTGGCCATGCCGTTCCGCACGGCGTTCAGGGAATGAATCAACACCGTCAGTGCGGACGCAATCACCACGAGCGCTATTGTTGAGCCGACCACAGCCTCGGCGAGGGTAAAGCCGCATTTCCTTCCATCCGTCTTCATCATGGCCTCAGAGTGTTGTATCTTTGAACCGAGTAGCTCTCAAAAGCGCTCACCGAGCCGCCCAGTGCCCTGTGCGTCCAATCAACCCGGACTATGATATCGCACACGTTGCTGCCCTGGAGAACAGAAGTCCGAATAGTCCCTCCTTGAGGGAAAAGCCCGCAGGTTGGCGGTACGGTTCTGGTTGCGGTCGCCGGCTGATCCAGCAGGTCTTCGTAAGGCATGTGGAAGAGCACAAGAGCCTCATCAAAAGCGAGCGTTTGAGCTTCCATGCTGTCCGCTGACAACACGATTGCCGACTGCATCGACATAATGGCGGCATAGAGCATGCCCACAGTGATTGTGACTATGAGCGACGCAATAATCGCTTCTACCAGCGTGAATCCCCGAGCGGTCTCGTTCCGCTTCGCTTCGTCTACGGAAGATTCCGACATGACCATCCTCAATCCTCTTTAGGGAACCTGTCCCCAGGGGCTGTTCGTATTCTCCTGAAGAACAAGGAAGTACCTTCGCTCAGGATCGCCCAGATTCCGCCGGAACGAGCCCGTTGTGAGGTCGCCGTCGTCAATTCTGACGTCGACTTTCTCAAATGTGCCGATATCCTCGACCGCGCCGGCCGCCGAGCTCACTGAGATGGCGGCATACGGGATGCCCGGACAACCGAGATCCCAGTTCCAGTGTCCTCCCAAAGGAGTTTCTTCGGCCCAACTGAACCGCCGAGGAAGGAACTTATCCATGGTTCCCGGAACGACTCCAGGGCTCGCATCGGCCGGGTACCCCCTGTTTATCGCGACATGCTCTTGAAAACAGCCCTGAAGAGTCTCGAGCGTATCCGTGAACTGGCTTACGCGTGCATCCCGTCTCATCATGTTGAAAGAGGGTATTGCGACCGCCAGGATGAGCGCGACTATCCCAACAGCACCCATGATCTCCACCAGAGTGTACCCGCCTGCCGACTTCATTCCCGAACTATCGCATTGGCTTCGCACAAATAGCCGCTTCCTTACTTCATTCAGACCCATCGGTTTGTCAAACCGCTCAATCTACACTGCACATCAAATGTTTCTTCAAGGTCTCCTGCTGCGTGTGCGCGTACAAGACGTAAATTCCCAGTTGAACAGAATCTCCTTACTGCACCAGGCAAACTGCCCCATGACTGAGAGCATATTTCATGCCCAACACCGTGGTTCCACATACCCACATCAAGTATCCAGCCCTCTATCAGTTTTCCCCGCAATCGAGTTCGCAAACAAGCGAGAAGATTCCGGGAACATGAGACTCAGAAATGAGAAATTGACAATTCCTCTCGGCTGGCATATCAGAAGATGCTTTACCACCAATCAATATTATACGCCGTACGGCTGTTGGCGGTCAACGGACAAAATCAGAAAAACCCTCTGTGATGATCCGGCCTGATCTATTCATCCCGCATGAATCCACGGCCGATTGCGGCATTGGGACGGGATGGGAGAACCGCGTAATCCGCGGCTGAATTCTGGTGCCCAACAAGTTGTGGTCATTTCTCAGTGTGTTGGTGAATAATTCAGGCTACACTCTGGTGAATTCCCGGCTTGGGAGCGGTACTGCCTATGAAGCGAATCCGGTTCTACTACGTCGCCGTTTTTCTGAGCGCCTTTCTCCTGTTCCAGATACAGCCGATGACGTCGAAGGCGCTGCTGCCGGGGTTCGGCGGCAGCTACCTCGTATGGGCCGGCTGTATGGTGTTCTACCAGGGCATGCTGCTTGCGGGGTATGTCTATGCGCACTTGGCGCAGCGGCGGCCGGGGGCGGCGATTGGGATGGGCTGGACCGAGGATTTCGCAATGGGCACGCACGGGGCAAAGAGGGTCAGAAATTCCTACGGCGTCTACAAGGTGTTTGACAGCGACAACCAGAGATATCTGCACCACGGGACGACACTGCACGGACGGCAGTATGTGTCCGGGCCCGAATCTAAAACTCTACCGGCCATATCACCACTCCATCACTCAAGATCATGGGGTTCGATGACTACATGAAGACCATCAACTATCTCGCGCACACGCTGCGTCGACAATGTTCCGATCTTATCATGCAGCCGTGACTTATCCACGGTGAATACCTGAGATACGTTCACAACGCTTTGCTTCCGCAAATTCCCCTCGCCCTTATTCAGTACAACGTTCCCCGGAGCCGTACCCCGTTTCAGAACCGAAGTCAGACCGCACACAACCACGGTGTTAATCGGACTCTTGTTGAACACGTTGTTCTGAACCACAACATACGGATGTCGATACCCAGGGCCCGAGCCCTCCGGCAATCCAAAGTTGGCCCAGAATACATCGCCTTGCCGGATCACCATTTCTCTCTCTCCGCTACTTCTTGCTGCAACGGCATCATTCGTTCGACCTCTTCCTTATCCCCCCCATCCGAATATGCTTCCTTCAGACGATCCATCATCCACTGGCTCTCGTGCCGATCCAGGTACTCTTTCACCGCAACAACAAAAAGTCGGCTCCGAGGAATTGATAATGCATGTGCTACGTCATTGATCTGCTCGAACAGACCCTCCTCCACAGAGATCGCTGTCTTGACTGAACCCATATCTTCCTCTCAGTTTTTCCGCTAGTATACCATACTCAGAATACCCGTCAAGAATACTTTCAAGGCCGTCTTTCTCGGCGCCTTCCTGCTGTTCCATATCCAGCCGATGACTTCCAAGGCGCTGCTGCCGGGGTCCAGGCGCGCAGGTGTTGCGCGACAAGCCCTTCCAGGGCCGCCCACTGCATCTCTTCCGCTCTATCGAGCGGGCCCGTGGGCCCGACTGACGAGAAACTTCATCCGGAGTACAGCCACTTGGAGAACAAGTGGCTGTACTTACAGGTTAGGTCAGGCTAGCCCCTCACCCCGGCCCTCTCCCTGAGGAGAGAGTTAGGGTGAGGGGACCTGCCGCATCTGCATTGACTGATGCACACCCGCCTCGTAGTCTGGTTTACGGACTACCATGAGAAGAATCCGGTTCTATCACGCCGCCGTCTTCCTGAGCGCCTTTCTCCTGTTCCAGATCCAGCCGATGACCTCCAAGGCGCTGCTGCCGGGGTTCGGCGGCAGCTACCTGGTATGGGCGGGCTGCATGGTCTTCTACCAGGGCATGCTGCTCGCGGGATATATCTACGCGCATCTGGTGCAGCGTTGGTTCGGAGTGGCCCGGTACGCGCGGCTTCACTGGATGATCCTGATCGTCGCAACGGCGTTCTTCCCGTTCCAATGGGAGCGTCTCAGCAGCGGCGCCGGTACGGGTCCGCCGGCGGTTGCGGTGTTCGCGTTCCTCTTTGCTGCCGTGAGCTTGCCGTTCTTTGTGTTGTCGACCACGAGCCTCATTCTGCAGAAATGGCTGTCGGTGTCTGATCTCCCGGAGCGTGGGAATCCGTACGTGCTCTACGGCGCGTCGAACCTCGGCTCAATGCTCGCACTCGTAACGTACCCCGTACTCATCGAGCCGTTCATGGGCCTGGAAATGCAGGGATGGGTGTGGTGGGGGGGATATGCGGTGCTCATGATGCTGCATGTGCCGTGCGCGGTTAAAGGTTCGGGAAACGAGCCCTGGAGCGCGGCGGGCCTCCGCCGCACAGAGGATGCAGCGGAAAACGCCGCGAGCCCGGCGCCAGTTGCGGCGGAGGCCCGCCGCTCTCCAGGATGGGGGGTGTGGTTTCTGTTGAGTCTCGCCTCCTGTTTCGCGCTGCTGGCGGTGACCAATGTGATCACCTTCGATGTCGCCTCTGTCCCGTTCTTCTGGGTGCTGCCGCTGGCCGTTTATCTCGCGAGCTTTGTGGTCACGTTCAAGCGGCGTGTATGGTGCCCGGCGTCCGCGAAGAATTTCCTTTACTGGGCAGTGGCGATCGGAATGGTGCTGCACCTGGTGACGCAACTGCACCTGGGCGTGCCGGCTGTCCTGTCACTTCTCGCGCACCTCGTGATCCTGTTCGTGCTGTGCTGGAATTGCGCGGGCATGCTGGCCCGAAGCAAGCCGGGCGATCCGAGGGATCTGACCACGTTCTACGTGGTGATTGCACTGGGCGGGCTGGCTGGCAGCATGCTGGTGGGATGGGTGGTGCCGGCGGTGAGCAGCTCGCTGGTGGAGTATCCGGTTGCGCTCGTTATGGTCGTGGCTGCCATGGCCGTAGGACGCGGCTCGGCAAGGCCTCGCCCTCCCGGAGAGGTGGAGGGCGAACCTGTGGTGAGCCGTAACGGGCTGACAGGTGTTATCGCATGCACAGGCGTCGCCGTTGCGGCTGTTGTGCTGTTGCCATGGGCGGCGAGAAGGGTATGGGACGACCCGAACACAAATGTGCTGCTCCCGTTCATGGCGTTTCCGGTGATGCTTGCGATACGGCGCATGGCAGGCAAGCCGCTGGAATGCGCGGCTGTCCTGCTTGCCGCCACGATCGGAATGCATTGGACCGAGGACCTGGCGATGGGGGCAGGTGGCGTGAAGCGGCTGAGGAATTTCTACGGGGTCTACAAGGTTTTCGATAAGGACGGGTTGCGCTACCTCCAGCACGGGACCACCCAGCACGGCAGGCAATACCTGTCGGGCCCGAAACGGGAAACGCCGCTCGGATATTACCATCCCACGACTCCGGCCGCGGAAGTGCTCGAGTCGGACGAGTTCAGTTTCAGGGAGATCGGCATGATAGGTCTCGGGACGGGCGCGCTCACGTGCTACGCGGGGTCGAACCAGGTCTTTACGGTCTATGAGCTGGACCCGGACAACCTGGTCGTTGCAAGGGAGAATTTCAGCTACCTGGACATCGCGGAGAGAAGAGGCGTTGATTTCAGGTTCGTGCCCGGCGACGGCCGCCTGTCAATCAGAAGCAGGACGCGCAGTCAGAGCACGAGGCGGCCGTTGGATCTTCTGATAGTGGATGCGTTCAACAGCGGCTCGATACCCGTCCACCTGTTGACCGTCGAGGCGCTCGAAGACTATGCCGCTGCGCTGGACGCGGACGGCATCTTGCTGATACATGTGTCGAACAAGATCCTGGAACTGCGGCCGGTGCTTGAAAGCAACGCAGCGGCGGCAGGGCTCACGGCGTGCCACAGGGACAACGCGGGCAGAACGGATCCGGATGCGGAGGAGACGTACTGGATGGCGTTCAGTCGGGATGTGGGAGTGATCGAGGCTCTTACTGACCGGCTCGGATGGCGGATGCGGCGGGGGCCCGCCGCTCTCCAGGGAGAGGCGCCGAGACCGTGGACGGACAGGTATAGCGGGCTGCTTGGGGCGATTAGGTGGGGAGAGTGAATGGTGAATAGTGAATGGTGAATGGTGAATGGTGGGGAGAAGATTAGGGCGAAAGATTAAGGCAAAAGACTAAGGCGAGTTGGGAGAGGACAGGATTTCCGGCCCTAATCCTTCACCTTAATCTTTCACCTTAATCTGTCCGGGTCCCAGGGATTGCTGATCTATGGGAATGTCAGGCAAAGTCCGTATTGTTGAATGCATCACCGTCCTCTCTCTGCTGGCAGCGTATTTCGCGCTGGCGGCGAGCAGCGGGATGCGGAAATCGCCGGTGTTTGACGAGGTGCCGCATCTGACCGCGGGGGTGAGTCACTGGCGCACGGGCGACTACCGGCTGAACCCGGAGCAGGGGGCGTTCCCGCAACGCTGGGCCGCGCTCCCGGTGGCGTTCGGTCCGTTCGGATTTCCGCA
>Ga0272442_10012649_pt1 | contig 10171 bp, 10 predicted proteins | sample SSMForm2O_FD_200262 | JGI IMG/M metagenome (GOLD analysis project Ga0272442, IMG submission 200262) | Marine sediment archaeal communities from Little Sippewissett salt marsh, Falmouth, MA, United States - SSM-Form-2O | ecosystem: Environmental > Aquatic > Marine > Wetlands > Sediment ... | reverse complement strand
GCCTGCTGCGCCAGGACCCGGACGTGATCATGCTCGGCGAGATCCGCGACGAGGAGACCGCCCGCATCGCGATCCAGGCCTCGCTCACCGGGCACCTGGTGCTCTCGACGCTGCACACGAACGACGCGCCGTCGAGCGTGACGCGGCTGATCGATATCGGGATCGAGCCGTTCTTGATCAGCGCAGCCGTCAACGCCATCCTCGCCCAGCGCCTGGTTCGAAGGATCTGCGAGCACTGCAAGCGCCCCGTCGAAAACGTCTCGGAAGCCGCGACAAAGTACCTCGATGCCGCCGGGGCGAACGTCGAGACGCTCTACGAGGGCGCCGGGTGCGAGAAGTGCCGCAAGACCGGCTACAAGGGACGCGTCGGGCTCTACGAACTGCTGATGCTCGACGAGCCGATGCGCGAACTGGTCGCCAACAACCCCAAACTCCAGGACCTCCGCCAGGCCTTCCGTGCGTCCGGCATGCGGGGCCTCCGCGAGGATGGAATGGAAAAGGTCGCCGCCGGGTTGACCACCGTGGAAGAACTCATGCGAGTCACCGAAGTGTGACCGGAGGAACGCCCACCATGCCTTTCCTGAAACAACTGCTGACGAAGGCCTTCGAGATGGGCGCCAGCGACCTGCACCTGGTGCCCGGGCTGCCGCCACAGGTGCGCATCCACACCTCGCTCCAGTCCGCCGAGGGCTTCGACGTCATCCGCCCCGAGCAGACCGAGCAGTTCGTCAAGGACATGATCACGACCGACCGCTACAAGAAGTTCCTCGAGCTGCACGACGCGGATTTCTCCGCCGACGTCGAAAACGTCGCGCGGTTCCGCGTGAACGCCCATTTCCAGAGGGGGCAAATCGCTATCGCCTTCCGCGCCATCGCCGACCACGTGCCGGCCCTGCCCGATCTGAACCTCCCGCCGATCGTCGCGACGTTCGTCGACCTGCCCCGCGGGCTCATCCTCGTGACCGGCCCGACCGGCTCCGGGAAAAGCACCACGCTGGCGTCGATGATCGACGCGATGAACCGCCGCTACACGCACCACATTATCACCCTCGAGGACCCCGTCGAGTACGAGCTGAACAGCAACACGTGCGTGATTGAGCAGCGGGAGCTGGGCATCGACGTGCCCACGTTCGCCAGCGGGCTGCGACACTCCCTGCGACAGGACCCCGACATCATCCTCGTGGGCGAGATGCGCGACCTCGAGACGATTTCCGCGGCCATCACCGCCGCCGAGACCGGCCACCTCGTCCTGTCGACCCTGCACACGCAGAACGCCCACCAGACGATCGAGCGCATTATCGATGTCTACCCGCCGGCCCAGCAAAGCCAGATCCGCGCGATGCTCTCCAACACGCTCCAGGCCGTCGTGAGCATGACCCTTATGAAGCGACAGGACGTGCCCGGCATGGTCCCCGCCTGCGAGATCATGGTCTGCAACGCCGCCGTGAGAAACTGCATCCGCGAAAACCGCATCCACGAAATCCCCAACATCATCGAGACCAACCGCGCCCGCGGTATGTGCACGCTGGACGATTCGATCAAGACGCTCTACCTCAACGGCGTCATCTCCTGGGAGGACGCCATCGCCAAGGCGGCCCGGCCCGAAGCCCTCCACCGGGCCCTGAGCGCCTAGAGGACCCGCCATGCCAAGCTATAAGTACGAGTTGAGAGACGGCACCGGCCAGGTGATGGCCGGCGTGCTGGAAGCGCCCAGCCTCCTGGAAGCCACCGGCCTGGCCCGCGCGCAGGGCGGCTACCTCGTGAACATCACCCCGCTCGCCGGTGGCATGGCCGGCACCATGGACCGCCTGCGGAGCTTCAGCGTCGAGATGGGCCCCGGGCTCGGCGACGTGTTGGCCTTCACGAACCAACTGGCCGTCATGATCAAGGCCGGCATCAACATCCGCAACGCGATCGCCGGTATCGCCGAGGGCGTCAAGAACCGGAAGTTCCAGGCGATCATCTACCAGATCAAGACCGACGTGGAGTCCGGCGAGCCCTTCAGCCAAGCCCTCGCCAAACACCCCGCCGTCTTCAGCGCCCTGTACGTCAACATGGTCCGGGCGTCGGAACTGTCCGGAAACCTCGGGCACATGCTCGAACGCCTCGCCATCTATATCGATAACCAGGCCGACACGCGACGCACCGTCATCGGCGCCATGGTCTACCCGTGCATTATCGGCGTGATGGCCGTCCTGACCACCGTCGTGCTGCTGACCTACGTCCTGCCGAAACTCACCCCCCTGTTCGCGGGCAAGGAGCAGTACCTGCCGGGCGTCACCAAGGTCGTCCTGGGCATCAGCGACTTCCTTATCGGCTTCTGGTGGGTCCTGCTGCTGGCCGTGGGCGGGATAGTCACCGGCTTCATCCTGTCGCTGCGGACGCCGAAAGGCCGGCGGCTCTGGGACATCGTCAAGCTCCGCGTCCCCCTGCTCGGGCGGATGTTCCGGGCGCTGTATATCTCGCGCGGAATGAGCACCATGGGCGAGCTGGTCCGCGCCGGCGTGCCCGTGCTCGAGACGCTCAGCATCACCGCCGACGTGGCCGGCAACGTCCTGCACAAGGAAGTCTGGCAGAAGGTCCACAATAAGGTCCAGCAGGGCGGAAAAATCGCCGAGCCGCTCCGCCACCAGACGCTCCTGCCGCCCAACGTCGTGCAAATGATCGCCGCCGGGGAAGAGTCCGGCACGCTGGGGGAGGTCCTCGGCGACGTGGCCGAATTCTACTACCGGGAACTCCGCGCAACCGTCAAGACCGTCACCAGTATGATCGAACCCGTCATGATCATTATCATGGGCGTGGTCGTCGGGTTTATCGTCGCCAGTGTCCTGCTGCCGATCTTCAAACTCTCCCACGTCCTGACCAAGGGATAGAGACGAGGAGGCCAAGAGACATGCCATGAGATACGCAAACAACCCAAGCGCCCGCGACGGGTTCACGCTCATCGAAGTCGCGGTCGCGACCGCCGTGGTCGGTATCGCCCTGGCCGCCCTGCTCGTGGCCCTCGGAAGCCACACCCGCGTCCGCGATGCCGCCGCGAAGATCACCCAGGCCGCCGCTCTGGCCCAGGAAGTCCGAGAGCGAACGCTGTCCCTGCCCTTCTCCGATCCCGACCCCGCCGACGCGGACAATCCCCCCGGTCCGGACGGCTCCGACCCCCAGGTCTTCGTCGACGACCTCGACGACCTCATGGACGTCACCTTCCAACCCCCGAGGGACGGCCAGGGCAACAGCATCCCCACCTTGGACGGCTGGTCGCAAACCATCAACCTCAGTTGGCGGGACCCGAACGATATCTCCACACCCATTGCGGACGGCGCGAGCGATCTCATCTTCGTCGAGGTCGACGTGGCGTTCCAGGGACAGACCATCCGAACCGTAAACTGGCTTGTAGCGAGGAGGGCCGGGGAATGACCGCGACACAGAACATCACGACAATCAGACGCGCGCCCCGGAGGCACGAACGAAACGGCATGGCGATGGTCCTGGCCCTGGCGCTGCTGACGGTCCTGGCGGGCCTGGCCGTGGCGTTCGTCTCCAGCTCCGTCGGGGAAATCAACAAGGCGACGAACGTCGCGGATATAGACGGCGCCCAGCGCCAGGCGGAGAGTGGCCTGGCGTTCCACAGCTACGTCCTGCGCGGCGTGACCGTGCCCGCCGGCGTCGAGGGACGCGACCTCGTCCTGGCGATCGCCACGAGCCTGCGGAGCCGCCTGGACGGCTCGTCCACCCTCGGCGGGTTGAGCATCGTCCACGACCCCAACGGGCCCGATGACGCCAACGACCTCAACCCGATGAACGACCCGAACACGATCACCATCCCGAGCATCGTCACGTCCGACCGGACGAACTTCAACGCCACGCTGAGCCTCACCGGGGAGGAAGGCAACGTCCTGAGCCTGAACGTCACCGGCCGAAGCGGGTTCGTCAGCCGCTCTATCGGCGTCGACTTCGCGCTCCAGGGCACCGATGGCAGCAGCTTCTTCGCCGACTTCGGCATCGCGTCGAGGGGCACGGTCCGCATGACGGGAAACGCCAAGGTCCGCGGCGCCAACGACCCGAGCGAGGCGAATGTCCTGGCGGCCACCTACAGCGACGACGAGGCCATCAAACTCACCGGAAACTGCAGCATCGAGGGAGACCTGGCTGTCTCGAACCCCGACGGGTACGTCTCGATGGCCGGCAACTGCAAGGTCGCGGGCATCTCCGGCGGCGACGAAGACGTCTACGACCACATCCACACGGGCGTCGGCGAGATGGAGTTCCCCGAGGTGGACCCGACGGTCTTCGAGCCGTTCGCCACCAACGTGGTGGACGCCTCGACCAGCACGTCGGGCAACAAGACGTTCAATAACATCCGCATCGCCGCCGGCGCGAACAAGACGTTCTCCGGGAACATCACCCTCAACGGGGTGATCTACATCGAGGTGCCCAACAACATCCACTTCTCGGGCAACGTCAACATCAACGGCGTGATCGTCACCCAGGACGCCGGCGATGGGCAGCACGGCAGCAACACGATCAAGTTCACGGGCAACACGACGGTCCGAGGCGTCGAGACGCTGCCCGAGGAGCCCCAGTTCTCCGAACTGCGCCAAATGCCCGGCGCGTTCCTGCTGGCCCCGGGCTTCAGCACCCAGTTCACCGGGAACTTCGGCACGGTCTCAGGCCAGATGGCCGCCGATGAGTTCAAGTTCGCCGGAAACGCCGGCGGAACGATCAAGGGCGGCATCATCAACTACGGCGATACGGAGTTCAAACTCACCGGAAACTCCGAACTCATCATCGATCGTAACGACGTGCCGCCCGTCCCGCCGGGTTTCACCACCGCCGGGACGGCCTCGCTGTCCATCCAACCGGGGACGTACCGAGAAGACTGAGAAAGCTCCCATCCGTTGGCTACTCGAAAACGAAAATCCGGCTTCACGCTGATCGAGGTGCTCTTCAGCCTCGTGCTCCTGGCCCTCCTGCTTGGGGCCATCGCGGCGGCTACCCGGGCGTCGCTGAACTCCTACGACGAGAACGCCAAACTCGCCGCCCTGAGCCAGACCACGCGGATCCTCCTGTCACGCCTCCGCCGGGAAATCCGCACCGCCGAGGCCATCGACCACCAGGCCGATGCGGGCAACGTCGTCATCAGCCCGCCCGAAACCACCGGCGTCGATGAGATCCGCTACGAGTACGACACCGACACGCAGACCCTGCGCTACCACCAGACGGTCAACGGCGAGACCACGACGGACACGATCCTCGGGCCGGACTCGACCGTCCGCCCGCTGGGCCTGTACGCCACCTACGACACGGCCATCGTGGGAGAAACCCTCTGCACTCAGCGGGTCGTGGTGACGATGGCATTCGAGATCGACGGGCGGAGCTACACCGTCGTCTGTTCGGCGGCCCCGCGGCGGAACCAGTCGTTTTGACCGGCTGGGCCCCGACGGCGCGTTGCCCCGACGCCGCCGGGCGACTACCATGCCGTCATGCGAATGGTCGTGACGGGACAAGTCGGACTGGACAAGAAACCGTTCCTCCAGCGCGCGGCGCAGATCGCCCGCGACCGCTGCGGCGAACTGACGGTCTTCCACGTGGGCGACATGATGTACGCCGAGGCGCCCGACGTCGCGCCGGGACGGATCCTGGACCTGCCCCTGTCACGCCTCCAAAGCCTGCGCCGCAGCGTCTTCAAGGACATCCTCGCGGCCCGAGAGAACTGCCCCCACATGGTCGTCAATACCCACGCGACCTTCCGCTGGCGCCACGGGCTGTTCTACGCCTTCGACTACGACCAGATGAAGGCCCTCGACGCCGACGTCTACGTGACCCTCGTCGACAACGTCGACCGCGTCCACGCCCGACTCCAACGCGATGGCCATACCGACCACACGCTCAAGGACCTCATGGTCTGGCGCGAGGAGGAAATCCTCGCCACCGAGTTGCTCAGCCAGATCGTCGCCGGGCACGGGCGGTCCTTCGTCGTCGCCCGGGGCCGGGCGGGGGACTCAGCCAACGCCGAGGCCCTCGCGCGGTTCTTCGACCAACCCGCGCCACGAAAAGCCTACCTCAGCTTCCCTATGACCCACGTCCAGAACTCGCCCGCTCTGCTGGCCGAGATCGAAGCCTTCCGCCGCGAGATGAAGCGACACTTCCTCTGCTTCGATCCCGGCGATATCGAGGAACGAGAACTCGTCCACCTCGCCCTCGACGCCGCCGACGCCGCCCGGCGATTCGTCGAGGTCGGACCGCCCGGCGATAAGACCGCCATCGAGACCAACGACCTGCTCGGCATCGTCCGGGACATCGACGGACAAATCTACTCCCGAGACTTCAAGCTCATCGACCAGTCGGACATGATCGTCTCGTTGATCCCCGAACTGTCCGATGGCCGGGCCGCCCTGTCCAGCGGGGTCGAACGAGAACTCCAGCACGCCCACGAGGCCACACGCGACGTCTTCGTTGTCTGGCAACCCCGGGCCGAGCCGTCCCCCTTCGTCACCGAAACCGCCACCGCTGTCTTCGCCTCGGTCGCCGAGGCCATCCGCTACTTCCTCGACCACCACCTCATCACCCCGACCACCACCGGCAGACTCTTCGCCTGAGCGACGGGCCTGTTGGCCCCCGACCGGCGGCGCGGTATAATGCCCGAGAAGAAACCCCGAAAGGACACCCATGTCCGACGGAATGCCCATCTACCTCGACTACAACGCCACCACGCCAATCGACCCCCGCGTCCTCGATGCGATGATGCCGTTCCTGACGAGCGCCTACGGCAACCCCGCCAGCAAGAGCCACGCGTTCGGCTGGCAGGCCGAGGCCGCCGTCGAGACCGCCCGCGAACAACTCGCAGACCTCATCGGCGCCTCGACCCGCGAAATCGTCTGGACCGCCGGGGCCACCGAGAGCAACAACCTCGCCCTGCGAGGGGCCGCCGAAATGTACCGCGACCGCGGACAACACATCATCACCTGCCGCACCGAACACCGCGCCGTGCTCGACCCCTGCCAACACCTCGCCGAGGCCGGCTGGCTCCTCACCGTGCTCGACGTCGATCCCACCGGACGCCTCGACCCCCAACAAGTCGCCGACGCCATCACCGATCAGACCGTCCTCGTGTCGGTGATGGCCGCCAACAACGAGGTCGGCACGCTCCACCCGATCGCCGAGATCGGCGCCGTCTGCAAGGCCCGCGGCGTGCTGCTGCACTGCGACGCCACGCAAGCCGTCGGCAAGGTCCCGATCGACGTCCAGACAATGGGCATCGACCTGCTGAGCGCCTCGGGGCACAAAATCTACGGCCCGAAAGGCGTCGGCTGCCTCTACGTCCGACGGCGCGACCCGAGGGTCCGCCTCTGCTGCCAGATCCACGGCGGCCAGCACGAACGAGGCCTGCGAAGCGGTACGCTCAACGTGCCGGGTATCGTCGGCTTCGGTCAGGCTGCGGCAATCTGCCGAGAAGAAATGCCCGACGAGGCCGTCCGCCTCGCCAAACTCCGCGACCGCCTCCACCATGGCATCCTCGACGGGCTCGACGACGTCTACCTCAACGGCCACCCCACCGAGCGACTGCCCAACACGTTGAACCTCTCCTTCGCCTATGTCGAAGGCGAGGCGCTGATGATGCGCCTGCGGGCACTGGCGGTCTCGTCCGGCTCGGCCTGCACCAGCGAGTCGCGCGAGCCCAGCCACGTGCTGACGGCCATGGGCGTGGACGAAACGCGGATCAACTCGTCGCTGCGGATAACCCTCGGCCGATACACCACCGCCGAGGAAATCGACCGCGCGGTCGACGAGATCGTCCGGGGCGTCACCCAACTCCGAGAACTCAGCCCGTTGTACGAGTTGGCCCGGAAAACTCAAGGCCACGCCGCCAGCCGGGAAACCTAGAAACCCCCACGCCGCTGGCGGCGGGGCTATGATGGGATAGAAAAATGAAGCCCCCCTACAGCGATATGCTGATGGACCACTTCTCCCACCCGCGGAACACCGGCACGCTGGACGAGACCAACCCCGCCGTCGGAACGGGTACCGCCCGCCGCGGCGACTGCGGAGACGTGATCCGGATGCAAGTCCAGGTCGCCGACCGGCACATCGTAGACGCGAAATTCAAGGCCTTTGGCTGCCCGTCGGCTATCGCTGCCGGCTCGCTCACCTCCGAGTGGCTCAAAGGACGCGACGTCGACAGCGTCTCCCAAATGACCGATACCGAGATCGCCAAGGCCCTGTCCCTGCCGGCGGATAAGCTCCACTGCTCCGCCCTGGCCGAAAGGGCCGCGAAGGCCGCCGTCGAAAACTGGCAACGGAAACGCCGCGACTACGCCGGCCGTGCCGGCGAGACCCGCCAAGCGAAACGAAACCGATGTCCATCGAGCTGACAACCCGGGCCGCCGAGAAGATCCACCACCTGCTGCGCCGTGACGACCTGCCGCCCGGGGCGTGCCTGCGGATCGCCCTGACCGCCGGCGGCTGCGGCAGCTTCCGCTACCATCTCGACGTGACCGACGCGCCCGCCGACGGCGACGTTACGTTCCACAGCCACGGCGTCCGCATCATCTGCGACGCCAAGGACCACACACGCCTCGACGGCACCAAAATCGACTACGAGCAGGCCCCCAACGCCAGCGGCTTCGTCTTCAGAAACCCCAACGCCCAAACCCAATGCGACTGCGGAGAAAGCTTCTCGACATAAAAAAAGGTAAAAAAAGGGGACAGGCTACTTTTTTATCTGCAATCCATTACAATAAAAGGTCTTATGACGACCAAAAACGCGTTCGAGCCTGAAAAAGTAGCCTGTCCCCTTTTTTACCAGGCCCAGGCGAGGGTTACGCCGCCGTGGAACTCGTCGTTGAGCAGGTCGTCCCGAACGGCGTCGCTGAACTTCAGAAAGCCCGTCACCGCCAACTGCCCGTATCGAACCGGCAAAGCCAACGCGCCGCTCAGGTCATACGTGACGTCCAGGCCCCACTGGAGGTTCGCCACCCTCGACGAGCCGCGGTCCGTCGCGAAGAACTTGTCCAAGTACCGATGGTCGTAGCCCAGCACGAGCGACGGCGTGACCGTGAGGTCCTTGAGGACCGGCGTGCCCTTGCAGCCCATCTCGGCCAGGGCGAAGTCATGGCTGACGCCGAACTCCAGCCAGCAGCCGCGCGCGAAATCGTCCACGTCCATGTACAGCGCGACGTACGGGTTCAGCAGTGGCGCCGGCAGCTTCAGCAGCTTGGAGTCGTCCACCCGCAGGACAACGTAGGCCTCGTGCGTGCACTGCGCGTCGCCGGAGAGCTGCGGGAACTGGTAGCCGATCCAGCCGACCTCGACCTCCGTGGCGATCGGCTCGACGTCGTAGCTCCAGTACGCCACGTAGTCCACTTCCTGGAGATGGTCGCCGCAGTCGCGCGTCAGGCGGTCCTGGTCGCCGTACCACTCCAGCCAGATCAGCCCGCCGATGGTGCCGAGCTTCTTCGTGTCGTAGGCGAAGCCTATGCCCATCTGGTGATTGAGCTTCTCGCGCCCCTCGCCCGATGGCTCGCTGTTGTTGATGCCCCGCCAGATATAGTCGCTGGTGAGCGTGTAGTCGACGGAGAAGCTCATCGGGCAACGTTTCTGCCGTTGCTCGGCCTTGGCCGCGCCCGGCATGGCCGCACCGATCCCGTCGGCCGCCTCGCGGACTGCCGCCAACCACGTGCCCGACTCGTCGCGCGCGGGCGCATCCGCCCAGACCGCACCGGCTGCCACCGTCGCCACCAACCCCGCCAGAAGGACCGCCGCGCCCCTTCGCCAGTGCCTCATCGGTTCTCTCCGTAGAACAACTGCTCGCGCGCCGCCGACGGAGCCATCCGTTGCCCCGGCCTGCAACGATGCGCTTTCGTTGTCTTCGGCCAGATGGTCCGATAATCTCCAGGGCAATCGGCCGGGAACATTCTGCGTTTGCCCCCCGCATCCCCCTGGCCGGCCGGGTAGAATCCAGAGGCCATGCAAGGCCAAATCGTCTGCCAAAGGAGCGCATGATGCCCGTTGATATCACTTGGATCGGACACGCGAGCTTTCGGATCACCGGCGCCGGCGAGGTCGTGTACATCGACCCGTGGAAGCTGCCGGACGCCCCCCACGACGCCACCATCGTGCTGGTCAGCCACGGCCACCACGACCACCTGTCCGTCGACGACGTCGCGAAGGTGGC
>Ga0272442_10012647_pt1 | contig 10172 bp, 20 predicted proteins | sample SSMForm2O_FD_200262 | JGI IMG/M metagenome (GOLD analysis project Ga0272442, IMG submission 200262) | Marine sediment archaeal communities from Little Sippewissett salt marsh, Falmouth, MA, United States - SSM-Form-2O | ecosystem: Environmental > Aquatic > Marine > Wetlands > Sediment ... | reverse complement strand
AATCAATACTCTTATAATATCTCTACAAAGTTTTTGATATTCTTTATCTTTCATTTCAAATCTCCTGAAAGTTTATCTATCCACCAATCAGTAGTATGATTACTTATTTCACCCACAAAACAATCCAATTTATCTATTGATAGTTCTTCTTTCAATCTCTTGATAAATTCTTTTACATCTTCTTCAAAAAAAGCGTCAAATCCCTTAACAACACTATTCTCTTTAGAAGCGAACATCTCTACCTTCTTCTCACTTAAAACAAAATCTTTATCCATGTTTTTTCTCCTCTCCGAAAATCTCGGTGAATGTTCTTTCTATGTCTTCAAATGTTAATGAAGACACTCCATAATTATCAATAAACTTTTTCAGTTTATCTTTGAATTTGGTTGCGAGGGCGAGGTCTGATTGTGCTTGAGTTTCAAAACATTCGTCAATTAATTTATCCCACCAATAGTGCTGTTCTGGATTAACAACATCCCACTTCTTTCTATATTTATCTCTAATTTCTTTCTTCAATCTTTCAATCTCTTGGTTTAGTGTTTTAGGTTTAGGAAATGCATTTGTGTTTGGTAACCAAACTTCTTTTACCTCTCTTTCTTTCATTTCTTCCCCCTCCGAATTAACAATTTATCTCCTTCAACTAATTCTCTTAACTCTCTTACTTCATTTTTCAACTTTGATAATTCTCTGTAAAATCCTGCTGTGTCATCGGCTATCATTCTTTTGATTGATTGTTTTGTTTGGATTTCTATTTTAACCATTCTTACAAACTTCCTCCAGAGTGATTTCTTTTAGTTGAATCTTTCCTGTAAAATCTTGCTCGGTATAGACTAATTTTCCTGTCGTTTGCCAATATGTTAATCCTGCATAATAGGCGTTGGTTATGTTTTGTTGAGTTGAGTTTACTCCTGCTTGGAAACCTCTCGTATAACATTTACTTATGCCAATAAAGAAAGATACTATTACCCCACTAATAAGCATAAAAAAGAGAATCATCAAAAGCACCTTGAGTTGTTCTCTATCTTGTTTTTTCATCTTCCTAACTCCAAATCTATCTCTAATTGAGAAGGAATTTTAATTCTTAAAAAGGTTTTAAGTTGTGATGTTAATTCTCTGTATTGAGAACAATTATACCATCCATCACCTTTACATTTTTTTATGACTACAAACCTATCTTCTGAACCTTCACATAGATTTTTTAGGTATGGACAGCTCATGTTCTTCTATTAATTTCATCCATTGCTTGTAGTTTTGTTAGTGTATCTACATTCCCTGTAAACCCTAGTTTCTTTAGGAAACTCTTTTGTTTCTCTGTTGCCCCTGAAAACCCCCCTAATTTTGATGTTAAAGGACTCTGGAGTGATTTTTTCTCTCCAACCAACTCTCCCCTATAACAACTCAATGCTTGTGTGAATAATACATCATCAGATACATTCATCTGCTGTTGTTCTATTACTCCTCGTAGTTCCTCAACGATTTTAATTATTCTTTGTTTCATGTCTTTCTTAATATTCCTTTATTTATAAATGTTTCTAATCACTACTGGGTTAATACAATCCAGCGAGTTTGTAAAGTTCATTAGCATCCTTCTCTAAATCTATTTCACAAAAGAGAACTTTGATATTATCTCTATCTATTCTCTTTATTAGGTTCTTCTTTTCCATTTCCTTTAATACAACTGGTCTTAATCTCTTTGGAATTTGTCCATGTTTTCCTATCTTACAGAAAAAATCCTTTCTTGAGACAATCCCATCCACACCATACTTCCTTATCAGTTGGTTATGTAAACTTAAATAGAGTAATCCAACCTTTAACATTTCCATTATCCTGTTTCCTCTGTTTGATTTACTATGTGATAATCAACCGTTACAAAAGATTCGGTTTCTATAGGAATTTTCCCAAGAGTTACCCTTTCTTTGTTTTGTTCACACATCTTATTTATTAGTGGGACATACTCACAAGGGTTTTCTTGTATATCTCTGAAGACTTTGGAATCGTGGTAATAACTAAACATTAGAAACATTAACATTAGGACTATAACTAGAACCTTCAATAAATTCCACCAAGAACCTCCAAGAAATAAGTTCTTATAATTCCAACTTCCATCTTCGTTCTGTATTGGATATACAACCTTCCACCCAGCAAAGTCTTTCTTTAAATCAACTCTTTCCCCTTCTATCTCCGTGCTTTTAATCCCTCCTCTTAAGTCCATTTTAATCTTTTGTAGCAAAATATGCTGATGCTACTAGTATTACTAGTATTATTACAATTAATTGCCATAGTGGTAGTGCAACCCATCCTGCTTTTCTACTAACTATCCATCCAACTAGTGTTGCCCCTACACCTAATGCTCCTAAAATCCAAAAGCCGGGTGTTTCAAGTGCTTCTTCTATTCCCATTTAGACCTCCCTTCTGATTCATCCAGATATTCTTCTATATTTGTTGCTTGTTCATCAATAGTCTTAAATAATTTAAGTTGTTGTCTTAATCCTAACCATTTTATTCCTGTTGTCCATGCGTTTCCTAAAAATACAAGAATTAAACCATAAGCAAACCAACTTACTATTAATTTATCTCTATAAATGATTAAGGCGACTAGTGCTACTAGTAACCCCACAAAACTAATAGCGTTTCCTCTTGCCTCATTAGTTAATCTCTGGACTGGTGTGAGATTTTGTATTCCCTCTTTCCATCTCGTTAGAAATTCTCTTGTTGTTAATCTATTTCCTTTTTTATCTTTAATCCAACCTTTAGTTTTCATTTCAAAAGCTCCTTTATTGTTGAGACTACACCTTTCTTAAATGGCTTGTCTCTTTTCACCATATAGAAATATAATTTTATCCAATCTTCTTTTGTAAGTTTAGATATTTCTTTTTTTGTAAGTTCTGTATCTACATATCTAAACTTTAAATTTTCTGTTAATTTCATTTTTCATCCCCCCCAGTAATTATTATATTTTTTCTTCTTGAATTGTTTAGAGATTTTATTCTTCGCTTTTTGCATCTTGTAATCCCTCTAAATATTTATCAATCTTTGTTGTGATTTCAAATAGTTCCTCTGTGTATTTCTTATACAACTTGATTAAAGTTCTTCTTGCATCTTCTATTTTGTTATCTAGTTTCTTCTTTTCCATTTTCTAATACATCTCTAATAATCATTATCTTATATTTTTCCTTTAACTCTGTAATTTGGGCAATCTTTATTATCTCATTGATTATCCCTTCCTTTGATTGTGTTCCTTCTTTTACTTCCTCAATTAAACATTTCATAAACTTAGACATCAAACTTACATCCCACCCATTACCCGCTAATTTGTGTAGGGAGGTGTCCCTTAGGTTTCCTAGATTTATTTCGTCATCAAAAAAACCCATTAGTCTAAAACATTCTCTTGGTGTTAAAACAATCACTTCCTCATTAACATAGAATAAGTAATCATTACCAGTAGCAGTTAGACAAGGCGAATATGTTGGTTTATAGATTCTATCTGATTGTCTAGATACAACATTTGAGGGAGCATCCAAGATTTCGAATAGAACATTTGAGTCTCTTTTTTTACTTACTGGACTTTTTAGGATAGCATCTAATCTCGATATATCACCAAACTTTTGTAGATTTGATTCTTTTGTTAATCTTAGGTTCTTTACTCGTGGTGTTCTTCTTTCTGGATTTTCTTCCAACAAATCCATTACACTCTTGGACAACTTTTCTTTTTGGGGTATTTTTATTTCTCCTTCTTTTGAACCTAATTTTCCCAAAAATAAAACTCTTTCTCTATTTTGGGGTGTTCCATACTCTTTACTATTTACATCAACAATCTTTAATCCATAACCCATCTCCTTCAAACCTCTTTTAAGTTCCTCGAAGGCTGTTCTTGACTTCTTTCCTCTTATTCCTTTTACATTTTCTAGAATAAAATATGTTGGTTTCTTTACTGACAAAACTCTTAGAATACTTCTAAATAAATCAAAGTCCCTATGATTAGTTCCTCTCACATTCTGGTTAGTGTTCACACTAAATGGTTGACATGGAAAACCAGCAGTTAATAAGTCAAAATCAGGTAATTCTTTTGGGTCAAGGGTTCTACAATCTCCAAAGTTTTTTCTCTCTGGATGGTTTAAGTTGTATAATTCTATAGCTTGTTTATCTATTTCTGAATAACCTACACATTCATAATCTATCTTTGCCTTTTCTAATGAAAAACTTGCTCCTCCAAATCCAGCAAACATTTCAAAAAGTCTAATTTTGTTCATCATCAAAGTCCTGTATATTTAATTGTCCATTCTTAAACCTTAATCCAATGTTCCACATTAATCCATAAGGTTTAACCTCATAATAATAATTACCATGTTGTCCTATCCTACCTTCCTTTAGATTTTTAGAAGGAAGTAAATAATATTGAAACCCCTCTGATGTAAGTCCCTTTGGAAGATAAAGAAGTCTTTTTACATCTTTATTATAATAATGTGGGTCACTATTATTTTTTATCATAAATATCACACAACAATTCTCTTTTGTATACTTCTCTACGAGATAACGACTTAAACTTACTTCTTTTGTTAATGCCATAGGGAGTAAGTTTTTAAATTGAACCTTTAGTGTTTTCTCTCCACAAAATCTAACATTTACAACTTTGTTTCTCCCGTTCTCTGTTATGATGGCATCGTAAGCATTATTTACTAATGGGTTTCCTAAATCATCATTCAATATTATTTCCCCTAGAACTTTATTAAAATTTATTTCTAAATCATGTTGTAATAGTGTTGTTTCTACCATCTTCTGAAGATAGTAATAGATTTGTTGTGTTTCCTTCTTTTTCTCTTTATAGGGTAGTTTCATAAGATTCTCATTATCTCTTATCATTTCTTTTATTTTTTTGTCTATTTCAAAGTGAAATTTAGGTCTCTTCTTTTCCATATTTATAAAATGGATTTTTAGATATTTTTGCACAGAAGGGACACTCCATCCACTCGGAGTTTGTATCAACAGTCTCTTCAGATAATTCATAAGAAGCCTTACATGAAGAACAAGTAACTCTTACCATTTTATTACCTCTTCTCCCATTATCATTTTTTATAACTTCCTTTATTTATAAATATTTATTTTCACTCTATAGGGACAACCTTACCTTACCAAACCACACCTAACCTCACATTACCCCACAGCACCCCACAGCACCCCACCTCACCTTGTGAATATGATACTCCTTACCTTACCTGACCCTACCCCACCAGACCCAACCCAACCAGACCGGACCTTGTGAATATGATGCTCCTTACCTTACCTGACCCTACCCCACCAGACCCAACCCAACCAGACCGGACCTTGTGAATATGATGCTCCTTACCTTACCCTACCTTACCAAACAGGACATGACCTGACCTCACAGAGATTATACTCCTTACCTTACCAGACACCACCCAACCCTACACTACCAAACCGAACCTCATCTTCATTCGTGAGGAATGAGTATGATACTCCTTACCTTACCTCACCAAACCATACCTCACCGTGCCCCACAGCACCTAACCCCGTGAATATAAATGGGGGTTTCCCCCCTAATAATTAATAATCTTTTAGTAATTTCTTTAGTTGTTTCAAAAGAATCATAACTTTTTTGTTCTCCTTATCTATAAGATTCTTCTTTAATAGATAAACAACTTGTTCTAATAAGTTATATTGAGAACTTATGTTAATGTTCTTTTGTGTATCTTTGATATAACTAAAATCTCCATCATCAAGAACTTTTCCTGCGAATTGTTTTACTCCACTTTTCAGAATAGCCCTTCCGATTTCTCTAGCAGTTTCTTCAACTTCTTGATAATCTACAGGTTCTCCTGTTAATGTATTGACTAATCTTTGTGCTACAAAGTTTTCTAGCTTGTCTTCTGAAACACATATTAAATCAGAGATTTCTGCTTTTTGACATTTCATCTCCATTAATCTTAAAGCAATCCTTCTTTTTTCATAGGGACTTAAACTTCTTCCATGTGTAATATTCGCCCTTACAGATTCTTTAAAGATTCTATCCTTGTTCCATCCAGTATAGACAATCGCTTTGATAGATTTAAGTTTCAAATTTTTAGATGCCTCAAATCTATGTTTTCCATCAACTAAATATTTCTTTCCATTAAGTAAGGCTAATATAATTGGTGGAAATTTAGCACCAGCTTTCATACTTTCTGAATAGTCATAAACCGTTCTCCAATCATAATGAGAACGAGGATATAGTTGTTCATCAAAGTAAACTTCTTCTAGCTTGACAGTTGTAGTTATTGTTCTTGCCATTTTGTTACTTCAAACATTCCAAAGCTACCACTTTTTTGTGGTCTAAAGTCCAAGAGTCCAATTCTCTGTCCAGCTTCTACAAGAATTGATTTGATAATGTCAGCATCTCCAATCATTGCATCATTGTATTGAAGGTCAAAACTAACCTTCCACTTTTCAACCATTGGTCTTGCCTTAACAATTCTTGCTCTTTGAATAACTACTGTTCTTACATCTAATGTGTATTTTTTAGTTCCTAATCCTAATTGAGAACCCATTATGAATACACCACCAGCAATTATTGATTTAGCTGCATACTTCTTAATCTTCTTAAAAGAAGAAGCATTAATTAAAGCACCCTTGATAGCTTCTGCAGGGATATATAACTCTCCTTTGTCTGTTCTATAAGCCAATTTCTCGGCTTCCTCCTTCAAATCGTAATCTTTTGTTTTAGTGGATAAATCACTTTTATTTTCAATCATTGATTTTGGAGAGTTCATTAACAAAGGAGTAACTCCTGTTAGTTCAACTTTTATTGTTTTCATTCCTCGCGAATACCTCCTTTCATTAGTTTGATTATGATATCTTCATAGCTATCACCCATCTTTCCAAACTTTGCTAACTCTTTCTTTATCTTTTCTCTTATCCTTATTGTTGTTATTTTTTCCATTGGGATATTATAGAATATATACTTTATATATCTTTCTCTCTACTATTCAGTTACAACTGTTCTTGTATTTTCTTTAATGTAACTAGAGTTTGTTCTTGGACTTTTATATGAAGCTTTAAATTTTTATTGTAATCTGCTAAAAGAGGGAAACTTGCTGCTAATCCTTTTATGGTGAAAGGCATTTGAATATAACTCTTCTTCCAGTCTAAATCATTCGTCTCTGCAGAGAAGGGATAGGGAGAATTATCTAACTCTACATAGGCATCCATATTATCCTTCTTAAATATCTTCCTTGCCTTTTTTCCTAACTTTAACTTATAAGTTTCTCCTTTAGATAGCATTTCTTCTGCATCTCTGTCTTCTGTTGCAAGGTGAAGGGCTTTGGTCTCACAATTAAAAATATCTAGGATAACATTATACTTTAATTTAAAATACTCCTGCAGGTAGGCTCTTATTTTAAATGCTAAGTTATGGATTTCTGATAAGTTTTTTATATCTCTTGATTTTACGAAGACTGATATTGATTTGTTGTTGTTGTTCTTAATAGTTATTCCCCCAAGAGTCTCCAATTTTTTATATTTTGGAATCCAATGGTTTAACTTTTCCTTTATCTCCCACTCCGAATCTTCTATTTTACCCGAAAGAATTGGGAAAATTAGATTGAAAGCATGTAAATTGGTTACGGGTTTATCTCTCGTTCCTATCGAGGATTTTTTTAGTTCTTTTAAAATCCCCCAGACTCCATAACCCCTCTTTGTAATATATCCCTCTTTTTTTAAATCTTTTATGTAGTAATTTAGCGATTGAATAGAAATTCCCAACTCTTTTGCAATCTTTGAAGGAGATTTATTCTGGCGAATTCCCTCAATTATAGACAAGTAAAAATTTATTTTTTTAGTTCTTTTTTTCATCATCTCTCTTTATCAGTTTATCTGATTTGCCTAAATTACACTCTCTACAGGCTACTGCTAGATTTTTTATATCATCCGTCCCCCCTTTTGCTTTAGGAATTATATGTTCTAATTCTAATTCCACTTCAGGAGCTTTCCTTCCACAATAAATACACTTAAATCCACTTTTTGCAAGAATATCAAATCGTTTAGACAGATTACAACTAATTGTATGGACTGGTTCTACCTTAATACCTATAACCTTCTCTTCGATTACTTCTTCAATAATCTTCGCTAATTGAGTTTTAAGTAAGGCTTTCTCATTAATCTCTTCTCTTAGATATAGAGCATAATAAAGCAAATCTTTTGCCTTACCTGTTGTTGCAAGATGTTGGAGTAATATGTCAAAGTAATCTTGGGACATTGATTCTAATAGAACAATATTTTCTAATAAGGGATTATGACTGCTATTCAAGAGTCCCACAATCTTCTCCCTTGTTTTCCTAGTATCTTTTAGTTGGCTACCAATCTCTTTGTCTTTGAGGTATTTCTTCATAAGAACTAAAAATTCTTCTTTCATCTTTTTTTTAGTTCTTTCTTCTTTAAATAATCTTCTTATCATTTTAGAGTAATCATAGAAAATAGGTGTTCTTACTGATAAATGACGAAATAGAAAGGTATAAATACTAGTTTTTCTTAATATTGTTAAGTAAAATAGGGGTTATGGTAGCCCAAAATCAACCCAAACTACTAGGGAAGTCGGATAAACTACCCACTAACCCCTTAATTTAAAGAATAACTATCTTTTCTTTTTTCTTTTTTTTGATTTTTTCCTTTTAGGCATTTGAATCTCCTCCTTTTATTTAAATGTTGAAAGATTCTTCTATTCTTTCTATTTCTTTAATTCTTTTGAGTGTGTCCAAGTCTTTGTCTCTCCTATACTTTGCCTTTTCCTTTTTTAGTAACCTTTGAGTGTTTCTTTTTATAGATGATAGACTTCTTACCTTATTTCCCCACACTTTCTTTGTTTTGGGAGCTGATTTGAGTTGAGTATAATCAATTATTGTTTCGCCATTAAGTTTTAACCTGTATGTCCCCTTATGACTTCCTTTAACTACCCTCACATCCTTCCCAAGTCGTCTTGACAGCCTTTCTGCAACCTCTTTAGCAGACTTTTTTGGTTTTTTAGTAAGTATATCATAGTCAAATGTTTTCTTCTTTAAGAATTGAGGAGATTGAGAATTATAAGCCCTCGCCCCATAAATTATTTGTCCTTTCTTTTGTGCTGTGTCTAACACAACCTCGTTTATTGTTAAATCATCTCTGTTTTCTAGGATTTTTGATATTCTTTGTAGATTCATATTTGTTTTCTATAATAGTTTATAATTAAAAGGATAAAACCCAATATTCCTAATGCCATAAATACCTCAATTAAATGTGCCACTTGACTACTACTTGTATTTAAGTCTATTAAATAATCCCAACTTGCCGTTATTCCAGACCAAGCATAATCTTCATTTGTTAATTCAAAAGTATCGTCTGTTAAAGTATAATCAACTCCTTCTGTTAGTGTGTTTAATACTCCATCATTCTGCCAACCCCCACCAGAATTAGTAAAAACATCTGCTTCCTCCCCACTACCACTAAGGTCGTGAACAACAGAACCACTATTTTCATCAAATTTATACCATGTGAATAAGTCCCCAATCACTTCTTCAGACTTCCTACCATTTTCATATAGTAACCCAATCTCGGAATCATTGAGACTTCTCTTCCAATATTTAAGTTCATCCATATCTCCATTAAACATGTGGTATTGTGAATAACCGTTATACTGGGCTGTTCCACCTGCAGCAGCCATCTTTGTATTCAAATTCGTAGCAATAGCACCACTCATCTCATGGCTTCCTTCTAAAACACCATTTATATAAATTGAAATATTGTTATCATAATTATAAACGGCTACAATGTGATTCCATCCAGTATCATTTAATTGATGATTTGAACAGGTATAATTTGTATTCCCTCCGATTACTGGTGTTGCCGAAGCTGACCCTGTTTTTAGGAAAAAACAAGCACTTTGGTTTTTGTAAGTGGCATTATTGCCTATGGATAGAAATATAAGATTATAGGGTTTCGTAGGGTCATAATAGAAAGGGTTGTTCCCATAAATCATTAAGTTAGATATATTACTATTCTGAATTGAAAAATTTGCCCAAACAGAGATTGTTATTCCTGTAGTTGCAGACCCATACTGCCTATTATTCTTTTCTATAATTCCGTCTCCACTTTCACCTGTCAGTGAACTATTCGCATTAAGCCAAGAGTTGTTGTATGTTTGAATTGAA
>Ga0272442_10012645_pt1 | contig 10174 bp, 11 predicted proteins | sample SSMForm2O_FD_200262 | JGI IMG/M metagenome (GOLD analysis project Ga0272442, IMG submission 200262) | Marine sediment archaeal communities from Little Sippewissett salt marsh, Falmouth, MA, United States - SSM-Form-2O | ecosystem: Environmental > Aquatic > Marine > Wetlands > Sediment ... | reverse complement strand
CTTTCTGGGGAATCGCTTCTCCTGCTTGTGCAGACCCATCTCATGGCGAATCAGGTTCATCAGGTCCTGCGCGTCCCCTTGATCCAAAACGGTGAAATCCCGCCGCAGCCCCGCCGCCTTGGCATGGATTCGCAACAGCCGGTTCGCCGTAGAGTGGAACGTTCCACCCCATACACGCCCGGCTGCCTTGGTCCCTCGCGCGGCCACCGCCGATGCACGCCGCAGCATCTCCTCCGCCGCGCGCCGTGTAAACGTGAGAAGCAGGATTCTCGAGGGATCCATACCCTGCGCAACAAGGTAGGCCACTCGATACGCCAACGTCTTCGTCTTGCCGGTTCCGGCACCAGCAATCACAAGCAGCGGTCCATCGCCGTGCGTGACAGCAGCGCGCTGCTGGTCATTTAGGTCGCTAAGCCAGTCGTACGTCGAGTCACCCGGAGACATGCCTAACAATAGCCGATTGCGGTGTACTGCGTGCAACCGTACGTGCTGCTCCATACGGCGAAAGCATGCTTGCTGCATGCATCCGACGTTCCTCCGCCCGGCCTGCGTGCAGGCTGGCCGCTCATGCGGTATAGTTCTCTGCTTTCACTATAGGAGGTCATCCTCACGGCAATGGTGCGACACGATATCCCTGCGGTCGGCCCCACAGACCTAATCCCATGAGACGTTCTCCTGTGTGCGGGGCGGACACGGATTGAACGCTAGATCGAACGTTTAGACGGCGGTCTGTACAGCCACGCCGTGCTGTACGGCGAGCCCGGCACGGAGCAGAAGATGGACATCCAATACATCGTGCAGTGCACCCAAGATGCCACACACGACGGGGTCACATACTCCACCCTCGCAAACCTCCGGCACAAGGAAATCACAGCCCAAGCGGCATATCACGCGAGCAACCCCCCGTACATCGACGTCTACCGATACACAGGCACGCTGACTACGCAGGAACGTGCACAGCTTCTTCAAGCCGCGGAGGCGTTTGCCTGCAAGCAAGATCACTACGCAACCAGTCACCTTTTCCTGCTCGCGCTATTCGTTCTTGCCCGCCGCGTAAGCAAGCGTGAGGCTCGGCGCATCCGGCATGCCCTCGAGCAGCTGTTCCACGCGCTCAATCGGAAGCGAACACCAATGGTCTGCTCGGAGTCTGTGTATCGATGCTACGCTGGTGCGGGTATTGACCTTGGTCTCTCTCATATGTCGCTGGCCCATTGCGCTGCCGCGACGATGTGCAACACGATCAACCAACGTGGCTTCCCCGACGCGTGGGAACGCACTCAGCAGCGTCTGCAGCAGCAGTGGACTGCAGTCCGCGGTCCACAGGATACGCCGCTGGGACAGACCGACGTCGATCCGGCTTTCGTCACACCACACGCTCTCCAGACAGCCTCAAACCTCCACTTGGTCGGCCGCCTCACCGGGGGCTCCGACCGCTCCGGTTAGGCAGACGTAGCCTTCGGCCTCGTGTCTTGCGCGCACGTTCGCAACACCATTCCACCGCTGTCGAATCCCTCCCATGCATGCCCAAGACGTACCCGACACTTCTCATAACTGATTGCAACCGTACGACCCAACTGCGTATTCTTTCCCATCGTGCCCGACGAACACCAGACATCGACAACTCCCCAAGGTCGCCGCTACGCGAAACCGCTTGCCGGTTCCGCTCTCCTGATCGGGGCAGCGACGGGCGGACTCATGCTCTTCGTCCAGCTGTACATGAAGTCACTCGGTGCATCCACGGTGCTGATCGGACTGCTCGCAAGTCTTAACGCAGCGGGCACGCTGTTCGGCAGCCTGTTCTGGGGCGGCGTTGCCGACCGCTTTCGCCGGCGGCTTCTCCTGTTCATCACAACCGCAACGTTCTCGGCCGCGATACTCACCCTGATGCTACTTCCCGGCATCGAAACCGTTCTCGTAACCGCATTCATTCGATTCTTCCTGTTTGCCGGGTTCGGCACCGTGATGCTTGCGATCGTTTCCGGTGCAAGCACGCAAGCGCGGCGCGGAAAAAACGTATCCTACGTCTCGTCGGCCCGCGCCTTCGGAATTGCCCTCGGCTCCATGGCGGCTGGATTCGCGCTCGAATGGCTTGGGTTCCGATACGGTTTCCTGCTGATCGGGATCCTGCCTGTCGTGGGGACACTCATCCTGCTCAAGCTTCCCCGCGAGCCCGCACCCCGTTTCGAGCGTCAGCGCGGCTCTCTGAAGATGATTCACTCCGCAGGCCTGACAGACCTTTATATCGCGACCATTCTCCGCCAGATGGCCGTTTTTGGGACGTTCGGTCTGCTGTATGTCTACATGGACAGTCTGGCCATTCCTGCCTGGCTGATGGGAGTCGTTGGATCGTTGAACATGCTCACGCAGACCGGAGCGTTGATTCTCTTCGGTCGATGGGCCGATCGATTCGGGCGTCGGCGCATCTTCATGCTCGGGTTCGGACTGTCCGTACTGACGCCGTGCCTGTTCGTTCTGTTCCCATCGGCGGGAGGCATGGCTCTGGGATACGTCACTGTCGGACTCTCCTTCAGCTCGCTGTACATCGGATCGACAGCCCACATCGGAGACCGCGTGCCGCAAGAACGCCAAGGGACACTCCTGGGACTGTACGAATCGTCGCGCGGCTTGGGAGGCCTGTTCGGCCCGATCCTCGCCGGAGTGCTGGTGCCTGTTACGGGTTACCCCGGTATGTTCCTGGCGATGGCTGGGATTGCGCTACTCGGCCTACTGGTCATGGTCATAGGGAACCGCTTGCGGATCACTGCATCGCAGCGACACCCCACCGCGTGATCTCCCCGATACGCCCGGCTCAATCGGTGTGTGCTCGACCGGCGTCACGACCTGGCCGCACCCGCATGTGGCGATCTTGACCAAAGATGAGTCACCCGTTCGTGATGGGCCAGGGGGTGACGTCGGCGGTACGGATGTTGCTCCATACAATCTCCCCCTTTCTACGTTCCATCGTGCCTCTCCCGAGGGAGACCCAACTTCGATTATAGGCAAGGTGGCGCGGTTGACAAGACCCCGCTTCGCCGATTGTGCTGCCCTGGCGTTCCGCGTAGAGTGAAGGCAGACAACCAGGAACAGGAGGCGCAACATGCACATTGTCACGATACTCGCCAGCCCCCACGCCGACGGCAACACAGCTACAGTCCTGGGATGGGTGGAGGAATCACTACACAAGCACAAGCACCAGACGACGCGCATTTTGCTTTCGGAGAAGACGATCGCTGCGTGTCGAGGCTGCTACGCCTGTGCCGAGTCTCCGGACGAGCCCGGCTGCGTCATCGATGATGACGCCACCGGCGTGTTCGAGCAGATGATCGCCGCCGACGCGCTTCTGTTCGCGACACCGCTGTACATGTGGAGCTACCCGGGATCGCTCAAGACGCTCGTTGACCGGTGTCTCTGTCTCGCCAAAGGATACGCCTCCCCGGACCACCGATCGTTCGTCGAAGGGAAACCGGGCGCGCTTCTCGTCACGTGCGCCTCGGGAATCGAGAACAACGCCGACGCCATTCAACTGAGCTTCCCACGATTCGCCGACTACCTGAAACTCGTCAACAAAGGCGTTTTCGTGTTTCCTCACTGCACGACACCGGATAAGCTCCCGAACACGCACGGCAGCAAGGCCCACGACATCTCGTTCTGTCTGGCCAAATGCTAGAGCGGAGAACTGGAGACCCCATGGACCGAAAGACGATTCAATGGCATGAGCAGACCGAGTGGCTGCACGGCGCCCTTACTGGAAGCGGCGCGTTTCTCGTCGTCAACACGCCGGCCGTCCGGGCAAACCCGATGACGATCGGATGGGGAATGGTCGGCATCGCTTGGGGCATGCCGCTTTTCGTCGCGCTTGTTCGACGCAGCCGCTATACGTACGAGTGCATCCAGAACGTGGCGTCGTTCGTTGTCTCCGTTCCCCGAATCGGCGAATTGCAGGAAGCGCTCGCGCTCTGCGGAACACGTTCGGGGCGCGATATCGACAAGATCGCTGCCGCCGGCCTGACGGTCGCTCCCGCACAGGAAGTAGACACCCCAATCCTCGCCGACTGTGGACTGCACTACGAATGCGAAATCGTTGCTCGCACGCAGCAGCTGCACAGCGATTTCGCGTCACAGCAAATCTTGGAAACCGTCTACCAGCAAGCCGACAACCATCATCAGGCGGTCTTTGGGAAGATCCTGTCTGCCTACACAACGAAAGATGCGTAAGCCAAGGAGTCTGATCGCGTGAATATCGCCGTGATTGGGCCCTGTGGGGCCGTCGGGCGCCAGATCGTCGAGCAGATCGTCGTGGAGCGGCTGCTGCAGTGCGACCAGCGCCTGAGTCTAGTAGCAAACCCCGAAGGGGCCAGCGGGAGCAGCGTGTACGGACTTGCTTCGGATCTCCACGACGCGTACAACGAGATCTGTCCACAGATCGAGATCGTCACCGACCCCGCAAAGCTCCGGAGCGACCTCATTGTGGTGGCCGCGGGAGCGACGGCCCGATCGACGCTGGATCAGACTCCGATGACCCGTGACGGCCTTGCAGCGGTCAACGAGCCAGTCTTCCGTCACTACGCCGATTCGCTCGCAGCCACTGGGACAGGACATGAGATCGTCCTCTGTGTCTCCAATCCGAACGAACTCGCGGTGCACGTGTTCGCGCGTACCCTCGGGCGCCACCGCGTCATCGGCATGGGCAGCTACCTCGACTCGTTGCGTTTCCGGCGCGAGATCGCAAGGGACCTCGGCATCCGGCGTCAAGCGGTCCACGCGTTCATGGTCGGCGAACACGGAAGCGGGATGGTTCCGCTGTGGAGCGGCGTCCACGTGTACGGCATCGCTCCGGAGGATCTGAAGGCTGCGGTCCGCCGGATGCACCCACACGGAGTCGACGAGTATCCGGGCGCGGTGTCGCGCGCATTCACACAGCTCTCAACGCTCATTCGCGCTGGACGGATGGCCGAGGCATACGAAACTGTGGACGCGTTGCCGCCCGACGTACGCGTGGCCGTGGGTCCGTTTGTCACGCACTACAGCGGCGCGAAAACGGTGATCGCGACAGCACGCGCAACGATGGAGTTCATCCGGACAATCACGCAAGGAGCCGACGCATTGGTCTGCGGACAGATCACGCTTGATGGGACCTATGGGATTCATGGGACCGTTGGCGTGCCGTTTGTCGTAGGGAACCGAGGTGTCGATCGGGTGTTTGAGATTCCGTTAGACGCCGGCGAACTCGAATCGTTGCAGCAAAGCGCGCTGGCCATTGGCGAGAAGATCCTACGATTCACGACGTGAAAGGGCTCCCCAGAAAATGAGGGGCGCCAGGTTCGGCGTATGGCCACGCTGGACGTCTGGCGCTTTAAGGGCTCTCGGTCTGTCCCCCCTCGACACTGAGTATGGCGCTACGGCCGGCCCGCTGATTGGACAATTCCACATCTGGTAGGTGACGTTAGGCACGCTCGCCCGCGACCGCTTGGCGCCTCGGCGGCCGGAGTGAATGGCTATTCGCGTGTCTGTTTCTGCTGTGCGGCATACTGCGATGCCGTCAGCGTGTACCGGGCGACGGTCATCTCGAAGTACTCGGTGACCTGATCGAATCGCAACCCGAGCTTCGCGAGGACTCGACGCGAGGCGCCGTTCTCTGGGTGGGCCAACCCGATGATTTCCGTGAGCCCGCAGTCTTCGAACGCGAATCGGAGTCCGACGCGTCCCGCCTCCGTGGTCAGCCCCTGTCCCCAAACGTCTCGATCGATCAGGTATCCGATCTCGGTCTCATCCGTCTCCGGAAGATACTGCAGTCCGTTCCATCCTAGAAGCTTGCCGGTTGCCTTGTCCTCGATCGCCCACCACGCATACCCCTTGTCCTGCCACATCGCGAGTTGCCTCTCGATGAACCGAACCGCCTTCTCCGGCGGCGGCGGATCGTCCGGACCCGGGAAGTACTGCAGGATGTTCGGCTGACTCAAGATGCGGTGAAGCTCGCGCGCATCACTCTCCTCGAATGCGCGCAACCGAAGGCGTGCAGTTTCCAGCGTGGGAATCATCATCGAGAACCCTCCAGAACGAGATGCGCCATCATAGCGAATGCGCCTCGCGCCGCAAGACCGCGTGAGCCAGGCAGCCCTCCGCGCGCCGTGGCACGAAACGTTCGCCCTCCCCATGCTGTACGATACGACGCAGCGCAAAAGCGGCTTACTCGATCGAGGAGGAAAACCCATGAACCTCGCAAAACCCGCTGCCCTTGCAGTACTCGCCTGCACCCTTTTGGTCGCCGCCACCGGCGCACCCGGTCCGACGTCCGCAACCGCATCCGCCGTCGCGACCCCGGGAAGCGTTGACGTCACGCTGGGAACGTTTGCCGTCGAGGTCGGCGCCACCCTCGCGATCGAGATCGTCCGGAACGCTCCGTGCCCGTGTCTCTGCGACCCGGTGTACGTAGCCAATCTGTCGCTGGTCGACGACGAAGGCACGACCCTCCACAGCGAATCGTACGATCCGTCGGTTGACACCTCCGAATGGCTCGGCCGCGTCGCGCTCGTTGACGCCACCGGTGGGAGCCCGCTTCCCCCGGGCGCGTACGCAGCGTACGTCGAAACAACGGTCGGCCGCTTCACAGCGTGCATCGAGATCATCGAAAGAGCGCAACTCGCCGATGCCGGCCCGTTCTCGGCCAGCGCGACCGCGTGTGGTCTCAAGCTTCGCGTCTATCGGCTCATCACCGATGCCGACGGCGGCGCGTCAATCGCCCTTCGCCAAGGCGATCGGCTGATGGTTCTGCTCGCCGGCAATGCGACGACGGGATTCCAGTGGGAGAACGCCCTGTTCTACGAGTTCGCAGTGCTCCGGGAGACAGACGAGGCCGAGTATCGCGCGAAGCCGGCCCCCCAGGACATGGTCGGGTTCGGCGGCAGCTTCCTGTTCCGGTACCAGGCAATCGCACCTGGCCCCCAAGCGTTCCGGTTCATCTACCACCAGCCGTGGGCATCCGTGCAGCACGAGCAGGTCGTCGAGTTCGATGTCACCGTGTACTAGGCACGGGAGGATCGAAGGCAGGCCCCCTGGCAAGGCGCGTCTTCCGCGATATGGCATTGCAGGAGCTGCCGCATGTGCGCAAGCCATGGACATACGTGCAGGTATGACGGCACTACCGGTGATTCGAAGTGAGGTTTCTAAAGGTTGCAGTCGGCATTCAGAAGGCGGCGCTTGACGAGCTCGACAAGCCGGTCAGGAACAAGGTCTCTCCAAGTCGAAGTCGCGCAATCCAGGAAGCTGTCCAGGAGAAGCTGTCCCGCATGAAGAAGACTCGCTTGGCTGAAGAGTGTGCCAAGCTTGATCCCAAAGTTGAACAGGCGCAGGCAGAAGCGGGACTCTCTGCGGAGCGACACCAATGGCCGGCGTGCTGGGAGGCGAGGTCCACTGGGCGAACCTGAACCCAACTCGCGGGCACGAGAAAGCGGGAACACGCCCAGTGGTCATCCTCAGTCGTGCTGTCTTCAGCAAACGGTCCGGGACTGTGATTGCGACAGAAGCGACAAGCCAACCACAACAGGCGGCTTTCCCGCTATCACTGGAGCTTGAGTCAGCGAACATGCCGAAGCGATCCTCGGTCAAGCGTAGTCAGATCCGCACGCTCTCCACAGAACGCATCAGCGATGCGATCGATGTGGTGTCACCCGAGGTCTTGAGTCGACTGGTTGATGGACTAGACGAGATCATCGGATAGGGCGGGGCCGTACGAAACAAGTAGTACCCTCGGGCTTGACTCATGCGCTTCGAACGAACCGCCCCGCTGCGTTCAGTCTGCTTTGCCACACGAAGCCGGCGTGCCTTCAAGAAGTCGCCGCGACCCGTGCACCACGCGATTCCATGGACGCCGCGCTGAGCGCTACCTTCGTCTGCCGCCACGACCTCGGCGACCCGCACGCTGACCGCGGCCCAATCCCATTCCCCGGCCTAGACCGGTTCCCATTCCGCCTGTTCCCGACGAACGCGGAGATTGACGAACCCCCGGCACTCCCCGAAAGAGACGTCGGACTCCTGTTCCAATACACGTGCCCAAACCGCGGCCCGTCCTCGGCCCCTGTCCAGAAGGTCCTGTCCCATCTCCTCTTGGCATATCGCACCTCATTTCCGGGATGCACATCCCGTTATTTGCATATGCACAATACATCTCGCCGGACGGTACTTCAATCCTTCGCGCCGCTTCAATCAGGGGGTTGGGACAGGGCAGCCACACAAAAGGCTTCGCCCAACAAGACAATGCCCCCCCTCAACTACCTGGATCCCCTCTCTGCCCGCGACGACGAAACCAAGAACGTCTTGTCCGGCTTCCGGCGGCTACGTCGAAGACATTACGCCGCAGGGCACGAACTATGACGCGGGCGAGACACCACGTATGTGTCTCTCAAGCTTCATCAAAGGCCTGGCTCCGCACGGCTCATGGTCGGTTGAAGACCACGTGGAACGCTGAGGAGTTGCCGGCAACGTCGGATACACGGAAGCCGGCGTCTCGGCCAAGTTCGACGACGGTCGCCGCCGACAACTCGTGATCCGCCCACGGCACGCCATACCCCGTCGCGACCGTGCGATCCGGAAGCCGCGCTTCGACGAACACGCAAAATGCATCCTGTCTGTGATCGCCTCGTGGCGGGATCGTTGCGTCCCAAACGTGAAATACACCCGCAGGCCGTACGACACGGAACGCCTCATCAAGAACGGCACGGCGATCGCCCTGCGGCACGTACATCAAGAAGAAGAAGGCCGTCGCCGCATCGAAAGACTCATCGAGGAACGGCAGTGCACACGCGTCGGCGATCACCTTGATCGGGCCGTCCGCGCACTCCTGAAGTTCGTCCTTCCGCTTGTCGACGGCAACCACCTGACGCTCGCGAAGCTGTCCGATGACCCCCTCGCCGCCCCCGCCGAGATCCAAAATCAGATCGTCGGCGCCAAACACATCCTCGATCCGGATCACCTGCTTCTCCACAACGAACACGCGTTCCCGATCGACGCCCTGATGATCGCTCATGCAGACCTCCTGACAGTCCGTCGCCGAACGCGCATCGTCGGTTCACAGCTTTCAAGTCGGGGCAAGTCGCGGGACACAGACTACGATTCGGACGACAGACACGGTACGTGTCCCTCGAACGAGCTCTGCCTCATGACTCGGCAAGAAGAAGGTGGCGGGAATTCGAGAGTGAAGGCCCGACCCCGACGGCACGAGAGCCCTAACAATCAAGGTCTGACCCCACAGCCGGACAGACGCGGATTGCGCGAGCAGAGAGCACGCGCAGCCTGCCGGCACTCGTTACTCCGGCAAGCCGTGCTGATCTTTTGAGCCCTTGCGGATGACGTGATGCTCCCCCGTCTTTACATCCAGCTCGTGAACATTGAAGTTCGCGCGGATATCGAACCCCGGATGGTGCGTCGCAAGGTTCACGGAACGAGATCCCATGGCTTCGTCGCTGCGGATGCGGTGGAATACGTGGTGAGGCCAAACGAGCATGCACGCCGTTTCGCAGAGCACCTTCCCCTCTCGTGTAACGCAATCCGGCTCCACCTCGAACGAAATCACGCGCCCCACAATCGGCGAGAACAGATCGACATAGCGTTTCCCTGCGAGAACCATCAGGTGGTCGTCCTGATGGGGATGCATGTACCACGGCCGCTCGATCTCGCCCACCGAGCCCGGCGACAGCGCACCTGCTTGATGGATCACACGATCGATCGCGTCGGCTCTTGGCACGAGGTCGGGCGTGAGTACGTCGAACGACACACCGGGCGTCTCGCGCAGCCTGTAGAGCTGGAGAATGGTGTACACACCTTCGACCTGCTCGATGATGCTTCCGCGACTCATGCTCTTAGGGTACAGGCAATCGGCTCCGAGCACATGTCCCCGCCATGGAGGCCCTGATGTGATATGCATCACACTCATGATTCGGCCAGCCGGCGATCACGGGCGCTCGGGCCCGCTAGTATCCGCGCTCCGAATCCACGAGGCCCTTGAGCGGCCGGCCCGCGCGGAACCGGGCGAGGTTGTCGAGGAAGAAGCCGATCATCTCCTCGGGGACATTGAGCCCCGCGTGATGCGACGTGATCGTCACGTTCTCCAACACCCACAGCGGACTCTCCGCGGGAAGCGGCTCCGTTTCGAAGACGTCGAGGATCGCGCCGCCGATCG
>Ga0272442_10012643_pt1 | contig 10175 bp, 11 predicted proteins | sample SSMForm2O_FD_200262 | JGI IMG/M metagenome (GOLD analysis project Ga0272442, IMG submission 200262) | Marine sediment archaeal communities from Little Sippewissett salt marsh, Falmouth, MA, United States - SSM-Form-2O | ecosystem: Environmental > Aquatic > Marine > Wetlands > Sediment ... | reverse complement strand
GGGCGGGACGCCCTCGACAATGCACTCTATCTTGGAGCCGATCGAGTCGCCTTCTTCCCATACGTTGTTAATCAGTTCTGCCATTTTCTTTCCAGTTCTGATGTCTGCGCATACGAGCCTCTTGTCTAAACTTTCCATATTTATATTATCAGTTTTAGATATTTTTTTTGCCTTGACTTCACCAATCTGCACTATATGTGCAAATATGCTTATTCCCCTTTTTTCCAGCAGGGTCCTGGCGAGGGAACCGGCCATAACGAACGCGGCCGTCATCCTTCCAGAGAATATGCCGCTGCCCCTGATATCATTGTAACCATTATATTTTATCGTGGCTGGGTAGTCTGCATGTCCAGGCCTTGGGACATTCTTGAATCCTTCATATGTATCTGACCTTGCATCCTGGTTAATTATGGTCATGCTGATCGGGGCGCCTGTGGAAATGCCTTCAAGCACGCCAGAAGATATCTTTAGGATGTCGCCTTCACTCCTAGTCGTGACAAGCTTGCTTCCACCTGGCCGCCTCTTGTCCAATTCATTTTGAATCTTATTCTCATCTATCCTGATTCCGGGGGGAAATCCCTCCACGACCACGCCCACAAGCTCGCCATGGCTTTCACCAAAAACGTGCATTGATAGGCTTTTCCCGAAGCTAAATGACATCAATATCTACCCCTATCTTTTTCATGTCTTCTAAAAATCCCGGATAGCTCTTTGATATGCAACCGATATCGCATATCGTAGATGCTCCCTTGGCGTTAATTGCAGCGACCGCGGCGGCCATGGCAATTCGATGGTCATTATGCGATGAGATGACGGCCCCTGTCAACTCGGTTGGGCCTTTTATTTCCAGGGTGTTGTCAATGAGCCTGATATCTGCCCCCATCTTTCTCAATTCGGCCATTGTGGATTCTATCCTGTCACTCTCCTTGATCCTCAATCTTTCAATATTTCTCAATCTGCTCAATCCATCTGCCTGCGTGCACAAGACTGCAAGTATCGGCACCAGGTCAGGCATGTCCCTACAATCAATATCCATCCCATGAAGAACGGATTTCTTGATGGTGCATTCCTCCTGTTTCACTTCTATGTCCCCGCCCATCATCATGATTAGGTCCACTATTGCACTGTCCCCCTGGGTTGAATCTTTCTTGAGATTCGTTACCCTTAGCTTGCCGCCTAGCGCGCCAGCCGCAAGCAGGAATGCAGCCGATGAGTAATCCCCTTCCACTATGTACTTGGATGGCATATATCTTTGGCCTGATGCTATGTGGTAAGACCTCATGTCTTTTGAATGGCCTATATTGATGCCAAACGAGCCCTGTACATCGATTGTCATCTTGACGTAGGGCATTGATTCAAGCTTTGTGGTGATGTTCATGTTTGTATCGCTTTTTGCCAACGGGCATGCCAGTAGGAGCGATGATACGTATTGGGAGCTGACGTCCCCCCTTATTCCAATCTCTCCACCAGGCATCTCATCTCCTTTCACCATGACCGGCGGATACCCGACATCGTTGAAATATCGGCATCTCACCCCCAATTGTGACATTGCCCTATCTAGCTCGATAACAGGCCTTTTTCTAAGGGATTCCTTTCCCGTGAGTGTTACACCGCCCTTTGCAAATGCAGAGATGGCCATTAGCATTCTCAGCGTGCTAGCGGACTCTCCGCAGTCGATTGCCTCTTTTGGGGCGGTCAACCTGCCCCCGGTACCGTTTATTTCAACTGAATTTCCATTCATTACGACTTTGGCCCCAAGCATTTCACAGGCCCTCAAGGTTGAAAGTGCATCATCACAATCGCTGGGGGCATTTATTGATGATGTGCCGCCAGCTAACAGGGCGCATAAATATGCCCTGTGCGTGGCGCTCTTTGAAGATGGGGCTTCTATTGAGCCGCCCACTGCGCTTTCCTTGATCTTAATGTCCATGTCATCATTCCATGATCGAGAGTATTTTTTCCACTATATCTTCCTGTGTCATTCCTGAAGTGTCAATTATCATGTTAGTGGCAGATCTGTAGATGGGGTCTCTTATCTCGAGCATCTCCGATATTTTCTGCCTTTTTTCCCTTTTATCCAAAAGGGGCCTTGATAGGTCTCCATCCAATCTTTCTGAAATGGTGTCTGTGTCGGCTGTGAGCAAGATCACATTTTCGCTGTTTTTCAGGAACTGGAGGATATCCTCGTCCAATACCACTCCCCCTCCACAGCTGATAACTGTCCTTTTTTTGTCGGCACAGTTGAAGAACGCCCTCTTTTCGATTTCTCTGAATCCCTTTTCCCCCTGCGTTTGGAATATCAGGGGGATTTCCATTCCGGACTCCTCTTCTATCCTCTTGTCAAGGTCTATGAAATCCCAAGACAGCCTTGTGGACAATGACATTCCAATGGTTGTCTTTCCCGCCCCCATGAAACCGATTATAAAGACAGGCTTACACACCCAAGCCGCTCCTCTATTTCCTTTTTTGCAGCGCTTTTCATGATATCAACGGGGGGTTGAAGCCCCGTCCACATCTCAAAGCTTAACGCTGCCTGCATAACGAGCATCTCAACTCCATCAATGGTCATGCAACCCGCGCTATCGGCCATTTTCAATAGTTTGGTCTCAATGGGTTCATACACTATGTCCATTATAACCTTGTATTCATCAAGCACGTCAGCGCTAATCGGCAGTATGTCTTCATGCCCCTTCATGCCAACCGTGGTGCAATTGATGATTATGTCTGCCGAATCAACGTAATCATTGAGCTCTTTCCATGATTTTACCCTGATGTTATCATAATCCCTAATGGAGTCAGCCAATGATTTGGCCCTCTCAATTGTCCTGTTGATGACATAGAGCCTTTTTGGCCCTCTTTTCAATATTGAGAGCGCTATGGACTTTGCAGCCCCTCCCGCGCCTATTACCACGATCTTTTTTCCAAGCAGCTTGATGCCCTTTGACTGTAATGCCTTTACGCATCCTTCCCCGTCAGTGGTGAGCCCAATGATGTTGCTTCCCTTCAACATCAAAGTGTTCACTGAGTTGCAGGCCTTTGCATTGCTTGAGAGATTGTCTAAGAATGGGATAACCTCCTCTTTCAGGGGATGTGTTAGATTTGCCCCAATGATCTTCCCTTCCCTCATTAGCGATATGAGGGAATGTATCGATCCCTTGCCCACTTTCATGGGCTCGTATGTGCAATCATCCAATCCAAGGACCTTAAATGCGGCATTGTGCATAATGGGGCTCAATGAATGTGAGATGGGATCGCCAGAAACAACAAACAATCTCATACGGACCCTTCCTCAAGCAAAAGTCTCATTATGTCTGCGCTGACCTGCCCCAAGGCTGTTTTTTTTCCTATGGAGACATATGTGAATGGTGAGCCCAGCCTTATCGACGCCACCCTGCTTATCAGTCCTTTTTCCCCCATAGCGAACGTTACCAGTGGGAACCCTATCGAGTTAGCATACCTTTGGAGTTTTGCTATCGTTTCACAGTCCCTTATGTCCCTGGCTGTGGTGATTATCTTGCCCAGGTCCGCCCCCTCTTGTTTCATGGAGCTTATCAAGGAAATAAGGATTGGAAGATCTGGTGTATTTTCAAAGTAGTGCTTTGAAGATATGACAATGGTGCTGGTTTTCTTTGCTTTGCCCATTGCCATCTCCTTGAACCACTCTGATGCGGAGTGCTCTACGTCTATGGCAGCACAACCTGCGTCCATGGCAAGATTAAGCATCTCCAATCTTGATTCCTCGCTGCCTGTGAAGAGGCCGCCCTCCCATTCGGGGCGCACCGTGGAAATGACAGGTTGGGCAATGGACCTGTAGAGAATTTCCAGTGAATAGATATCGTTCAAGTAGTCTATTCTGTGCTCCACAATGTCGGTGTCAATACTTTTAGCAACCTTTAAGCAATCATTAACATTGCTTTCTGCCAGGCATGTGCATAGCATCATTTCTCTATCACCTCTTCCTTTTTTACCAAAACCCCGAAGTGTCTGCCCCCCTCCTCGAAGTGGGTCATGATCTCATCCCCCAATTCCAGGTCAGTAACGGCAATGCTGCCCGAGGGTGATACAAGCTTTACGGTCTCAGCATTTTGCAGTATGGCCTTGGCTACCTTTCCATCCTTTTGGACCTCTACTAATATCAACGGCCTTGACTCTATCTTGGACCTGGCAACGTATGCTGCATTGGTCTTTCCGTCCGAGGACACTATCATGACCTCGTCACCTGCAGATATCTCTTCAAGGTATCTAGTCTTGCCGCCTGGCATCGATGTGTATAGCGATAGCGCTCCGGCATTGATCCTGAAAGGCCTGGGGGACACGAACTCGTTTTCCTCAACTTCTGACTGTACTAGCATCATGCCTTGTGATGATGAGCCCACCAACATGCCGGAACCCCTGGGTATCAAAGAGCAAGTGTCGATGCATGCCCTGGACCCAAGCCCCAGCATTTTGATGCTTGTTACCATGGCAGTCTCAAGCTGGAGATTGCCCGTTCCCTCCCCTATCTTTGCAAGTTCAGGGAGCATCGAAGGGTCGTCAGTTTCCAGGACAATCCCATCAGCTCCAATCTCAAGCGTTTCAAGTGCCGTCTTCGCCTTTTCCACGCTATCAACTGCAACAATGATATTCGTCTTTCCATGCAGGTTGGCTATGAGGTTCTCCAATGGTATGATCTCATCACCGGCAAACCTGACTAAGGTGTTCTTTCCAAGTTCTGCATTTAGTATGTCCAGCTCGTCCATCTTGGACGTTACTTCGATAGAGCGCACATCTTCAATCTGATCCAATGTGGGGATGCCAAGAAATTTGGCATCTTTCAGCACATCAGCATCATCTGATGATACAATGACTTTCTTTGGCATGCATTCCCAGCTCCCTTAGCGCCTCTTCAGCCGTAGCGTGTTCAACGATTATTGATCTAAGCGCCTGCACCATGCCCGTTGGATTTCTATGCTGAAATGCATTCCTCCCAAGCGAGACGCCTATCGCACCGGCTTCCATGGAATCATTAACCATGTTCAATAGTTCAAGGTCGTTGTTGCATTTTGGCCCGCCAGCTATCACTATTGGCACAGGGCATGACCTGACAACATCCTCGAAGGAATCTATGTCCCCCGTGTAGACCGTTTTGATGATGTCTGCGCCAAGCTCGGCCCCTATCCTTGCAACCAAGGCCACCGAGTCCTTGTGGCTGAGCTCCCCAACATTTTCTCCTCGTGGGTACATCATGGCCATCAGTGGCATCTGCTTCTCATCACATTCGGCGGCCACCCTTCCTAGGGTTGACAGCATTTCCGGCTCTGTCTCGCACCCACCGACGTTTACATGGACTGAGACTGCATCAGCCCCAAGCCTTATTGCCTCATCAACGGAGCCCACGATGACCTTGTTGTTCGGGTCCTTTGCAAGCTGCGTGCTTGCTGACAAATGCATTATTATTCCGCATGATGGCGGTTCTGTCAAGCTTTTTATTATTCCCTTATGGAGGACGACTGCGCTTGCTCCTCCTGCATCAATGTTGGCCACAGTGGCTCTCATGTTGGTCAATCCGCTGATGGGGCCCACAGTTGTGCCATGGTCCATAGGGATTATCACTGCCTTACCGTTATGGGTAATCCTGTTTAATCTAATGACCTTACCGTTCAATTATGCCACCTCCATTTTGGGACATAAAGCTGTTAATTTTTTATTGTCCATATCTGACAATATCGATAGAATAGCCAAAGGCAACCTAGTGCTAATTGCCTTATTCAATTTTTTCTGGGAAAAAACCTCGCCACGCGCACAATTGCCCGTGATAAAGGCGTTCCCCCCTTGTACAGTTGTTCCCGATTCTCATCTCTGTTCACCTGATACGGAAATCTGGTTTTCACACATATAGATTATAGGACAATGAAACTATTTAGAACAGTTCCAAGATAGTTCTAGAAACTAAAGAAAAACCAGCTGCAGCTAGAATAATCACGATAATAAGATCCATAGTTCAAATTATTGATTTTCATGCTGCTCAAGATGGATATTATTCAATCCATTTAAAAAGTTTTTGTTTTGATAAATTCTAAAATGTACATAAATATCCATAAATCAATGATAATTATAATTTTTAGACTTTAGATTTATGTATTTTATATTCATATAATGCTAGATTTAGATATATTTATAAAATCCTATAACCATTATTAAGTACCCAAAAACTTGTTTTTTCTGATTTTGGGCATATAGAAAGGTGAATATTTATGGGTCATGATGACCAAGAGGATGGATACAACAAATTTCCCCCTAGGGAAATGCATAAGGCTGTTTGTGCAGATTGTGGAGAAGAGTGCGAGGTCCCCTTCAAACCCGTTGAAGGCAGGCCGGTATATTGTAGGGAATGTTACAGGAAACACAGGCCTAAAAGATACTGATGATTTCCTGGATTTCTATAAGGATGTTAGATGTTATTCTTACATCCACTTTATTTTTGGATCATTATAATGGCCCCATATTTGAATTTGGGCATGTTTTGGTATAGAAGTTGGTAAAAACTATAATAAGTGAATGACAAATCTTTTTTGTGCAACGCATTAGTACCACTATAAATAATCTAAAAAAGGCTTCAGCATGGGACATCCTGTCCCTATGCTTGATTTCAATGGTAGTCACGATTATCATAGTGAGATGGGAGAACTTTCCATTTTTCGTAGATATTTATTATCATCTTTCGATAATGGAGATGTTCGATCAGGCAGGCGGCGTTGTGATATGGGACTTTTTACAATATGCCCCCGCGGGCAGGGCGAATCTGTACCCCCCGTTTTTGCATATTCTCATGTTGGGTATGTACAAGATCGGATTTTCTATTGATCTTATTGGGAAGATAGTGAGCTCCATCATGTTCCCATTGACGATGGCAGCCACATGGTGGCTGATGAGAAAGGTGTTCGGTGCGGGAGCTGCTTTTGTTTCAATCTCATTTTTGTTGGCCTCTTGGGAATTTTTTTACACTACTGCAGTAGTTAGCGCATCGGCATTTGCCACAGTGCTGGCTTTGCTGACATACTATGCGATATACAAGAAGAAATATGCTGCAGCCGCTGTGCTCATGACATTTTGCCTGTATACGCACCTTAGCTACCCGCATCTTATTGCTGCCTCATTGGTCTTGTGGGCCATTCTTGACAGGCCTGTTAGGAAGGGCATACTAAAGACGTTATTGGCGTCCTACCTATTGTTCTCGCCATGGTTGGCAAACATCATTTTAAATTATGGCTCATTGGGCATGACGTCAATGGCGGGGCGGATACTGGACGTTAACCTTTGGTTGTTGGCTTCGATGTTGTTGGGGGTGGCGTTCTCTACATATGCGCTAGTGAAAAAAGGCGACAAGAGTTACATAATACCCTTGGCGATGCTATCTGCAATGATGCCGATATTGTTCACATACTCTTCAAGATTCGTAACACATGCCGCGGTGCCAATGGCACTATTGTGCGGGGCCGGCCTTTCTGGCGCCGCAGGGCTTGTTTCAAAGCGTTTTGGGGGCAGGGGTGTGCATCTTGGCACTGCAATTCTGCTAATCTCATCAATCATTGCCTTGACTGTGGCAGTTTCCTATGACTTTGACATGGGACAAGACATGATAAACAACAAGGTCCCGAACATGCAGGAAAGGGACATCCCAGGTGGAGTGCCATCGCCTGATAATAATTACCTTGATCCCAATTATCAGGAATACGGCACCCTTCCAGAACCCAAGCAGAATGTACAGGGGCCGTATCAGGATGGTGTTCGTGACCCAATTAAAAAAGATAGGTTGCAGACAGACCAAGCCACACTATTCATATTGTACTATGGGGACATACTCCGGTCTCCCTCGCACGAGGGCATAAAATACCAATCACTTATAAGCGAGATCGAGGACCTTACCGATCCAGATGACATCATAGTTGTCCCGCAGGGGGCAAACGGGTGCATTATCACTAGCCTTACAGGCAGGGCGACAACTTCAGGAATGTTCCATGAGGTGACATCCGAGGAAGGTGCCATCCCAAAGGTGCAAGGCCAGATCCCAAAGGCATATGAACTGCCTGGCGGGACCATGGTGATTGATGGGGCGTTGTTGGATAATGAGATTCCAACTGCTTTTCCCTATCATCTTTCATTCTTGCTGATACTTGCAGGGATGGCGGTGATGATATATGATTTTAAAGTGAGCAGGGAGGAATAGTCAAAAACAATTTATAAACAATTCCAAATTTACTTTATGCGAACCAGCAAGCAGATGCTGTGGTGGGTATTTTCGGGAACAAAGGGCGGTTACAACAGGGCCTTGATAATACTAGAGCTCATGAAGGATCCGCTTAATGCCCATCAGCTCTCGCAAAATCTTAATCTTGATTACAAGACCGTGCGACACCATCTCTCTGTTCTTCAAAAGAACAGGATAATCGAGAGCATAGGTTCGGGATATGGCAACTGCTATTTTTTGAAGGAAATGGATGCTAATGAGATGGAAGCACTGTCAGGCATTTTTCAAAAAATGGGTTTGGAGGTTAAAAATGAATAAGCATGTCTTTGTATTTGTTTCACCATTGTTGGTGATTCTCTCATCAGGATTGATATCTGCATCAAACGTATTTGAGACTATGCCCCCAAGAGATCCGTTCTTCTTGGATCTTGCAGCTATATTTGGAATAGTCAACATCACACTTTGCGTGGTCTTGATCATAATATACTTGCAGATATGGAGAAAAACACATTCGGAGTTCACTATTGGCCTTATGATACTGTCATTTGCCCTATTATTGCATTCCCTGTTGGCAAATCCCATAGTCTCAAGGACCTTTGGATACCCTCATCTTAATCTGGGCCCGTTCAGCCTGCTTCCCATACTGTTCACTACAATATCATTGGGGGTATTGCTTTATCTGGCATCAAGATGATAATGGCGATACATCATGAAGTGTCTGAAAAGAAATCCTTCTGTTTTTCATAGTACTCATCGTGGATGTCGCCTACCAGCTCTTCTATGATATCCTCAAGAGTTACTAATCCTATGTTATTTCCTTTTTCATCGTTAACAATGGCCATATGGACCTTTCTTTTGTTCATAAGTATGAAAGCGCTTGTAATATCCTGTTTGTCAGATACGAAAAATGGTTTTCTCATGGCAGGAACTACATTGCCATTATCAATCGTTAGCAGGTCTTTGCTGTATATCACGCCGATGGCCCCTTTATTCTCGTCAATGACGGGCACCCTCGTGAATCCATGTTTTTTTATAAGTTTCTTTGCTTCCTTTACGGTGATGCCTTTATCAATTGCAAATACCTTTGAAAATGGCATCATGATGTCAATTATCTTCAGGTCACCGAATTCGAATACATTGTGAATTATGTCCTTTTCTATTTTTTTTATCACCCCCTCCTCCTCGCCTAGTGTTGCAAGATTCTTGATGCTGTCATCTGATACCAAGAGAGAGCGTTTCTTCACCGTTCCACCACTTATTTTTATGACCTGTTCGGATATCATCACAAAAACAGTTATCAAAGGTCCTATGGCCTTTGTCAAAAAATAGACCTTTTTTGCGTTTTTGAGTGAGATTCTTTTATGGTGCATCACAGCGTTTGATTTTGGCGTGATCTCTCCAAATACTATTATGATGAATGTGATCACGCCAATCATTACCGATACGCCCCAAAGATGAAATAAGCTGTTTGCAACAATGGCAGATATGCTGGAAAGGAGGATATTTACAAGATTGTTGCCTATCAGGATGGCTACTATTGTCCTGTCCATGTTCTTTCGCAGATATATCAGGTATTTAATGTTCTTTGGATTCTCCTCCTTCATGGTCGCAATGTGGGAGGGAGAGGTGATGGATATGGCGGTCTCAGTTCCCGAAAACCATCCAGAAAGGTAAATTAACAATAATAAAATAATAAGCAGTCCGCTTATTGCCAATATTTCCATAGATATCTACCTATATTATATGCCTTTCACATTGGTATATAATATTAGTATTACATTGTATTATAATTATATATTGTTTATGCTTTTTTCAAAAATATCTTATCTAATAATCTTCTATTGTTATTGGGTGTTTAAATGGAACCCAAATTAGTTGAAAAAGATGGATGTTTCTTGTTGGAATGACATCAAAGGTTGGCAAATCGATTTTTATAATAGTTGGTTCT
>Ga0272442_10012641_pt1 | contig 10175 bp, 5 predicted proteins | sample SSMForm2O_FD_200262 | JGI IMG/M metagenome (GOLD analysis project Ga0272442, IMG submission 200262) | Marine sediment archaeal communities from Little Sippewissett salt marsh, Falmouth, MA, United States - SSM-Form-2O | ecosystem: Environmental > Aquatic > Marine > Wetlands > Sediment ... | reverse complement strand
TCATCATCTTCAGCACGCATCGGCTCACGCAGGATCTGGGCTCGAAGACATTGGGCGTCGCGTTCGGCAAGATGCAGGAGCGGTGCAAGGCTGCGGGGCTCAAGGGGATCTACCTGGTCGCGTGCACAGGGTCGAGCCGGGGCACGATCGAGCGCCTGAAGGCGGAGGGCTACAGCGCCATCTCGGGCTACAACTACGCGAGTCTCGGGTCGGGCAACCGGCTCTGGGCGCCCTACTCGGCGCTCATCGATGGCTACCGCGAGCTGTGGAACACCGCCGCCGATCACCGCATCCTCAAGGAAATTCCCGCTCTCAGCGGCGGCTGGGACTCCCGGCCCTGGCACGGGCCGGGTGCCCGCGTGCGCCACGACCGCACCCCCGAGCTCTTCGAGCGCCACTGCCGCGAGGCCAAGGCTTTCCTCGACCGTCGGGACGGCGAGATGCCTCCCCCTCTCAAGATGTGCATCGCGGAGGCGTGGAACGAATGGGGCGAGGGCTCCTACATCGGCCCCCACCGCGAGCACGGCTTCGGCTACCTGGAGGCGATACGCACGGTCTTCGCGCCCAACTCGCCGAAGCCGCAGCCCCTGACGCCGCGCGACGTGGGCCTCGGCCCCTACGACTGCCCCAGGCCAGATTGGGCCGCGCCGAGAACGGCGTGGGACCTCACGCGAGCCGAACACCGCAGCGACTGGCGCATCGGCGCCCAGGCCACGCCCGATGCCTCCCGCCCTGGCCTGGCCGGCACGTCGACGGGCAACGACCCCATCATCGGCGGCCCGGTGGTGCGCATCGCGGCCGAGACCTTCCCCTGGCTGTGCATCGAGATGAGCACCACGGTGCCCACCACGGTGCAGCTATTCTGGGCTGCCACCACAGGCCCCGTCTCGGAGGGCAGGAGCGTGCGGTTCCAGTCCGTGGGGAACAAGGCTCTCCAGACCCACTGGGTCCGCCTCTCGGATGTGGCTTCGTGGGGCGGCCTCGTGACGGGCCTGCGGCTCGACCCCGCCTCCGCCACGGGGGTGGGCTTCGAGGTCCGGGCCATCCGGTTCGCACGCCAGCGCCCCTGACGCCGCGCGCAGGCCCGCCCCCCCACTTCGCATCGCGGCAATTGAACGGGGCGCCCCGATCTGCTACAATCCGGTGGGCACCGCAACGTTGGAGAAGAGCACCGATGGCACACGTGTGCAAGATCCAGGAGGCGGTCGACGAGATGCTGGCCGGCGCCATGGTCATCCTCGTGGACGACGAGAATCGCGAGAACGAGGGCGACCTTGTGATGGCCGCCGAGAAGGTGACGCCGGAGGCCATCGCGTTCATGGCCAAGCACGGCAGCGGGCTGATCTGCCTGGCGCTTGCCCCGGAGCGGGTGGAGCAGCTCGGGCTGCCCCTCCAGCCCCGCCGCGGCCCGAGCCGCTACGGCACGGCCTTCACGGTCTCGATCGAGGCCCGCGAGGGCATCTCGACGGGCATCTCGGCACACGACCGCGCCACCACCATCCTGGCCGCGGCACACCCCGACGCCAAGCCACTGGACCTGTGCACTCCCGGCCACATCTTCCCCCTGCGCGCCCGCGAAGGCGGCGTGCTCGCCCGCGCCGGCCAAACGGAGGGGTCGGTGGACCTGTGCCGCTGTGCTGGCCTGGAGCCCGCCGCCGTCATCTGCGAGATCATGAACGACGACGGGACCATGGCCCGCCTTCCCGAGCTTCGGGAGTTCGCAAGCCGTCACGGGCTCAGGATTTGCACGGTGGCCGACGTCATCGAGCACCGCCGCCGCACCGAGACGCTGGTGGAGCGGGCAGTGAGTCGCGTGAGCCTGCCCACTCTGTGGGGCCAGTTCGAGCTCATGTGCTACGAAAGCAAGGTGGATGCCCAGCCGCACCTGGCTCTCACCAGGGGCCTCGTGTACGACGCTGACGGCGAGCCTCAGCCCATCGACGAGCCGGTGCTCGTGCGCGTGCATTCCGAGTGCATCACGGGCGACACGTTCGGGAGCCTGCGCTGCGACTGTGGCCCGCAGCTCCACGCGGCGTTTGAGCGCATCGAGGAGGAGGGCCGCGGCGTGCTCCTGTACATGCGCCAGGAGGGGCGCGGCATCGGTCTGACCAATAAGCTCAAGGCCTACCTGCTCCAGGAAGACGGGGCCGACACGGTGGAGGCCAACGAGCGTCTCGGCTTCGAGGCCGACCTGCGCGACTACGGCATCGGCGCCCAGATCCTCCGCGATCTCGGCCTGCGCAAGATCCGCCTGCTGACCAATAACCCGAAGAAGCTCCACGCCCTGACAGGATTCGGCCTCGAGGTCGTCGAGCAGGTGCCCCTCGACATCCAGCCCAACCAGTACAACCGCCACTACCTCGAGACCAAGAAGAAGAAGTTCGGCCACACACTCCGCGTCGACTAGCCCGCATCTCTGACCAGACCTTGACGTGAGCGCCGCATCTCCTGAACAGAGAAGTGGATAGCACCAGAGCCCAAGACGGGACGCGCAGGCAGTCTGCGCGTGCCGAGTGCGCCGATTCTCGTCTTCAGGCAAAGCCGCACACGCGATCCGCCGTACGGCGGACACTGGCAGCAAGACCTGGTGAGAGGTGCGGGCTAGCTCCCTGTGCGCAGGGCTTTCCTGCCATTCTGGCAGCCACGCCGTGCACCATGGGGGCGCAGCCTCTGACGCAAGCTGCCACGAGATGGACGGTTATGGATTCCGCTCACGATTCCGATCGTTGGCACAACGTTTGCACCTCCAATGCAGTCCGGATTGTGGCTGCCAAATGTGACACGCCGGGCTGCGGCACAGCTTCGCCCAGGTGCGGCCCTGCAACCGCCGACAGGAGAACAGAATGGCCTCGAAGAAAATCATCGGGATCGACTTGGGCACCACCAACTCCGTCGTTGCCGTGATGGAGGGTGGGGAACCCAAGGTCATCACCAATGCCGACGGTGCGCGCATCACGCCTTCCGTGGTGGCGTTCACCGACCGCGGCGAGCGGCTGGTGGGCGTGCAGGCCAAGCGCCAGGCCATCACGAACTCCCAGAACACGGTCTACTCGATCAAGCGCTTCATGGGCCGCCGCCACAACGAGGTGAGCTCGGAAGAGAAGATCGTGCCCTACAAGATCGTGGGCGGCCCACAGGAGCTCGTCAAGGTGCACGCGGCGGACAAGGACTACACGCCGCCCGAGATCTCGGCGATGGTGCTGCGCAACCTGGCCGACGCCGCCGAGGACTACCTGGGCGAGAAGGTCGAGGCCGCGGTGATCACCGTGCCGGCCTACTTCAACGACAGCCAGCGTCAGGCCACAAAGGACGCAGGCGAGATCGCGGGGCTGAAGGTCAAGCGCATCATCAACGAGCCCACCGCCGCCTCGCTGGCCTACGGGCTGGACAAGGAGAAGAACGAGAAGATCGCGGTCTTCGACCTGGGCGGCGGCACGTTCGACATCTCGATCCTCGACGTTGGCGACGGGGTGTTCGAGGTGCTCTCGACCAACGGCGACACCCACCTGGGCGGCGACGACTTCGACCAGGTGCTCATCGACTACATCGCCGACGAATTCAAGAAAGAGAACGGCATCGACCTGCGCCAGGACCAGATGGCCCTTCAGCGCCTCAAGGAGGCAGCCGAGAAGGCCAAGTGTGAGCTCTCCACCTCGCTGACCACCGACCTGAACCTGCCGTTCATCACCGCCGACGCCTCCGGGCCGAAGCATCTGCACATGACGCTCACCCGTGCCAAGCTCGAGCAGCTCGTCGACCACCTCGTGGACCGTACGCGCAAGCCGTGCGAGCGGGCCATCGCGGATGCCAAGATCGGGGCGAAGGACATCGACGAGGTGATCCTCGTGGGCGGCTCCACGCGGATGCCCTGCGTGCAGGCGATGGTCAAGGAGATCTTCGGCCGCGAGCCCCACAAGGGCGTCAACCCCGACGAGGTGGTCGCCGTCGGCGCCGCCATCCAGGGCGGCATCCTGGCCGGCGAGGTCGACGACGTGGTGCTCCTCGACGTGACCCCCCTGTCGCTCGGCATCGAGACTCTCGGCGGCGTGATGACGAAACTGATCGAGCGCAACACCACCATCCCCACGAAGAAGACCGAGATCTTCTCGACCGCGAGCGACAACCAGCCGGCGGTGGACATCCACGTGCTCCAGGGCGAGCGCGAGATGGCGGGCAACAACCGCCCGCTCGGCCGTTTCCAGCTCACCGGCATCCCGCCCGCACCGCGCGGCATGCCCCAGATCGAGGTCTCGTTCGACATCGATGCCAACGGCATCCTCAACGTCTCGGCCAAGGACCTCGGCACCGGCAAAGAGCAGAAGATCGAGATCAAGTCGTCCTCCGGCCTCTCCAAGGAAGAGATCGAGAAGATGAAGACCGAGGCCGAGGACCACGCCGACGAGGACCGCCAGAAGCGCGAACTCGTCGAGGAAAAAAACCGCGCCGAGCAGATCGCCTATGCCGCACGCAAGGCCCTAAAGGACCACGGCGACAAGGTCTCCGAGGAGGACCAGAAGGCCATCGAGCAGGCCTGCGACAATGTGGACAAGGTCCGCGAGCAGGACGACGTGGCCGAGGTGCGCCGGGCCATCGAGGAACTCGAACAGGCGATGCACAAGCTCTCCCAGGCCCTCTACGAGGAAGTGGCCAAGGAGCGCGCCGAACAGCAGGCCGCCGAAGCCGAGACCGAAGGCCCCGCCGAGGGCGAAGAGGAGGCTGCTCCCAAGGATGACGACGACGTCATCGACGCGGAGTACGAGGTCAAGGACGACGATTCGTAATCCGCAGCGCCCGGCCGAGCCCCCGTGGCGGCTGCTCTGCGACACCCGATCGTGCTCAATCCCGCGCGAGACCCGCTATCCCGCCTGGCCCGCATTTCTCACCAGGTCTGGGCGTGAACGCAGCATCTCGTGAGTGGAACAGGAGATGGCGTGACGTGCCAGGGACCGCTCCCAGACAGGCTGCGCGTGCCCAGTGCGCCGATTCCCGTCTCAGGCAAGGACGCACACGCGAGCTTCCGCACGCGTATCCATAGTGGATACGTCGAGGACAGCTCGCACGGAGGACGCCGCCTGAGGCGAGAAGCGACCACTGGCGGCCAGAGCTGGTGAGAAATGCGGGCTAGAAGGGGTCCGTGCGCACAGGGAACGGAGGGAACCACCATGGCACTGCGCTTCGACCGACTGACGATCAAGGCTCGCGAGGCCGTCCAGGCCGGGCAGGATCTGGCCACCGACGCGGGCCACCAGGAGATCGACGGCATCCATCTGCTCGCCGCGCTGCTGGCACAGAAGGAAGGCGTGGTTCCCGCGCTGCTCCAGCGGCTCGGGGCCGACCGCGCGGCCATCCTCCAAGGCATCCAGGACGAGTTGGAGCGTCGCCCGAAGGTCTCCGGGGGCCAGCACTACCTGAGCCAGACCCTCCAGGTGGCCTTCGACAAGGCGTGGGAGGAGGCCCGCAGGCTCAAGGACGAGTACATCTCGGGCGAGCACCTGCTCGTGGCACTGGCCATGGACACTTCGGCGCCCGCGGGTGCGGTGCTGCGGCGCGCGGGCGTGACGCCCGACGCCGTGTTCCAGGCACTCGAGGAGGTTCGCGGGGGGCAGCGTGTGACCGACGAGAACCCCGAGGACAAGTACCAGGCCCTCCAGCGGTTCAGCCGCGACCTGGTGGAGCTGGCGCGCCAGGGCAAGCTCGACCCGGTGATCGGGCGCGACGACGAGGTGCGCCGAGTCATTCAGGTGCTCTCGCGCCGCACGAAGAACAACCCCGTGCTCATCGGGGAGCCTGGCGTGGGCAAGACGGCCATCGTGGAAGGGCTCGCCCAACGCATCGTGGAGGGCGACGTGCCCGACGGCCTCAAGGACAAGCGGGTGCTGGCGCTCGACATCGGGGCCCTCGTCGCGGGCTCGAAGTATCGCGGCGAGTTCGAGGACCGCCTCAAGGCCGTGCTGCGCGAGGTAGCGGAAGCCGAGGGCGCGGTGATCCTCTTCATCGATGAGCTCCACACCGTGGTCGGAGCGGGGGCCGCCGAGGGGGCCGTGGACGCGTCGAACATGCTCAAGCCGGCCCTGGCCCGCGGCGAGCTGCGCTGCGTGGGCGCCACCACCCTCGACGAATATCGCAAGCACATCGAGAAGGATGCCGCCCTCGAACGGCGGTTCCAGCCGGTCTACGTGGGCGAGCCCTCCGTGCAGGACACCATCGGCATCCTGCGCGGCCTCAAGGAGCGCTACGAGGCCCACCACGGCGTGCGTATCCAAGACGGTGCGCTTGTGACCGCCGCCACGCTGTCCCACCGCTACATCACGGAGCGCTTCCTGCCCGACAAGGCGATCGACCTGATCGACGAGGCCTCCTCGAAGCTGCGCATGGAGATCGACAGCAAGCCGGCCGAGGTGGACCAGGTGGAGCGGCGCGTCCGCCAGCTCGAGATCGAGCGCGAGGCCCTCCGCAAGGAGAAGGACAAGGCGTCGAAGGAGCGGCTGGAGAGTGTCGTCCAGCAGATCGCCAACCTGAACGAGGAGCTGGTCGGCCTCACTGCCCACTGGGAGAGCGAGAAGGCGCTGCTCAAGGACATCGAGGACATCCAGCACGCGCTCGAGGCAGCCAACGCGGAGCTCCAGAAGGCCCAGCGCCAGGGCGAGCTCGAGCGCGCCGCCGAGTTGCGCTATGGCACGACACCGCAGCTCCAGGCCGACCTCGACCGCAAGAGCGAGGAGCTCGCCGAGCTCCAGCAGGACAAGTCGATGCTCAAGAAGGAGGTCGATTCCGAGGACATTGCGGAGATCGTCTCGAAGTGGACAGGGGTGCCGGTCACCCGGCTCCTGGAAGGCGAGCGCGAGAAGCTCGTGCGAATGGAGGATCGCCTCAAGGTCCGCATCGTGGGTCAGGACGATGCGATCGAGGCCGTCTCGAACGCCGTCCGCCGGGCACGCTCAGGCCTCCAGGATCCCCGCCGCCCCATCGGCTCGTTCCTCTTCCTCGGCCCCACCGGTGTGGGCAAGACCGAGCTGTGCAAGGCGCTGGCCGAGTTCCTCTTCGACGACGAGGACGCGATGGTGCGGATCGACATGTCCGAGTTCATGGAGAAGCACTCGGTGGCGCGTCTCATCGGCGCCCCGCCGGGCTACGTGGGCTACGAGGAGGGCGGCCGCCTCACCGAGGCCATCCGCCGGCGCCCCTACGCCGTGATTCTGCTCGATGAGATCGAGAAGGCGCACCGCGAGGTCTTCAACATCCTCCTCCAGGTGCTCGACGACGGCCGCCTGACCGACGGCCACGGCCGCACGGTCGACTTCAGCAACACGGTGGTGATCATGACCTCGAACATCGGGAGCCAGTGGATTCGGGATCTTGCGGGGGAGGAGAACGAGCAGAAGATGCGGGCGCGCGTCACCGAGACGCTTCAGCACGAGTTCGTGCCCGAGTTCCTCAACCGCATCGACGAGACGGTTGTTTTCCATCCACTCAGCCGCGACCACATCAAGGCCATCGTGGACCTCCAGCTCGGCGAGCTTCAGCGCCGCCTCGCCACGCAACGGCTGGCCATCGAGCTCACCGATGCCGCCAAGGAGCGCCTGGCCAGCGAGGGCTACGACCCCGTCTACGGCGCCCGCCCGCTGCGCCGCGCCATCCAGCAGCGCATCGAGAACCCGCTGGCCCTCCGCATCCTGGAGGGCGACTACGCCGAAGGCCAAACCACCCGCGTGGACGCGGGGCCCGATGGCTTCAACTTCATTTGAGCTCGCCAGAGCGCCCACTTGCGGGGCCAATAGAAAAGCGCCCTGACCTTTCGGGTCAGGGCGCTTGTGTGTGCGTGCTCGTCTCTGTGGTCGGCTACTTCCTGCGGCGACGACGGCGGGCGAGCCCCAGCAGCCCCACGCCGAGAAGGGCGAGGGTGGCCGGCTCCGGCACGCCGCTCTCGATCATATCGATGTCCACATCCGCCGATGGGTGATCTTCGTTGTGGAGCGTGATCTCGATCGTGTCGATATCGCTCTGCGAGACCCCAGTGAAGTCATCAAACAAGTAGAAGTATTTTCCCTTGCCAAAGATGCTCTTCACGACGGTCGCACTGACTGGCAACAGTTCGTTGACACCGCTTGTGAGTTTGACTTCCATCTCGCTCCCGATAGCGGAAGGGTCGGCGTGAGCGATGTAAACGATAACGGCGATATCCTCGCTCATGTTCGCATTGAGCGCGTCGTCCTTGCCATACACAAGGCACAGACTGCTCGTAACCTCCGGCTCGTTTGCCCAAGTAAGAACGTTGTTCTCGCCCGGATCGGGAGCCGGGACGCGCGCGTTCGCCCTCTTGGTCCCTGTCACTGGCGGCACGGCATCTGCCACGTTGCTCAACAGCACGTACCGCTCACCCCCCAGGATATCGGCTCCCGTCTGGGTGCCCTCCATCCAGTTGGGCGCGTTGACATCGACGATGAAGTCGAACTGTCCAGACTCAAATGGATCGATCACTATCGCACTGGCTGAGCCCATCACGAGCCCGAGCAACACCGCCACGAGCACGAGCTTCTTCATCGAGGTTTCTCCCGCCTCTTGTCTTGGCCCTTCTGTTAGTTAGAGAGGCAACGCCTGGAACCAATTGGTCGCAGCCTCTATTCGGCCCTTCAACCATCGTGATGATAGAGCAACTGCTATGCCACAATCGAGCCCCTTTTCGCACGAGTTCCGGCCGCACACATAAGTCGTTGCCATGATATGACTTATGAAGTCGCCCGCAGAACACGATTCCAAGTGCCAAAATGGCAACTTAGGCGGGCATGTGGCTGGACGGCAACACCAGCATGGACACTTGACAGGGCGTCTGTCCATAACCGCTTGCCACGTATACACCTGGCGCGATGTTGATTTTCGGCAACGCGGTGTTGTCCCCCCTCAACAGAGTGGTTCCGAGCATCCCGGAAGCCCGGAATACCGGACAACACGGTCGGGGATATCGTACGCACGCACTGCTCTTTGAGCCAGTGGGCGTTGGGCGGGGAGAGGTTCCGGGACGGTTGAGCCGGAGGGCCACAGGGGAGGCGGGAGCATCTGGAGTGGCGGCGATGCCGCAGTGGCCAGCCACGACATCCCCATGAAAAGAGGCGTCCCGACCGTGTGGTCGGAACGCCTCTGATGCGTCAGCCGGTTTCGGGTAAGGGCTCAGTGTCTCCGGCGGCGTCTTGCGATGGCCAGGAGGCCGAGGCCCAGGAGCGAGAGCGTGGCGGGCTCGGGGAGGCACTGGCCGGTGAGGTAGACGTTGTCTACGTAGACAAGCGTGCCGTCGGGCTGCATGAACTCGATCTCGACCGATACCCAGCGGGGCTGGTAGTCGAGCAGGATGCGGTTGAAGGGGTTGAGGGTCACCCACTCGTTGGGCAGGTCGTAGTATTCGACCCAGTCGGTGTAGTCGGTCGGCGGGGGCAGGAGCGTGGGGTCGTCGACGAAGTTCCACTTCTCGTTCCACATGTCGAGGCGGAAGCGGATGGCGGCACGCGGGTCGCCGCCCGGGTCGCCGTGGACGTCGACGGTCAGGTCGATGATCTTCATCGGGCCGTTGGGGTCCCACCCCATGAAATCGGATTCGTCGACGACCTGACGGATCCGGTTCCCGAATTTGCCCTCGGGGAGAAAGACGTTGCAGCCGATGCTCTGGCCTGGCATGGGGTTGGCTTCCTCGCCGTGGATGACAACCACCCAGTCGCCGGCCACGCTGTCGAAGGGCACCTCCCATCCCGGCGGCGGCTGCCCGATGCCGCCGATCTCGAAGTCACCATTGTAGAGCTCGTTGGGCATCGGCACGCCGCCGATCTCGATCGGCAGCGCTGAGGCCGGCGCGGCGAGTGCGAGGAGAAGACACACAGTCAGAGCTGCCAGGACGGGTCTATTCATCGGTACGCTCCCAGGACTCAAGGAGACTTCGATCACTTCGCTCCCCCGGTGCCGTCTGTGGTGCCTAACCAGATTTCAGCAACACAGGCGCACTGAAGCGAAACTGAATGTTAAGGGAGCAATTCGCGTGCCACTTGACATGTGCCTCAAGACACTCTGCGGAGAAGACTACATCCGTATACTCACTAGGTACTTACGTTTCTGGGGACTTGATGCCGTCGGAGCTGCCAATATGGCAGGCAGGTGAGCAATGTGGAGAAGCGTCAACATCATGCCCCCTT
>Ga0272442_10012639_pt1 | contig 10177 bp, 7 predicted proteins | sample SSMForm2O_FD_200262 | JGI IMG/M metagenome (GOLD analysis project Ga0272442, IMG submission 200262) | Marine sediment archaeal communities from Little Sippewissett salt marsh, Falmouth, MA, United States - SSM-Form-2O | ecosystem: Environmental > Aquatic > Marine > Wetlands > Sediment ... | reverse complement strand
TCGCCGCGGCAAGCGCCGCATTCTGGCGGATGGGCGGACATATTACGAAAGATCCGGTTTTCAGGATGCATGCAGGCAGTCTGTTTGTGCGCGAAATCCATTGCTTGGTTCTCAGCAACGCACTCGGCAGAACGGAGTTGGGCGACGCCGAACTTGAAAGGATCGCGGCGTATCTTTCCGAGCCGTTTGACTGGGAATCCTTCCTCCGATGCGCCGTTGCGCAGCGGTACGGCGGGTCGGCCTTGTTCACGTCTCCGGCGGGCGGACGTTTTGCCGCATTCCTGAACGCCTACAACCGCGCCGTCCGTCAAAGACGCAGAAAATCGGGCCCTCCACAAATTTCGAACTTATCTGCTCCGGTGCTGCCTCCGCCGGTTTCGTATCGCTGGCGAGCGCTGGGATATTTGGACCTGGAACATTTTTTCTTCCTGCGGGGCATGCGTCAATATGTTGGCCAATGGGAGCAACAAGCGCGCGGGCAAGAAACGCCTATCGTGCGGAGAACCGGAAGAATCTTCGGAAGCGACCGCGGAATAGGGCCACTCTATTTCCCATTCCTTTGGATATTTGAATTCTGTTGGCCCACGTACTATACGACAATCGATTCGTCCTTGTGCATGCAGCGCCTTGCGCGAACGGCCGTGGCCGTGGAACGTTTCCGCAACAGGAATGGGCGACTGCCCGAGGCGCTTATAGAACTGGTTCCGACCTACCTTGAGGAAGTCCCAAACGATTACTATGGCGACAGCCCTGTGCGGTATCGGAGACTTTCGGTGGGATACGTGGTCTACAGCGTCGGCGAGGACTTGGCCGATGACGGCGGTGAACAGAATTCGGATATCTTCTATCCGGACATTGTATTCCGCGTGGCGCGATAGAACCCGTTCTCCGATATTCGCGCCTTTCTTTGCGTCCGTCGCATTCTTATCTCTGCTGCTCTTAGATTCAGTGTGGGGCGCACTTGGGCCACCGAATTACGCGCGCTGAAGCAACGGGGACTCGCCTCTGCGAGCCCCCGTGAGCTTCCCGATTCGGGGGAATAATTACTGTACCGTGGAGATCATGACGTGGCGATCTCCGTCGTGATGCGACTCGTCCCGACGCTGTTTGGCCGCCTCCTTGCGTTTTGCTTTTCGGGCATTCGTCCTGTCTTTCGCCGCGCGCTCCCGGTATTCCTGGAGCAATTTCTCGTTCATGTGCCCCGGACATCCGTTTCGTCGCTGCCATTGTACGTGCGGATTGTCGTAAACGCCACACTTGTCGCCAAGGTTCAGACCGCAGCCGTTACACTTTCGAACCGGCTTACTGCTCCGATGCATGCGAGCTCCTTTCATGATGCCCAATTCTTCCGACGTCCATACGGACAACCCGTGCTCTTGAAAGAATCGAACGATACCTCCTTTTTCTGAAGAGGGAATTCCCGCGAAAAATGGAAACGATATTGCCCTGCTTGCGTATGTCACACCGCCCCAGCGGAAATCAGCTATGAGACCGGATAGATGGCTTCTCATGCTTCTATTTTCAGTATAGACCCGCGCCGGCACCCCGTCAAGCGCTTTTCCTTGGGATGCGAACGGGAACGTGTGGGCCGGCGAGAGCCTTTTCCGGTGTCGGCGATCTAACCCATATTTCTCAATGGGTTTGCCGAACCTCGCCCCCGCGCAGGACGATTTTGCCCTCCCGGCGAAGCGTCAGGAGCGCCGTGTTGAGGGCCGCCGGCACGATCTTGCCCATCCGGCGAAACGCCTTCAACGGGACGGCTTCGCCCTTGGCGAGACGGGCCAGAATCGCGGTTTTGGCATCCTCGATGTTGCGAACGTTTTCCGCGACGGGCACAGGGCGCGGCACGGTCTTGCCGAGCGGAGAGAGGACTGCATCCGGCTCGTCGGACGCTTGGTCCAGACCGAGCGGCGCGAGAATCCGATAATGCGCTTTCCCCGAGACGTGCAGGACAGTGTCGTCGAGTTCCTCGTCCCAGTCCATGCCGGCGGTGCAGGGATAACTGTGCAGACGCTTGGCGACAACCTCGTATTTCAGGTCGTCGTCGAGGCTCTTGCCTTTCAGCCAGCGGGCAATGTAATAGGTCGCGCCGCACGGCGCCGAGACCTGGACGTTCGCCTCCGCGATGCGGTTGTCTTCCACCCGCAGTTCCACGTCGGGATAGCCGATGTGGAATGTCTTCCGGAACTCGCCCAGAAGACTTCCCTCCGGCGGGTTCAGGCTGCAGAACGGCTTGGGGAAGGCGATCTCGACGCCTTGCGCCTCGCAGATTTTTTGCGCCTCGGCCCGGGCCGATCCGCTGACCCAGCCGGTTTCCTCAAGCGGCATGATTACACCGCGGGTTCCCCACTCGCGGCAGCGCTTCAGGCATTCGATCAGAATCTGCTCGTGGATATGAATGGCGATGAGGACGTCGTGCCGAGGGATGTTTTCGGGAACGCGCTCGGCCGGACGCTCCAGCACATAGGGCAGGACAGCGGGGAAGGCGATGACGCCCGCGATGCGGTCCCCGAACCGTCGTCCGTAAGGCGCCCGGCACCCGATGCAGTCCGGCCCGCACGCCGTGCAGAAGGACGCATCGTTCGTCAGGTTTCCGATGACGCGGTCGGCGTAGACCGTGTCGAATTCCTGGGAATACTCGTCGGGCGGCGGCGCGTCCAGCGTCCGCCGACTCTTGAATATGAGGATTTTCATGGGAGAACGATCTTTTGCATAAAGCGACGCCCCGACACATGTCTGCGTCAGGAATGCGGACCCAACGCCATGCGTGGAACAGACTTCAGTCTATTCGCCCCGCCGGAGGCGGGACGCGCCTCAAGACCATGCGGGCCTCCGGCCCGCGCACAGACAAGATTGTCCGTGCCACGTACGACTCGCCGTCCGTCGTTTGCCGATCAAACGGCTACATGGACAGATACGCGTCGGCGTAGATCTCGCGGTTCATGACGAGTTCGGCCGTCTTGGCCGCATTGACGAGCTTGCGGTCCGTCACGTCACAGATGGCCGAGTCCATGCCGCAGTTGATCGCCATGGTCAGGAAGATACGGTTGATGAGGCTCTTGTTTTTCGTGCCGTTGGAGATGTTGGACAGCCCGCAGGTGATGTGCGGCGGCGGGTCGCTGAAGAGCCCGAACTGGCGCGTGGCTTCGAGAATCTGGCCGGCCTGTTCCTGCATGTACTTGAGCGGCATCACGATGGGATCGAGAAAGACGCGGTCCGGCTCAATGCCCAGTTCCATCGCCTTGGCGAGAATTTTCCCCGCGTTCTCGACGCGCTTGTCGGCGTTCTTCGGCGCGCCGGTTTCGTCCATCACGACACCGATGATGCTCGCGTTGTGCTCGGCCGCGAGCGCCATAATCGGCTCCAGCTTCTCGTCAGCCGCGGTGGTGGAGTTGATGAGCGGCGGCTTCTTGCAGACTTTCAGCGCCTCGGCGAGAATTTTCACCTTGTTGGAGTCAACGCAGATCAGCGTGTCCACGGCCTCCTGCACGGTTTCGATCATCCAGCAGTGGTCGGCGGGGTTCGAGGAGACCGCGCCGAGGTTCACGTCCAGATAGGTCGCGCCCGCCTTGGTCTGCTTGCGCGCCCAGTCCTGGAGCGGCTTGGGATTCTTATCCATTACCGCTTGCTTGATGTCCTTGAAGCCGGTGTTGATGCGCTCGCCAATGAAGATCATGCTTGTCCTCCTCCTTTGTCCGGGGCGCCTGCGCTATTTCATCAACTCATCAATCGTCTCGCGGATGACCGCGATGGATTTCGGGTGCGCCAGGGTGACGATGTCCGCACTGGCCTGAAGGTAGCCCGCGGCCGTGGCGGATTCCCAGTTGACGCCGCGCTTCTCGATGGCGCCCCATCCGGGCAGGATGTCCTCGCCTGCGACGGCTTCCTTCACTTTCCAGACCTCCTCCCCGCAGTTCGCGATCTGCGGCAGCGCCATGAGCTTGTCGCCCTTCAGCCCGGCGATGCGCACGCGCTCAAAGATCGTGTAGACATAGTCGAAGCCGTATCCAAGCGCGGCGGTGGATTGGCACATGACGACATCCTCCAGTTTGAAACCGGCGTCCTGAAGGAGGATGTTCACCTGCTTGCCGATGTTGATATCCACCGGGGCCTCGGCGATCAGCTTGTGCTTGTCGGCCGTGCCGATCGCGCCCAGGGTCCGGTAGTTGTCCTCGGTGGCCGAGCCGATGAGGCAGTTCTCCCCCCGCGCGGCCTGCGAGCATTCCTGGAGGACGGCGTTGTCCTTCTCCAAGTCGTCGCAGCCCCAGAAGATAAGCGGGACGTCCACGGCTTCGAGGACGGCCTTGACGGTCTTGGCGCAGTCGGCGGGCGAGCGGTTTGCGCCGTTCGGGTCCGCGCCGAGCAGCTTCAGGCTGATGAGGTCCACCTTGTCTTCCTCGACCAGTTTTTGCGCCCATTCGGTAGGCGAGTTGATCACGTCGCCGATGGCTTTCCGCAGCATCTCGGGCCAGCGGTCGGGGACGACGTCGCCGATAATGCCCGCGACGACGGGGCGGTTCGGGATTTCCCCCTCGAAAGTCAGGAAGGGAAGGGTGGTCTCCCCGCCGATCGTGACGGTTCGGCCGCGGGTGCCGCCCTGTTCCTTCGTGGCACCGATCGTGACGGTGTTGATAGTGTTCGTCCACTTTTCCTTGACGTCGGGCATGCTCATGTGCGCCTTCCTTTCTTTCACAGTCGGTGTCGGCCGTGATTCGGGCTCAGCCTTCGCTGCTTACAATCCGTTCCATGATTGCGTTCATGCCGGCGATTGCCGGGCTTCCGTTGATGTCGCAGATCGAGCGCCCGCCGAACAGCGCCTCGTCAATGGCCGGGTCGGACGGGACGCAGCCGAGGAATTCCATGTCCAATCCCGTGACGAACGCCTTGACGGCTTGGACGCGATTCTCGCGGACGCCGTTGGCGATGACATACTTGTTCCGCACCTCGCGTCCCATGGAGGCGAGGAGATCGTTGACGCGCTTCGCGCAGTCGAGCGACATGCGCCCGTCGTTGACCACGACGAACAGGTGATCCACGCGCGAGGTCGTGCGGCGGCTCAGGTGCTCCATGCCCGCCTCGTTGTCCATCACCAGCCATTCGTAAGAGGGAAACACGTCGTCGGCGAATTTCCGCAGCAAATTGTTGATGTAGCAATAGCAACCGGGTCCCTCGCCGCGCCCCATCGCGATAAGGTCCAGCTTCGGGGTTTCGACAATCAACTGATGCAGCCCGGCCTCGATGTAAGCCTGCTTCGACATGCCGGCGGGAAAGTCGTTCATTTCCCGCAGAAGGTCCTCGCGCAGGTCGCCGATGGTTTTGCCCGGGGCGATGCCGAGGACCGTCGCCAGATTGCTGTCGGGATCGGCGTCGAGGGCCAGAATGGGACCCGCGCAATTCTCCTTCAGCCAGCGGACGGCCATCGCGGCGACGGTGGTCTTGCCGACTCCGCCTTTTCCGGTTACCGCAATCGTCTTGGCCACGTCGTACTCCTTTTCATGCGACGGAACGGCTACTTCTTCGCCATGGTTTCGGCGACGGACGGGAACAACTCGATATTCGTATGCGGCAGGAACATGGCCTGCCGGAACTGGTCCACGTAGTCCGGCGTGCCCATGAGGTCATAGTACGTCGTTCTCCGCGTGATCTCCCGCAGGGCAGTGCGCGCCTCGGAGGAAAACGCGCCGAGCGTCGCGCCCGCGATGGACGTGTTGCCGACGTAAATCGCGTCGGCCGCCGGCAGATCGGGCAGAAGCCCTATCGCCACGGCGTTTTTCAGGTCAATGTAACTGCCGAACCCGCCCGCGATAAAGAGTTTCGTAATGTCGGAGAACTTGAGGTCGAGCCGCTCGATCATAATCTTGGTTGCCGCGAAGATCGCGGCCTTGGCGGTGACGACGTTGTTAATGTCGTCCTGCCCGATGCCGACCTCGCGGCCGGTGAGGGATTCTTTCGGGTGGGCCAGGATGTATCGGCCCATGCCTTCCCGGAAGGCAACGCGCGGGTCGCCGTCGGCGACGAATTTGCCGCCGCGGTCAATGACGCCCTTGCGCAACAGGGCGGCAACCAGGTCAATGATCCCGGAGCCGCAGATGCCGTCGGGCGGTCCGCCGCCGATAACGGCACAGTGCAATAGGCCGTTTTCTTCGAGGCGGACGCGCTCAATCGCGCCTTTCTGCGCCATCATGCCGCATTCGACGCCCGCGCCTTCCAAGGCGGGGCCAGCCGACGCACTGCAAGCGATGATCCAGTCCTTGTTGCCCAGAATGACCTCCCCGTTCGTGCCAATGTCAATCAGCATGCCCAATCCGTCCATCTCGTGCAGCCCGGTCGCCAGGATGCCCCCCGTGAGGTCGCCGCCCACCCAGCCGCCGATGCCGGGCACGGCGTAAAGAAGGCCACGCGGGTTGATCTTGATGCCGACCTCGGCGGCGCGGAAGACGGGCGGCTCCACGCTGGCGGCGATGTATGGGTCGCGCCGGATATTCTCCGTCGGCAGGCCCAGCAGGAAGTGCATCATGGCCGTATTGCCCGCGCAGGCGACGGCGCCGATGTCCCGCAGGCCGACATTGTGCGCGGCCGAAAGGCTGGCGATGAGTCCGTTGATGTCCTCGACCAGGATGCGCTGGAGGAACTCCGGGCCGCGCTTCTCCGAGACGATCATGCGCGCGGTGACCTCGCGTCCGTAATTGGCTTGCGAGTTGAAGCACGCTTGCGCGCCGATGACTTTCATGGTGTTGACGTTCACCAGGTGCGCCACGACGGTGGACGTGCCCACGTCCACGACGGCGATCGCGTGACCTGCGGTGGTGTCGCCGGCTTCGAGGTCCATGATTTCCGCCACGCCGCCGCGCCGGCCGATGGCCGCGGTGATGCGGTAATTGTTCTCGCGAAGAATCGTCGGCATGCGGCGGATGATCTTCAATCCCGTTTGCATGCGGGAAATGCCCGTGGCGCGCTCGATCATGTCCTGGATGCGCTGGCAGTCGGCAAGGTTGTTTTCCAGCGTCGGCGGGGCCAGCTCCAGGAAGACCTTCGAGACGACCGGCGAATGCTCGAACTCGCGCGGCGCGATGCCCGGCTTCTCCGCACGGAAGCGCTGCGCGTCCTGGTCAATGACGATCTTTTCCCGCGCGCGCGTCTTCTCGGGAATCTCGACGAGCAGGTCGCTCTGGACCGTGGTCTGGCACGCGAGAACGACGCCCCGGCGGATTTCCTCGCGGGTGAGCAGCGCCGTGACGTCGCCGCCGACGCGCCCCTGCCGGACGATCATCTTGCAGCGACCGCAAATCCCGTCGCCGCCGCAGGCGCTGTCAATGCTGATGTGCGCCCTCGCGGCGGCGTCGAGCAGCGTGGTCCCCGTTTCCACGGAGACGGCCACGTTCAACGGCGAAAAGACGACCTTGTGATGAGGCATAATTCCCTGTTCCGGCGGACACCCGAGCGGCTCGCCGCCGCTCGAACTTACTTCCACTTCTCCGAAAGGAATCCCGGGATGCCGCTGGCGCTCTCCGGGCCGATCAGGACTTCCTTCCACTCGGATGTGTCCTCGATCTCGGCCCGGAAGGATGGCAGCAGTCCGGGAATGATCAGCTTGCGATGCTTGACCTTGTCCGCGACGCCCTGCGCTTCGATGGTCTTGATGATTTTCTCGGGAGAGATTTTGTCGCCGGCGTAGGCGTTGAGGACGCCCAGCCCCTCGGTATCCACCACGCAGATGTAGGAGGGCACCTTGCTGCGCTCGACTTCGCCCTCGACGCTGAAGTACGTCAGAGAGAAATTGGTGGTGAACAGGACGGGCGAGTTCTCGTTGACGTCGCCGATCTCGTAGAGCTTCGGCTCCACCGTGTTGGGCACTTGCGGGTCGGTGTAGATGTTCTGAATAACGGTCAGGACGGGGATCAATTCGCCGCCGTCCAGGCCGTTCATGATAAGCACCAACGCGTACTTGGCCGCGAAGATGGCGGCGAGGACGTTCTCCTTGCACTCGTCTTCGCAGGCGACGTCCGCCATGGAGGGGAAACCCAGCGCGCGGAAGTTCTTTTTCAGCGCGGCGCGACGCGCCTGGTTCATGGCGCGGATGGTCTCGGCCGTCTTCCGGCCGTCGAAGGCGAGGACCATGTCCTCCACACCCTTGCCCTTGGCGTCGGTGGCGATGACCGTCAGTTTCTCGAGGTCCGCCGCGCCGACGGCCAGCGGGCATTTGTTGTCCGCCGCGATCTTGATGAAGTCGTCGGCATTTTCCTCGGTCGCCTTGTAGATGAGCGGCCTCTTGTCGGCGATGACGCCGATGGCGGCGGCCATGACCACGGCGTCCGATCCGATCAGCACGAATGGCACGCGGCTGGTCTCGGCAAGGGTCTTGACACGGGCCGCCGCGGCGTCGGCCGAAAGCCCCTCGATTTCCACGGCGGCCAGGCGGACGGCAATCTCATCCCCGACGCGCGTGAAGACGGCCTTGTTGATCTTTTCCAGGCGAGCCCTGGCGGCGGCGTCATCCAGATTCGCGGCGATCTTGAGGGCCAGTGCCGGCGGGTTGCGGAACTTGTCCTCGTGCCGGAACATGACCGTCTCCAGGCCGATCTGGACGCAGGCATCGCCCTCGGGCCCGATCTTGACGAGTTTCATCGGCGGGGCCGAGCTTTCGGCGAAGGCCTCTTTCGCGTGCTCGTCCAGGTGCGGGCAGTCCGTGAGGGCCTTCTGTTTGGCCGCGACCTGCATTGCGAACGCCAGACAGGTGGGGAAGCCGCAATCCTTGCAGTTCGTCTTCGGCAGGTTCTTGTAGATCGCCATGCCGGTCAGCGCCATAATGGGCTCCTTTCGTAGAACAATCTATTCAGGTTTAGCCGGCCGCTGGAGAACGGCGGCCGCGTCATCCCGAACCCGTCGCTTTCGTCCATTCGGCTGCGCTCAGGGCAGGCTCCGTGAAGGATCTTTCGGAGCTTGTGTCTTTCAGGCGGTTGTTCGCTCCGAAAGATTCTTCGCCACGTTCAGAATGACTTCTTTATCAACCTGCCAAGAAAATTATTTTCTTAGTGCCAAGCGTTAAGAAAATTTAACCGCTTAAATTTTCTTAGTCAAGCGGAAGACGGTCCCAAGCGCCGCATTATACTACAGCATCGCCTCCATGGTCAGGGCCGGATGGCCGACTTTTTCCAGATAGGCTACGAGCGCTTCGGGTTCCTCGGCGTCGTCCTCGGTGGCGATCTTGTCGAACAAGTCCTCTTTGCCGATGTCGGCCAGGTGCTTCTTCAAGCGGTCGCCGATCTGTTCTTTCAGAGACTTTGGCATCCACACCACGCGCTCGATGCCGCCGTCGGCGGAAATGAACTTGGGGCTGGAGATGTACAGCTTACCGATGCCGATAAACCCGGGCGTCTGCACGCCGCCGCCGATCTGGCCGGCAAGGGTCGAGAACTTCATGCCGATGGGCGTCATGCCGGTGTAGTCGCGATCCACGATAATGATCCCGTTGGCTTCCGGCATAATGCCCGCGATACACTCGAAACAACCGCACGAGGTCATGGGGGCCTCGAGCATGGAGTAGGCGTTGAAATACGTCAGATTCCCGTTCGACTTGACCTCGATATACTGGTTGATGTTTTCCCAGGCGCCCTTGACCGGATCGAGGCACTTGCCCTTCTTGACGGGTTCGTTGGGGCCGTGTTCGTCAATCTGGTGGGAGGCCTTGCAGTCGAGCCAGGTGTAGGCGCCGCACAGGCCGAGCCGTTGCGGGGTGACGATGCAGACGTGATCCGGCGCGTAGGACTGGCAAAGCGTGCAGGAATAGAATTCCTCGACGTCCTCGTCGGTCATCTTGCCGATGCGGTCGTCGCGCTGATCGTACACCTTGAGAGCCTCGGCCAGTTTGGGCTTAGCCTTCTCGGGGTCGGTGTAAATCTTGACCTGGACGCGGTCGATAATAGCGGAGAAGTCGTTGTGAATCTTGGCGACGAGGATGGCGCCGAAGTGCTCGATGCGGAAGCCCTTCGCCGCGGCGTCCTTGCTGATGCGGACCCAGACGATCGAACGCTGCCCCATGTGGAAAATGCCGTTGGCGCAGGAAATGTATTCGTGAATGCGCCGCTCGACGACGGACTCGAAATCCTCCTGGAACTCGCGTCCGGCGACCTCGACGCAAATGCCCAGGGGATAGGCCTCGCCCTCTTTCATGTCCTCG